>JACCDN010865882.1_pt1 | contig 13827 bp, 15 predicted proteins | sample 7441691 | NCBI WGS metagenome assembly JACCDN01 (sample SAMN15323439, study PRJNA562643) | freshwater metagenome | isolation source: river surface water | place: USA:Blue River Watershed | collected 2017-08-16
AGCAGAAACGCTTATCGCAAGTATATTGATTCAATTTTGAAAACACGGGCGCCCCAGCCGCCGTGCCGCCGCAGGGGCGCTCAAGCGGCAGGTCGGCGGCAGGTCGGCGGCAGGTCGGCGACAGGTCGCGAGCGGCGACGCGATCCGTGCCCGGTCGCGAACCGCAGCGATCAAAGGCCTGCGAGATCGGCTTTCACGGTGGCCATGTTCAGCCGGCCAAGATACGCCTTTCGCATCTGGCCGCTGGCATCGAGCAGCACGGTAAAAGGCAGTCCGCCCGCCGGATTGCCCAGACTGCGGGAGAGTTCCGTGCCCTCGATGCCGCCGACCAGCAACGGATAGCTGATCTGGTGCTTGTCGGCGAATTCTTTCATTTTGGCGGGCGAATCAATGCCGATGCCAATGATTTGCAGGTTTTTTGCGGCCATCTCCTGCTGCAGCGCCACCAGTTCGGGCATCTCGGCCACGCAGGGCGGGCACCAGGTCGCCCAGAAATTCACCAGCAGGATCTTGCCCTTCCACTCAGCGAGCTGGTGTGACTGGCCGCTCAGATCGGCCAGCGGCGTCTGCATCAGCTTCGCCACGGCCGGGTCGGCCGCTGCCACGGGTGTCAGTCGCTGCGTGCCGACATACAGCCCAACGGCGGCAGACCCGACGGCGATCAAAAGGATTAACAGCGTTTTTTTCATCATGCGTCATCTCCGGCGAGCAAGGCTCGCAGCGCGGCAATGTCCGCGCGTTCGTGTCGTTTGGGGTGGCCGCCCTTGCCCGCATGCCGCAAGTCATCGCGTTCATACAGCGACAGGTGGGCCGCCTCGCCTTGCCACATGAACGAGAGCACCTCGACGGTGCGCCCGGGATGCCGCAGGTGGGGCGCTTCGGATACCTCGTAGTTCACGTTCTGGTTCAGCAAATACACGGCAACGTCCTTGCTGCTGTCGGCAAACAGCTGCAGATGAATATCGGAATGCTCGCCGGCGGTGCCATTGAACACCGCGCCGACCAGGTAAGGCGAGAAATCCTCCAGCTGCTCCATCAGCGCCAGCGCCAGCTCCCGCAAGTGCCGCAAGCGCGCAGGCTGCTCATCACCGAAGAACAGGCTATGGTATTCGCGCACCTCGGCCTCGATCTGCGGATTGTCGGGCAGGATGTCACCACGGACTTTCTGGTTTCCCAGCACAAGTTTGGCCGCCTTGCGCTTGGCAGTGCCGTAGTCGGCGCCATCCTCGGCGATCATGCGGGCCGCCGCCGCAGCGATTTCCGCGCGCAGAGCCTCTGCGTCGCCGGGGTGAGTGATCTTCATGGGGTGCGCGTGTGGAGTGAACCGGCAGCTGCCGGCAAAGAATGCCGATCCGATGAATCTGCGCAGGCTGGCTGGCATTTCCCGGCAAGCCGGCTCGGGTAAAATCCGTAGATTACCCTGACCCGATCTTCCATGCACATTCACATTCTTGGCATCTGCGGCACTTTCATGGGGGGGCTTGCGGTCCTCGCGAAAGAAGCGGGCCACAAAGTCACCGGTTGCGATGCCAATGTTTACCCGCCAATGAGCACGCAGCTGCGCGAGCAGGGCATCGAACTCATCGAGGGCTATGGTCAGCATCAGCTGAGCCTGCAGCCTGACATGTACGTGATCGGCAATGTCGTTTCCCGTGGCAACCCGCTGATGGAAACCATCATGAACCGCGGGCTGCCATATATCTCCGGCCCGCAGTGGATGGGCGAGTACATCCTGCATGACAAGTGGGTGCTGGCCGTCGCCGGTACGCATGGCAAGACGACCACGGCGTCCATGCTGGCATGGATACTGGAGCAGGCCGGTTACGAGCCGGGCTTTCTGATCGGTGGCGTGCCGCTGAACTTCGGCATCTCGGCGAGACTGGGCGCCGGCGGCGCACAGGCGCCGTTTTTCGTGATCGAGGCCGATGAATACGACACCGCGTTTTTCGACAAGCGCAGCAAGTTCATTCACTACCGGCCGCGCACGGCGATCTTCAATAATCTCGAGTACGACCACGCGGATATCTTCCCCGACCTCGCCGCAATCGAGACTCAGTTTCATCATCTGGTGCGCACGATACCGGCGATCGGACGCATCATTGCCAATGGCGGCCAGCAGGCACTCAAACGGGTGATCGAGCGGGGCTGCTGGAGCGAAGTCGAATGGTTCAACGACCCGGACGGCCATCACTGGCGGATGGTCGAGCATGCGGATGGTCGTTTCGATGTCTACTTCGACGGTCAGCGTCAGGGCACCGTGAGCTGGGACCTCACCGGCGAACACAACCGCTGGAATGCCGTGGCCGCGATTGCGGCAGCCCGCCACACCGGTGTGCCGCCCGCGCAGGCCATTGATGCCTTGTCCGCTTTCCAGAATGTGAAGCGACGCATGGAAGTGCGCGGCGTGGTCAACCGCATCACAGTGATCGATGATTTTGCCCATCACCCGACAGCCATCGCGACCACGGTCGAGGGATTGCGGCGCAAGGTCGGTTCCGCGCGCATTCTTGCCGTGCTGGAGCCGCGCTCGAACACGATGAAACTCGGCACCATGAAGGATGCGTTGCCGGGCAGCCTGTCGGCCGCTGATCTCGTGTTCGGTTTCGGCGCGAAGGGCGAGGGCAAGGATGCGCTGGGCTGGGATCTGGGCGCGGCACTCGCGCCGCTGGGTGACAAGGCCCGCGCCTTCGATGATCTCGGCACGCTCGTCACCGCGGTCGCTGCCGCCGCCCGGCCGGGCGACTCCGTGCTCGTGATGAGCAACGGGGGCTTTGGTGGCGTGCACCAGAAACTGCTGGATGCGCTGCAGGCACCCGCGCAGTCCTGACTGGCACGCTGTCGCTCACGGATGATCCTTTATCTGCACGGCTTTCGCTCGTCGCCGCAGTCATTCAAGGCGCGGCTGCTGACAGATTATTTCCGTGACCTCGGCACACCGGAGGTTTTTCACTGCCCGCAACTGCCGGTGTCACCTGCGGCCGCGATACGAATGGCGCGCGCGCTGTGCGCGGGCGTGCCTGCGGAATCACTGGCGCTGATCGGATCGTCGCTGGGTGGTTTTTATGCGACCGCGCTGGCCGAAGCCCTGGGCTGTCGCGCGGTGCTGCTGAACCCGGCGATCACGCCGGCAAACGACCTCGGCAAGCATGTCGGGCCGCAGCGCGCCTGGCACTCCGATCAGATGCTGGACTTTCGTGCCGAGTATGTGGACGAGCTTGCGCCGATCGCCTGTGCGAAGATCACGCGGCCCGAGCGCTACTTTCTTGTCGCGGCGACCGGGGATGAAGTGCTGGACTGGCAGCAGATGGTGGCTCATTACCCCGGGGCGCGGCACAGGATCATCGAGGGCAGCGATCACGGCCTGTCCGATTTTGCGCAGTACATGGAAGAAGTCGTTGGTTTTTGCCTGCGCTGAGCAGCGCAGGCAGACTGACGGCATGATGAATTTTTTTCGCCGAGCGAGTTGAATGAATTTGTTTTTTGAAGAATCCGGCGATTTCAAGGTGGGTGCTGTGCTCGCGCAGCAGGGCGAGGCCTTTCAGGTAGAGACGCCCTCGGGCAAGCGCACCAAGGTGCGTGCGCGTGACGTCTTGCTGCAGTTCGATGCGCCTGCGCCTGCCGAACTGATGGACAAGGCCCATGCGCTGTCGGGCGAGATGGATGTCGCCTTCCTGTGGGAAGTGGCGGGCGAGGAGGAATTCGGTTTTTCCGAGCTGGGTGCCGAATACTTCGGCCATGCGCCGAAACCGGAAGAGGCGGCCGGATTGCTGCTGACGCTCGCTGCCTCGCCGATTTATTTCCACAAAAAGGGCAAGGGACGCTACAAGGCCGCGCCGGCGGCAACGCTGCAGGCAGCGCTCGCTGGGCTGGAGAAAAAAAAGCAGCAGGCACTGGTGCAGGCGGCGCAGGTCGATGAGCTCAAGTCCGGCAAGCTGCCCGCTGCGATGGCGCCCATGGTCCGGCAACTGCTGTTCCGGCCCGACAAGAACGGTATCGAGTACAAGGCGCTGGAGACAGCATGCACCGAGCTGCAGACCACCGCATCGCGGCTGCTGCTGTCAGTGGGTGCGATCCCTTCCCCGAAAGAGCTTCATCTCCAGCGTTTCCTGTTCGAGCATTTCCCCAGGGGCACCGGCTTTCCTGTGCTGAGCCTGCCCTCGGTGGCGGCGCTGCCACTGGCCAGCGTCGAAGCGTTTTCGATTGACGACGTGACGACGACCGAGATCGATGATGCCTTCTCCGTGCGCGTGCTGGATGACGGCAAGGTGAAGATTGGCATACATATCGCAGCGCCGGCGCTGGGCATTGCGCGCGGCGATGCGATCGATGCGGTCGCCCGCACAAGAATGAGCACGGTGTACATGCCGGGTGACAAGATCACGATGCTGCCGGATGAGTTGGTGGACGTGTTCACGCTGGCCGAGGGCGGTGCGCGTCCGGCGCTCTCGCTGTACGCGACGCTGGACACCGGTGACTGGTCTGTCATAGCGACCGAGACCGTCGCAGAGTCCGTGCCGATTGCCGCGAATCTTCGTCATAACGATCTGGATGACATCGTCACCGAGGACAATCTCGCGGCTGGTGCAGGTGAGTATCCGCACAAAACAGAGATCGGGTTGCTGTGGCAGTGGGCGCAGGTGCTGGAGCGGGCGCGCATGGCCAAGCGCGAGAGCTTTGGCCTGCGGCCCGAGCAGAACAATCGCGTCGATTTCAATTTCTATGTCGAGGACGATACCGTCACCATCACGCGGCGCAAGCGCGGCGCGCCGCTCGACAAGATCGTCGCCGAGCTGATGATCTTCGCCAACAGCAGCTGGGGCCGGCTGATGCACGAGCACGGCGTGCCGGGCATCTACCGCACCCAGGGCGGTGGCGGGTGGGCGAACCGGATGCAGGTGCGCATGCTCACCCATGCAGCGCCGCATCAGGGGCTCGGCGTCGATCAGTACGCATGGAGCACCTCGCCCCTGCGCCGATACACCGATCTGGTGAATCAATGGCAGATACTCGCCTGCGTCCGGCATGGCGTGACGGCGCCGCTGGTCGCGCCGTTCAAGCCCAAGGATGCCGATCTGTTCGCGATCGTCTCCGCGTTCGATGCGGCGTATTCCTCTTACGCCGACTTTCAGGCGACGATGGAGCGTTACTGGTGCCTGCGCTGGCTGGCGCAGCAGTCCGCCCGCCATGTCGATGCCGTGCTGCTCAAGGATGATGTGCTGCGCCTGACCGACATACCGCTGGTCGTGCAGATGCCCGGCGTACGCCATGCGCGCGGCACGCAGCTCAAACTGGAGCTGATCGGCTGGGATGAGGTCGATCTGTCGGTGCAGGCGCGGGTGCTCGAGGTCAGCACGGTCGTCGCTGCAATGGACACCGAGGTCGAACTGGAAGAAGCCGATATCACGGACGAGACCGAGCAGGCGGCTGAACAAACTGACGGGCAGGCGGGCGAGCCGCTCACCACCGAGGGCGGTGCGGCCACCGGGATCGACGGAGAATCACCCGGAATGCCCGGAACGCCCGCGCTGCCGGCTGAACCACCGCTCGCTGGCTGATCGTGATGCGCATCGCAGAGCACCGGCTGCTGATGATCGCGATCGCGGTTTCGGTGCTGCTGCATGGTGCGCTGCTGGCGGTGCGCTTCGCGCCGCCCGAGCTGCCGGCCGCCCGGCCGCTGGCGAGCAGTCTGGAGATCATTCTCGTCAATGCGCGCCATGAGCGGGCGCCGCGCAACGCGGAGGCGCTGGCGCAGGCCAACCTTGATGGCGGTGGCCAGTCCGATGCCGGCCGCGCGACTTCGCCGCTGCCGGATCTGAAGCACACGGTGGACGGTAATCATCTCGAGACCCAGCGGCGGCGCATCGCCGAACTCGAACAGCAGCAGGAACGCCTGCTGACCCGGCTCAGCACGCTGTCACGCGACAGCGTCAGCGTGCCCGACAAGCCGGCGCGCAAGGTCGCGGAACGTTCGCCGCAGGCCGAGCCCATCGACAGTGTCGCGCTTGCCCGGCGCGAGGCCGAGATCGCCCGTCGTGTGGCTGATTACAACAAGCGCCCGCTGAAGACCCAGCTGACGCCAAGCACGCGCGAAGTGTCCTATGCGTTGTATTACACTGCGCTGCAAAAGCAGATTGAACAGACCGGTACCCGATACTTCCCGCAGCAGGATGGAAAAAAGATCTACGGCGAGCTTATTGTCTACATTCCTGTGTATCAGGATGGCTCGATCTATGACAAGGACGGCGGCCCCCGGGTCGAGCGCAGCTCCGGCAACCCGCTGCTTGATCGCGCGGCGCTGGCGATCGTCCGGCGTGCCGCGCCCTTCGGACGTTTTCCCGCATCGGCGACGGCCGATGGCAAGACCCATGTGTGGGAAATCATCACCCGGTTCCGGTTCACGCGCGATGATGTGCTCGAGACCAGCACGCCCGGGGGTGCGCGATGACGGCACCTGACCGCTATGTCGTGATCGGCCATCCGATCGCGCACAGCAAATCCCCGCAGATCCACGCGCGCTTTGCCGAGCAGACCGGACAGCGCATCCACTACGATAGGCTGCTCGCGCCAGTCGATGGTTTCGGGCAGGCCGTCCGCGACTTCATCGCCGCAGGCGGTCGGGGCGCCAACGTCACCGTGCCCTTCAAGCTGGAGGCGTTTCAACTCGCCGACACGCTCAGCCCGCGCGCGCAGGCAGCGGGCGCGGTCAATACGCTGCGCTTTGACGCGGGACAGATCATCGGCGACAACACCGATGGCATCGGGCTGGTGCGCGACATCCTGAACGCCGGTGTCGGGCTGGCGGGCAAGACCGTGCTGCTGCTGGGCGCCGGCGGTGCGGCGCGCGGCGTGATCCAGCCGCTGCTGGCGGAATCCCCGTCACGCCTGTTGATCGCCAATCGCACGCCGGAGCGCGCGCAGGAACTCGCACAACAGTTTTCGTCCGCGTCGGTGGCGGTCGAGGCCGCCCGCTTCGATGCGCTTGATCGGCCGTTTGATCTGGTGATCAACGCGACCTCGGCCAGCCTGTCGGCGGAACTGCCGCCCGTGCCGGCCGCCGTGTTCGGCACATCGTGCTTTGCCTACGACATGATGTATGCGGCGCAGCCCACCCCTTTCCTGCAACTGGCCGCGAAGCATGGCGCCTCAGTGCGCGACGGGCTGGGCATGCTGGTCGAGCAGGCAGCGGAATCCTTCTTCCTCTGGCGCGGCGTGCGGCCGGACACGGCGCCGGTGTATCAGTGGCTGCGCTCGCAGTTATGAGCGTGCGACGCAAGATCCTGCTGTGGCTGATCGGCTTGCCGCTGCTGCTGGTGCTGCTGCTGCAGGCCTGGTACTTCCTGCACATCTGCTGGTGGGTGAAATTCAATCCGACGTCCACTGCCTTCATGCGTACCCAGCTGGAGCGGCTGCAGGAAAAAAATCCCCGGGCCGCGCTGCAGCACCGGTGGGTGCCTTATCAGCAGATTTCCGTCCATCTCAAGCGCGCCGTCATCGCGGCCGAAGATGCGAACTTTGCCGATCATGACGGCGTTGACTGGGAAGCGCTGCAGCGCGCGTACGAGAAAAACGCGAAGAAGGGCAAGGTAGTGTCCGGCGGCTCCACGATCACTCAGCAGCTGGCAAAGAACCTCTTCCTGTCGGGGCAGCGCAGTTATCTGCGCAAGGCGCAGGAGATGGCGATCACTTTCATGCTGGAAATGGTGATGGACAAGCGCCGCATCCTCGAGATCTACCTGAACGTGATCGAGCTCGGCTCGGGCGTCTTTGGTGCGGAGGCGGGCGCACAGCGATATTTCGGGGTGCCGGCAGCTGCGCTGAATCCTCAGCAGGCGGCACGGCTGGCCGTGATGCTGCCCAATCCGCGCTACTTCGGGCGTCATCAGGACTCCGGTTATCTGGCCCGGCGCACCGCCCTCATCATGCAGCGGATGAACAGCGCCTATCTGCCCTGACGAAGTAGCGGCGGGCCGCACGGGCCGCCGCCTGCCTTGCCTCGACTTGCCGATCTCAGTACACTTGCGGGGTTTTTAACAACGGAGACCCCCTTTGGGCAGTCCCTCACCCATTGACCGACCGTCATTCGACGGGCTCGCTGCAAGCTAAGGCTCTCTTCACTGCGCCGCTTGCCGGGCCAAGGTAAGCAGGCGCGCATGGCTACGGCCACGTTCCCTGACCCTCTGTGTTTGCGATAGTGGCAGGCTGCCGCTGTCATTGCCGCGCCTTGAGCGGCCGGGAGAGCTTATGATCAATGTATTCGTCCTGCAGAACGGACGGCTGAGCCAGGTGAACATCGAGACCCGCGAGGATCTCGCGCGCACCTCGCCCGTCTGGGTCGATCTGACCGACCCCAGTGAGGAAGAGCGCGACTGGGTGCGCGGCATCTATGGCGTGACCCTGCCGGACGAGGACGAAGTCAAGGACATCGAAGCCTCGGCCCGCTACTACGAGGGCGACAACGGCGACCTGCACCTGCGTTCCGACTTCCTGCTGGAAGAGGACGAAGGCGAGTCCCGCGTGGTGACCGTGGCCTTCATTTTGGCGCGCAACATGCTGTTCTCGATGCACAGTGATGATCTGCCCGTGTTCCGGCTGGTGCGCATGCGCGCACGCTCGCGTCCCGGTTCGATTGGTGACTTCAAGGACGTGCTGCTGGATCTGTACGCGACCGATGTCGAGTATTCGGCGGATGCGCTCGAGGGGATTTACCAGAACCTGGAAGAAGTCAGCCGCAGCGTGCTGCAAAAAGATTTCAGTGACCAGGATGCGGCCGAGTCGCTGTCGGCGATGGCCCGTGAGGAAGACTTGAACGGCCGTATCCGTCGCAACATGATGGACACCCGCCGCGCGGTGAGCTTCCTGATGCGCGGACGACTGCTCAATTCAGACCAGTTCGATGATGCGCGCCAGATCCTGCGCGATATCGAATCACTGGACGGTCACACCGCCTTCCTGTTCGACAAGATCAACTTCCTGATGGATGCCACCGTCGGCTTCATCAACATCAATCAGAACAAGATCATCAAGATCTTCTCGGTGGCTTCGGTCGCTTTCCTTCCGCCGACCCTGATCGCCAGCATCTACGGGATGAACTTCCGTGTGCTGCCCGAGCTGAACTGGTCGCTCGGCTATCCGTTCGCGCTGGTGCTGATGATCGCCAGCGCAGTGACGCCGTTCTGGTATTTCCGGCGGCGCGGCTGGCTCAGATAAGGCTCAGATAATTCACTGACACCTGACGGCCAGCACAGGCTCGCCGTCAGGTGGGAATACCGCTGTCTCAGGCGGCCAGCTGGCTGAAGCTCGTGCGGGCGGCCGCCAGCGTCGCATCAATCGCCGCATCATCATGCGCGGCCGACACGAAGCCCGCCTCGAAGGCTGAGGGTGCGAGGTACACGCCCTGGTCCAGCATCGCATGGAAGAAGGTGTTGAAGCGCTGCTTGTCGCAGGCCATCATCTGCGCATAGTCGCCCGGCACGCTCGCGGTGAAGTAAATGCCGAACATGCCGCCTACCGAGTCCGCGCAGAAGCTGATGCCCTGCGCCGCTGCGGCTGCGGACAAGCCCTCGACCAGCTTGCGGGTCTGCGCGCCAAGCGCTTCGTAAAAGCCGGGGCGCTGAATGATTTTCAGGGTCGTCATACCCGCGGCCACGGCAACCGGATTGCCCGACAAGGTGCCCGCCTGATAGACCGGGCCCAGCGGCGCGAGATGTTTCATCAGGTCCGCGCGGCCACCGAAGGCTGCGACCGGCAGTCCGCCGCCGATCACCTTGCCCAGTACCGTCATGTCGGGCTGAATGCCGTAGAGCGCCTGTGCACCGCCGAGCGCGACGCGGAAGCCGGACATCACCTCATCGAACAACAGCAGCGCGCCATGCTGGCTGCACAGCGTGCGCATGGTCTTCAGGAACTCCGGCGTCGCGCGCAGCAGGTTCATGTTGCCAGCGACCGGCTCGACGATCACGGCAGCGACCTTGTCGCCCATGGTCTTGAACACCTGCTCCAGCTGCGCGCTGTCGTTGTAGTCGAGGACCATCGTGTGCTTGGCAAAATCCTCCGGCACGCCCGACGAGGTGGGATTGCCAAAGGTGAGCAGGCCGCTGCCCGCCTTCACCAGCATGGAATCCGCGTGGCCGTGATAGCAGCCCTCGAACTTGATCACCAGATCGCGTCCGGTGGCGCCGCGCGCGAGCCGCAGCGCGCTCATCGCGGCCTCGGTGCCGGACGAGACCAGCCTGACCTGCTCGATCGATGGCACGATCTTGCAGATCTCTTCGGCCATCAGGATCTCTCCTTCGGTCGGCGCGCCGAAGGACAGGCCGCGCGTGGCCGCCTGCTGGACGGCACTGACGACCTCCGGGTGTGCATGGCCTACGATCGCCGGTCCCCATGAGCCGATGTAATCGATGTAGCGCTTGCCGTCGGCATCCCAGAAACACGGGCCTTCAGCATGCGTGATGAAGCGCGGCGTGCCACCTACCGAGCGGAATGCGCGCACCGGAGAGTTCACGCCGCCGGGCGTGCTGCGCTGCGCACGGGCGAACAAGGTTTCGTTATTGGACACATCAGCCCCCATAGTGATTGACAGCGCAGGTACAAAGCACGACATCGGCTTGCATGTGGCTGTCGTTGTTGTTGTGGTTAATCAGAGCAGCCACTCAGGCATCGTTCGGTTCCGCATCGCCTTCGCGCGCCCAGAAAAAACGGTCGGGCACCAGCTTGCCCATGCCCAGCCGCTGCGCATGCGCGAGCGCGGCATTGGTGAATTCTTCCGCTTCGGCCACCGCCTCGGGAACGTCGAGGCCATTGGCCAGCATTGCGGCGATGGTCGCCGAGAGCGTGTTGCCGGCGCCTGCGAACGGCCCGGCCTTGCGCGGCCAGCTGGCGCTGCGTACCAGCCCGTTCTCGGAGAACAGCAGGTTCGTGACGGCCTGCGCCTCGCCCGGCACGCTCGTGACGAACAGGTATTCGCAACCGAACTCGATCATCTGCAGCGCATCGGTCTCGATCATGTTTTCCTCGCTGGGCTCGCGCCATGTCTCCGCGATGCGCGAGAGCTCATCCACCGAGACCAGCAGCAGCGTTGTTTGCGGCACCAGCAGTTCGCGCATCGCGAACAGCATTTCCTCGTCGAGGCTCTGTTCGGGCAGGGTCGTGGAGAACGGATCGAGCACCAGCGGCATATCGGGATAGTCGGACACGATCTCCGCGATCACCGAAATATTTTCCATGCTGCCGAGATGACCGACCTTGAACGCGGTGACCGGCATGTCTTCCAGCAGCACACGGGCCTGATCGGCCACCCAGTCGGGATCGACCGGCTGCGTGTCTTCCGTTCCTGTGGTGTCGCCAATGGACAGCGCGGTAATCACCGACAAGCCATGACAACCCATTGCTGCAAATGCCGCAAGATCCGCCTGCACGCCGATGGCGCCGACCGGATCGGCGACACCAAAGGTCAAAATGAGCGGGGAAGTTTGGTTTTGCACAGGGAAACGATTAAGATAGATGGCTAGGCATTTTACTTTAAGGGCTGTAGCGTGAGCGACAACGAGACCACACAAGAATTCAAAACCTGGATGTGCCTGATCTGCGGCTGGGTGTACGACGAAGCCGCCGGTCTTCCCGAAGAAGGCATCGCGCCCGGCACACGATGGGAAGACGTGCCGATGAACTGGACGTGCCCGGAATGCGGCGCGCGCAAGGACGACTTCGAGATGGTCGCCATTTGATCTGGCGCAGACGCATCCTGCCCTTCGCACAGCGTTCGGGCAGGATGATGGAGTGCTCGGCGGCAGACTGGTCGCATGTGTCGCCAAAACACCGACGTCGCTGAATTTTCATTTGCCAATGTTTTAACTAGTTAGCCTTTTTGCTAGAGTTGCGCCCGTTCCGTGAAACATCAACGGGTGGCGCAATGAATGCATCACAAGCGCAGGCGCAGTCAGTGCCTGGCATTCTGGTGGTCGACGACAGCAGCACCATACGTCGCTCTGCCGAAATTTTCCTGTCGCAGGCCGGTTATCCCGTCATCCTCGCCGAAGATGGTTTCGAGGCCTTGTCGTGCATCGTCCGACATGAGCCTGCGCTGGTCTTCTGCGACATCCTGATGCCCCGGCTCGACGGGTATCACACCTGCAGCCTCATTCGTGCCAGCGAGCGCTTCGGCCAGCTTCCGGTCGTGCTGCTGTCCTCGCGCGATGGCTTGTTCGATCGCGCGCGCGGCGCGCTCGCGGGCGCCAGTCCCTGCCTCACCAAACCGTTTGCAAAAGACAGCCTGCTGAAAACCGTGCGCGAGCTGTTGCCACAACCGGTGTCATAGACCGTGCCACGCCTGCGGGGCTGCACTGCCGTCACCCGCTGCCACCGCCCATCCCCGGTGATCCCTGTTCCCTGTTCGGCCAGCGCGTTGCCGGCCACTCTCTCCGGAATACCATGCCACGCCAGAACATACTCGTCGTCGATGATTCACCGACTGAAAGACACTTCCTGAGCGAATTGCTGTCATCGCACGGGTATCAGGTCAGCACCGCCGAGACCGGGGATGCCGCCCTCGCCCGCATCCGGGCCGAGCAGCCGCATCTGATCATCATGGATGTCGTGATGCCCGGCCAGAATGGTTTCCAGACCACGCGCGAGATCAGCCGCGATCCGGCAACGCGCCACGTGCCCATCATCATCTGCTCGAGCAAGAACCAGGAGACCGATCGCATCTGGGGCATACGGCAGGGAGCGCGTGAGTTCATGGTCAAGCCGGTGGATCCGTCGGCTCTGCTGCGCAAGATCGCCGCCTTGCTCGGCAACGCGGGCTAAGCGATGGGCGCCTCCTTCGCGTCGTCTCCGCTGACGAGCCAGCGCAAGACGCCGCAATCGCTGCGGGAGTATCAGCGTGAGCTGGCGGAACGCACCCGATCTGCGCAGAGCGCGCGCATCGGCCCATGCCGACAGCTTGGTTTCATGGCCGCCGGACAGGGCTGGCTGATCGATCTGGGCGATGCATCCGAAATCATGCCCGTGCCTCCAGTCACCCGCGTGCCCGGCACGCAGCCCTGGTTTCTGGGGCTGCTGAATCATCGTGGCCGGCTGATTGGCGTGGTCGATTACACGCGCTTCATCGGCCATCCACCATCACCGCCGAAAAACTCGGACCGGCTGATCGTGCTGTCGGATCGTTTTTCCCTGCCGTGTGCATTGCTTGTCAGCGCCGTCAGCGGGCTGCTGGATCTGTCCGCTCCGGAGGACGCAGAGGCGCCCGGCCTTCAGGCGACCTCTGGCCTTCGGCCGTGGGAAGGGGCACTGATGCGCAGCCGTGGCAAGCCGTGGCGGCGTCTCGAGCTGCAGACACTGGTGACGGATGGTCGTTTTGCGAATGCGGCGCTGAAATCCCCCAACCCAAGCTTTCAGTCACTGGAGTCGATGGCATGAACCTGGATGATTCGACAGTCTCCGCAAGAAACGAGAAGGCCGCTGCAGGCCGGTGGAAAAACGCCGGACAGCATTTCGGCTTGTCCATTTTTCTGGGGGCGCTACACCCGCTGCGGCATGGCCTTGATCGCCGGCTGCGCGATTGGCCGGGAAAGCGCACCAAGCGCGTCGTGCAGCTCGCGCTCTCGGTCTCCGTGATCGCCTTGCTGGCCTTTGTGTGGCTGAGCACTCGTGAGGCACTGATGGCTGCCGCGCGAACGCAGATGGCCAGCGATCTCGTCATGCATTCCCAGCGCCTGGGCAAAGCGGCGCCCAACGCGATACAAGGCAATCCGGCCGCCTTTCGCCAGCTTGAGCAAAGCCGCAATGCCATCAATCAGGAACTGGCCGTGCTCGCCAGTGGCGGTG
>JACCDN010344337.1_pt1 | contig 13826 bp, 8 predicted proteins | sample 7441691 | NCBI WGS metagenome assembly JACCDN01 (sample SAMN15323439, study PRJNA562643) | freshwater metagenome | isolation source: river surface water | place: USA:Blue River Watershed | collected 2017-08-16
ATGATTCCAGGCGAAGAGATGCAGATGGATAAGGATCAAGGAATGGTGAAGTTAACCAACCAACGACTTATCTTCGCCGGCCCCATCGCAACTACCGAGTGGGCATTTTCAAAACTACTCTCCACCTTCTCAAATCCAGAGCGCACAGATTTCATCTTCGGAGTTTCCAACCGACAGAAATCATCCGGTCTTAGATTCTCACCCGAGGATGGTTACACCTTTGCCCACCTATTTGCCATGGGTCTTCACTCATTTGAAAACGGAATTCCCTCCACTATCGAAGCCATTCAGAATGAGTTAAAAGAGGGGGCAGCAGATAAGCCTAAGTTGGAGTTACCAGCGAGCGAGTAGGGTTGTAAGAATTTAATTTTTACTTCCAAATCTTAGGCTTGCAAATTTCACAGGGTATCTTTCCCAATATCCATGCAGCATCTTTCAAAGTTATGTATTGGGGCTTGTAGGTGTCTTTGCCTTTCCATCTTGCGAAAGATTGCCCGGCAGCTAATGCCTTGCAATCTCGATCTTTATGGTATTTCTCTCCACCCGATGTAATCCAGACTCTTTCAATTCTGTTAGCTTGTGGGTCATCAATGTCATACATTGCTTTTTCCCACTCAAGAACATCCAATTTAAATGTCCCGTCATTCTTAGGCACGAGGACTCTTTGAGCTGCTGCAACTCTACGCTCGGACGCATTAACACTTAATTTTCCTACAGGGGGATATTCAATAAACCTTAATTTTTCACTTTCAGAATGTTTTGTTTTTGTAAAGAATTCGTACTCCGCTATTACACTTAAAAAACGCTCTGGGATCCTCTTAACCGGGTCCGAAACAGGAACTACAACTTGGGTTCCACATTCAGGACAGAATTTATATTTCGGCGATAACAACTTTTTGCAGGTGCCACAATTCATGGTACTAAAATACGCAATTCATGTTGAATTTTAAAGACCCGCAAACCCCCTACCCGTTGTAATCCCACCACGTCTTCTCGCCCTTGTACTCATTCGGGCACTCAAGGATCTTTGCGCAGAAGGCATTAAGCGACACCGCACCGTTGTACTGCTGCTCATCCAATGACCAGGTAATCACACCCACAACATTTCCCTCGTTATCAACTAACGGGCCACCACTGCTGCCATTGGAAATATTGTTAGTAACCAGAATCTCTGTTCGGTTTGAATTGATCACATTTCCAAATGCAACAGATCCCTCGTACCCATCAGCACTTCCCAACGCCATAACCCAATAACCAGGGAAGGTGTCGTACTCAGATAGTCCCAATGTGGGTAGCTCTAACTTGGTTCTAAGAACTGCTAAATCATTCTTGGCATCCCAGCGCACAAGCTCAGCAGCCACAGGATCTTCATATGGCAATGCCACAGTAATCACATCGCCTTGTCCGATACATGAATCAATCACATGGTGATTTGTAATCAAGACGGTTGGATGAGTCTTGGTCGAATCTTTCTCTAACTCGATCGCCCACGCAGTTCCTTGGGAAGGCTTGTCTGTCTTTGGCTCACACCAGACTGTCACAGTGGACTCTTGAGTTCTCTCTACCAACCGCTCAATACTGCGCGGAGGCACATACCCATCACCTGCAGGATCCTCACTCGCAAACTGCGCAGAGGGAGCCCAGGTCAAAAAGAAAGCCCCCACAGCAAAGGGAGCAGCGATGATGGCTAGGTAGGTAGCAAACTTATTAGATTCTTGTTTCATGGGTAGAAGGTTACGGAGGGTAACTGACAAATCCGGTTTCCTGAACAAATGTCGTTAAAATAGGAGCATGGATGAATCCAAGAAGCTACTTAATGACTTGAGAAAGCTCGCTAGTCAGGATGCGATTGGAAAGAAATCAGCGCCGATGTATTCAGTTTACGTAATTGAAGTAGAAAAACTTGACCCAACTCTAAAGTTTGATTTTTATGTGGGCTCGACCAGCAAATCTATCCAGCAACGCTTTTCTCAACATGTTCCAAACCATGATTTAGCAGCACAAATGTTTAGGCATTCCAGAGCTAAGGCGAAACAAGTTCGGTGGGATTTAATTATGGATTTTCCAAAGTTTCACACACGAGACGCTGCAGTAAATGCTGAAGGGTTGTTGGCTAGAGCTATTCAAAGAGCAGGCTGGTCTGTCTGTTCTGATCGTTTAGACAAGTATTGAGTTTCGAAAACCTTCCCACCCGCATTCTTTGCAGGAAATATCAGGATCGCTCCCATCGCCATTCATGCAACAACCGCCAACTTTGTACTTCTCAAAATCAAAAGTCTCAGGATCGGGCATCCCGTAGATAATCTTTCGAAGATTGCCGAGCTGTCCACATGAAGGGCATGTCAATAGCTTGATGGGGCGCCGACAACGTTTTTTGGTCATGAATGGAATATATGGGTGGGGACCGACAAAAATTGGGCGATTGGTAGATCCCCGAGTTTTACAGGATCTCTTCAAACTAAGGTTTCTCCCTGCTATTTTTAAGGCATGGAAAACTTCCTGGTGATGCTCGGTGCTCTAGTCATTCTTGCACTAGTTTCAGGATTGCTATTTGCCGGAGTTTGGAAGTATTGGCGCAAATCAACTATTGCGCGGATCGCTCAAGCGTTAGCTCTTTTATCACTTGCAAATATTTTTTTTGGTGAATGGGAAATAGCTGTTGGAGGGTTTCTACTCTACCGAAGCTTTTGGTTTTTAGCATACCGGAAAATGAATTTTGAAGAGAAAAATGACTATGAAAAGTTTTTTCGGAGATAACCATGGGTATTTTTTCAAGTAAGCCAAAAGGCACGAAAGAGCAAATAGATTTAATACAACAGCTCAACTCTAGTTTTGATTTAATATTAACTGACTTAAACGCATATCAAGGTTTTATCCAGACATTTGTCGAACGTGCATATGAGATTGAAGAAAAAGCACCAAAGCCAATATTGAACTGGGAGGTACTTGATGAGGTATGTGATCAATGTAAAATGGAATTGATTTTAATTTTTTCTCTTGTATGGTCATGTGACAATTTAATGCGACATACAGGCCACCTGCGATTACGCGGTTTTATGAGAGAAGCACAAGATCTTGCCGTTCGAATTGATGAATTAAAGAGAGGAATCGAGTCTTACGTAGCAAAGGTATTAGATTTACTGGTGCCGGTTGATCAAGAAAATTCTACTGGGATGTTGGGATATTTTTACTGCTCAGAAGTCATTCAAGAGGAGTTTGATTTTTCGACAACCATAAATGAAAAATATGGCAAGCTAAATGAAGCCATGAGGCTCAACTTTGGATTTAAAAATTGAGTCAATATGATGAGGTATTCGAAAAGTTAGCAATTTCAGAAGCACGCTGGCTTGAATTAGCCGCCGAACACGACTTGACTGTTGATGAGTATAAGATGTTGCACAGGCGGGCATGGGAGAGTTTTACAATCCCAAAGCATCGGATGTTTATGAATATAGCCCTTAATGGAATGATCCAGAGATATAAAGAATCTAAGGGCAGCGTGTAGCCTCATATTTAATCATTGCATTGCCCCAGTTGACATAGATATTGCAGGAATCGATGCCGACCTCACAGTCCATAACCGCCCGGTCAATTTGAGGGAAACAGGAGGACTCATGTTGGGAAACGGTGTCAAAGAAACTTATGAGACCAAGCTGTGATTTCGAAATACCGCGGGGGATGAGCCAAATCCAGCTCTCCGAGTGGTTAGATTCGGGGAATTTTCTGACCAATGACCCTGGAGCATCTCCTATTTCTTGTCGGTCACAGACGGTAAGGTCCGGGTATTCGAATAGGAAATGGGGATAGCGTGTCTGATAGATCATCCGGAGTCCCCATTTCAGTCCGGTTAGAAGATCTGGTCCCTGGCGTTGAAGTTGCTGGGGTTGTGGGCGCACTCCCTGTAAGCGTAGTTCAAGTTACTTGGCATGGACAAAACTTCATCACTCTGACTTACAAGGACCAAGCTGGAAAAACAGATCAAGTCGTACTTGGGCGAGATAAAGAGCCTTCACTTAGAGTTACCTCTGCAGGAACTGGCCCTGCATTTGATGGAGATCCTGAGTCTTGGCGCATTGCCGCAGAGGCACTACGCATTCACTATGCGGCTCTATTTGATCCGATGTTGGCAATTACAACTTCAGATCTAGATGCACTTCCGCACCAGATTACGGCAGTCTATGGCGAGCTTCTCCCTAGAACACCATTGCGATTCTTGCTCGCAGATGATCCAGGTGCTGGAAAAACAATTATGGCTGGCCTCTACATTAAGGAACTTATTCTGCGCGGCGATCTTGCTCGATGCATGATCGTTTCACCCGGTGGTCTAGCTGAACAGTGGCAAGACGAACTCTTTGAAAAATTCGGCCTTAAGTTCGAAATCCTTACTCGATCAATGATCGATTCAGATATTCATGGAGATGTATTTACTGACCATCCACTCATGATTGCTCGAATGGACATGCTCTCTCGAGATGAAGAGTTGCAAACTCGTTTAGAACGCAGCGACTGGGATTTAATAGTTGTCGATGAAGCTCACAGAATGTCTGCTCACTATTTTGGCCAAGAGTTGAAAACAACTAAGCGTTATCAACTTGGCCTCATGCTGGGCAAAATCTGTCGCCACCTGCTCCTTATGACTGCAACACCCCATGCTGGAAACCAAGAAAACTTCCAGCTCTTTCTTGCACTCCTTGATGGCGATCGCTTTGAAGGTAAGTATCGAGATGGTGTTCACAGCATTGATATCGAGGACATGATGCGTCGCATGGTTAAGGAAGAGCTCCTAACCATGGAAGGAACGCCTTTATTCCCTGAAAGACGCGCTTACACCGTGCCTTATGCACTTTCCGATGAAGAACAAGAACTTTATGAAGCTGTTTCAGAGTATGTACGAGATGAAATGAATCGTGCAGACAGACTAAAAGCAGAGGGTGATGGCAGACGTGGAAACACTGTTGGTTTCGCATTAACTGTCCTACAAAGGCGTTTAGCTTCAAGTCCAGAAGCTATTTGGAAGAGCCTTCAAAGACGTCGTGACAGGTTAGAAGCTCGTCGCATTGAAATGACACAGATTGCTAATGCTTCTGTCCGAGATTCTTCACTTGAGAAGCATCTGCGCTCGCTTCTAGAACGCGATCTATCTGATGATGATTTAGACGATATTGACGATATTCCAGAATCAGAGATTGAAGATATAGAAGAGAACGTGGTGGATGCAGCAACGGCTGCCCAGACTGTTGCAGAGCTTGAAAACGAAATCAAGATACTCGAAAGTCTTGCGGAGCTTGCTAGACGTGTTCGCGTTTCTGGAACTGATAAGAAGTGGACAGAGCTCCGAACGATTCTTAGTGACAATGCATTAACTAAAGATGAAAGTGGTAACTTAAGAAAAATCATTATCTTTACAGAACACAAAGACACTATGGTTTATTTAATTGAGCAAATCAGAACTCTTATCGGCAGGGACGAAGCTGTCGTCGCAATTCATGGTGGTGTTGGCCGTGAAGATCGCAGAAAAATTCAAAACCTCTTCACTCAAGATAAAGATGTACGCGTACTTGTAGCGACGGATGCGGCTGGTGAGGGTCTTAATTTGCAGCGTGCTCATTTAATGGTCAATTACGACCTTCCGTGGAACCCAAATAGAATAGAACAGAGATTTGGTCGCATCCACCGTATTGGTCAAAAAGAAGTTTGTCATCTTTGGAATCTAGTTGCTGCTAACACCCGCGAAGGTGAAGTATTCCAACGTCTTTTGCAGAAAATTGAAGAGCAAAGAGTTGCATATAAAGGAAAGGTTTTTGATGTACTTGGTGAAGCCTTTGCCGAAGAACCACTTAGAAAACTTCTTATAGAGGCAATTAGATATGGTGACAAACCGTCAATTAGAGAACGACTAAATGAGGTCATCGATTCAAGAGTAGGCGAAGGTCTTGATGTACTAATTGCAGAACGAGCATTGCATACAAAGATCTTGGCACTAAGCGACATAGAGGAAATCAAACGCCGTATTGAAGATTTACAAGCAAGACGACTTCAACCCCATTACATACAATCCTTCTTCTTAAGTGCATTCAACAGACTGGGTGGTCGTGCAGCACCCCGCGAAGCAGGCAAATGGGAAATCACGCACGTTCCAAGCGCAGTGCGAGATAGAGATAGACAAATAGGAACTGGAGCTCCAGTTTTAGGTAGGTATGAGCGCGTAACTTTTGAAAGAAAGTTTGTAAACGTGGCCGGTGAGGCTAAAGCTGATTTAGTTGCGCCAGGACACCCTCTACTGGATGCAGTTGTTGATCTAATAATTGAACAGAATTCATCAACCCTTAAGCATGGCGCAGTTTTGATAGATACCGAGGATCAAGGTGAAGTGCCGAGACTTCTTGTTGCGATGACTCAAAGTATTAGTGATGGAAACACACCAGCAAGGACAATTTCTAAGCGATTTGATTTCGTTGAACTTACTTCTGCTGGTGAAGTATTTGGTGTTGGGCAGGCTCCCTATCTAGATTATTCACCAGCTTCCGAAGATGTTTACAAGAAAGCTCGCTCCTCTCAGGCCACTTCGTGGGATTTAAAAAATATGGAAACGTTGGCGATGAATTGGGCCATTGAAAACTCATTGCCAGAGCATCAAGAGGAAGTCTCCGCACAAGTAATTCCAGCCACACAAAGATCTAGAGAGCAAGTTCGCAAACGTTTGATAAGTGAAATTAATTATTGGGATACTCGCCATGCCGAGTTGATAGATCAAGAAGCTGCTGGAAAGGCTTTAAAAATTAAGCCAGAAACCGCTCAACGTCGTGCTCGCGACCTAGAAAGACGTCTAGAAATTCGCTTAGCTGAATTGGATTCTGACTCAAAGATTGTTATGCATCCGCCAGCACTTGTAGGAATGGCTATGGTTCTTCCACAAGGATTTGTAGATCGCATCAATGGTGAAAGAACAGGTTCCGTATCAAGCTACTCAAAAGAAACAGCCGAAGTAGATCGCCGTGCCGTTTCAGCTGCAATGGCGGCGGAACGTTCTATAGGAAGAACACCGGAAGAAATGCCACATAACAATCCTGGCTTTGATATCAGATCGGTGGCACCTGATGGCACAGTAATTAAGATTGAAGTTAAGGGAAGAATTGAAGGCGCGACTGATTTCCAAATTACTCGACGTGAAGTCTTAACTGCTAAAAATCTTGAAGATAATTACAGACTAGCTTTAGTACGAGTTAGTCAAAATGGACCTGATCACGACGAAATTCGATATGTATCAAGACCTTTTGATTTAGTGGGTACAGAAGACTTCAGTATCACTCGGTTCACGGTAGATTGGAACTCTAGATGGAAAGAAGGAGTACAGCCCCTGTGACAACATATAAGAGGAAACTGATAGAGGTTGCTTTGCCCCTTGAGGCAATAAACAGGGAGTCGGCGAGAGAGAAAACAATTAGGCACGGACATCCAACGACTTTGCATCTGTGGTGGGCGCGCCGGCCCCTTGCCTCAGCAAGGGCAATGATCTTTGCTCAACTAGTCGATGATCCGTCATCTCGACCAGAAGAATTTCCAACCGTCGAGAAGCAAGCAGATGAACGAAAACGCCTTTTTCAAATGATTGAAGAATTAGTGATGTGGGAGAATATTTCTAACGACAAGCTATTAAAGAGCGCATATAAAGAAATACTAAAATCAACAGATGGTAATCCTCCTCAACTGCTGGATCCTTTCGCCGGCGGTGGTGCGATACCGCTTGAGGCGCAGCGCTTAGGACTTCAATCGCGAGCATCGGACCTAAATCCAATTCCAGTCACAATTAATAGGGCACTTATTGAGATTCCACCAAAATGGTCTGGATTCGCCCCAGTGTTTCCAGGTTCGAAAAATGAAAAACACTCTTGGAGTGGCTTGCTCGGATTAGCTGAAGATTTGAAACAGTATGGAACTTGGATGCGTCAAGAGGCAGAAAATCGAATAGGCCATTTTTATCCAAAAGTTCAAATTTCGGATGGGACAATGGCTTTGGTAATAGCCTGGATATGGGCTCGCACAGTGAAATGTCCAAATCCAGCTTGCGAAATACAGATGCCACTTGTTCGGTCATGGTGGTTATCTAAGAAAAAAGGACGTGAGAAATATATTAAGCCAATTACGGTTTCGATTAGTGGAAAAAATTCCATTAAATTTACCATTGAGACCGGGCTAAAAGGTGCACCTGAAAGCGAAACTGATGGAACAATTTCACGAAATGGTGCGAAGTGTGTCAGCTGTGGCACCTCGGCCTCTTTAGTTTATATCAGAGAACAAGGCGTCCAGGGAAAAATTGGGAAACAGCTCATGGCTGTTGCTGCCCAGGGAAAAGGTCAACGTCATTACCTATCACTTGACGAGCTAACCTGGAACGAAGACGAGATAAATCTTCCTCAGGACCTTCCTGAAACTGAAATAGCACTGCATCCGCAATACATGGGAACACCGCGATATGGTCTGACAAGACATTTAGATTTGTTCACGAAGCGTCAGCTTCTAGCTTTATCCACATTCAGTGATCTAATTCAAGAAGTAAAAAAGATAATAGAAAAGGATGCAGTAGCTGCTGGCTTTTCAAATGATGGTATTGGTTTGAATGATTCAGGTATAGGTGCAAAAGCTTATGCAGAAAGCGTCTGCGTTTACCTAGCATTCATTATTGATAAGTTGGCAGATCTGGGAAATGCATTGTGTCCTTGGGAGCCAGTAGCCGAATGTCCGCGTAATCTTTTTGCCCGGCAAGCAATTCCGATGTCTTGGAATTTTGCAGAGGGAAACCCTTTCAGTTCAAGTTCAGGCTCATGGGAAGTTTTATTGCGTAATCAGGCACGCGACTTGAGTTACGCATTATCCCAAACCTCTACATCAGGATATCCCGGCCAGGTATCGCAAATGGATGCGCGGTTCGCTGACTATAAGAATGTTGCGGTATGCACTGACCCACCATATTATGACAATGTCCCATATTCGGACTTGGCTGATTTTTTTTATATTTGGCTTAGAAGGTCTTTGCAAAATATTTATCCTAAAGTTTTTAGTACGGTTCTAACTCCCAAAACTGATGAATTAGTCGCAGATCATGTTCGTTGGGGCAGCAAGGATCAAGCAGAAGAATTATTTGAGAAGGGTTTTTTCGAAGTATTCAAAAAGATTCGCATAGAATCGAACAGCGATTATCCAATCGTTGTTTACTACGCCTTTAGGCAAACAGAAAAAAGTGCAGACGGTCTGTCTTCAACTGGATGGGAGACGATGCTTTCGGGACTTTTAAATGCTGGATATGCAATACAGGCAACCTGGCCTGTACGAACTGAAATGGCTTCAAGGATGCGAAATAGAGAGTCCAATGCACTCGCATCTTCAATAGTTTTAGCTCTAAGACCGCGCGCGACGACTGCAGGGGCCGCATCAAGAAGGACATTTCTGCAGACTCTTAAAAACGAGCTCCCCGCTGCTCTTAAGGAACTTCAACAAGGGAGTATTGCTCCTGTTGATTTAGCCCAAGCAACAATTGGACCGGGAATGGCCATTTTTTCTAGATTCACACAAGTTACGGAGGCGGATGGAACGAATTTAACTGTAAGAACTGCATTAGTCCTTATCAATCAAGTTTTAGACGAAATTCTTGGAGAGCAGGAAGGTGATTTCGACTCAGAAACTCGATTCTGCATAAAATGGTTTTCCCAATTTGGCTGGAATACTGGTTTGGCTGGCGAATCTGATGTTCTTGCACGCGCACTCAACACATCCGTGGCGAGCTTGGAGCGGGGAGGAATCTTTAAAGCAACAGCAGGAAAAGCATGTTTGACGCATCCCCGAGATATGCCAGGTACTTGGGATCCAGGATTAGATAAATCTATAAGCGTTTGGGAAGTCACAGTACGATTGGCAGAAACATTACAATCTAAAGGCGCAGATGCAGCAGCTCAACTTTCTGTAGCTGCAAGTAAGCGGGTAGATATGGACTCAGTGCGTGAGTTGTCTTACTTGCTATTTTCAATTTCAGACAAGAAGAAATGGGCCGATGCCGCAATTTTGTTTAATGGGTTAGGAACGTCATGGTCAGAACTAAGTTCAATTGTAGTGAAGGAAATTAAAGACACGGTATTGCAAGAAGAATTTGATTTAATAACACCACCTAATGAATAACATCAGAAACCGGAGTCTATGATGGCAATTAGTAACCGAGACCGAGTCAGTAAAGGTTTTGACATTCTTTCAGCTGGCTTGTTGGATTTTGTTGATCGTCAAATGAGCTCGGCAATATCCGGTATAGGCGATGATTGGGTTCAAATCCTAGAGAAACGTGATGAAGTTAAAAATGGAGCTAAGAAAATTTATGAGAAGGATGATCCGGCGGTTCAGCTCAAAGTTATAACCGAAGAGTGGCGAATTTTTGGAAAAGTTCTTAGTCGCGCACAACAATCTTTAGCATCAGAGCTACGCGAAGTTCGAAATAGTTGGGCACATAGCAAAAAGTTTGACAACGATGATACTTATCGAATCCTCGACACAATGGAGAGATTACTTACTGCCGCTGGTTCTCCGATTGAGGCGGAACAAGTTAGGCAGATGCGCCAAGACCATCAACGTTTAGTTTTTGAATCTGAAACTAAGAAAGCTATTCTTAATCCAAGTACTGGTCTGAGCGTTGCAGGCACCGGATTAAAGTCTTGGCGCGAAGTCCTACGCCCACACGGGGATGTTGCGACTGGAAACTATTCTGCGAGTGAGTTTGCCGCTGATCTATATATGGTTTCCCAGAATGAGGGATCAAGTGAATACGTCGAACCAATAGAATTTTTTAGGCGCACGTATCTAACTGAGGGATTAAGGGAGCTTTTAGACAGAGGTATCCGGAGAATATCTGGTGACGAAAATGCCTCTCCAATCATTAATCTTCAGACGAATTTTGGCGGTGGTAAGACCCACTCAATGCTCGCGTTATGGCATTTATTTGGAGGAGCACCCACCTCCTCGCTTACTCAAGAAGTACAAGATCTTGTAGCAAATCGTTCACTACCAGAGACAGTGAATCGTGTTGCACTAGTTGGAATTCACTTGTCCCCTGGTGCGCCATTGGTTAAACCTGATGGGACGAAAGTAAACACAATTTGGGGTGAACTGGCATGGCAGTTAGGTGGCAAGAAAGCATTCGATTTTGTGGCAGAAGCTGATGCAAGTCGTACAAATCCTGGTGAAGGGCTAAGAAAGTTAATTACAGCATATTCACCATGTTTGATTCTCATTGACGAGTGGGTTGCATATGCTCGTCAGTTATGGGAGCGCGAAGATCTCCCTGGTGGAACTTTTGACACACAATTCACATTTGCACAGTCGCTGACAGAGGTTGTCAAGACTGTTCCTGGCGCGATGCTTGTTATCTCAATTCCTGCATCACATGATCCAGATAAAGATGGTCAATCAGGTGGTAGTGCGCTAGAAGTTGGAGGCCCGAATGGTCAAGAGGCGCTTCAAAGATTGCAAAATGTAGTACGTCGAGTTGCAGATCAATGGAGACCTGCGAGTGCGCAAGAGTCATTTGAAATTGTAAGACGCCGACTATTTGTTGAACCAGATGCCGCAGCGCTAGCTGACATATCTGCAGTAGCAAGGCAATTCGTTAACTTCTACTCGCAGCACGTTGGTGAATTTCCGCGAGATTGTTCTGATATTTCTTATGAAGCAAGAATCCGTGCGGCATATCCAATTCACCCAGAGTTTTTTGATCGACTTTATGAAGATTGGTCAACACTGGATCGATTCCAACGAACTCGTGGAGTTTTGCAGCTCATGAGCGCGGTTGTGCATACTTTGTGGGAGTTACAGGATGCAGGCCCTCTTATTATGCCAGGCTCACTACCTCTTGACGATGCGAGTGTTTTATCTCAAATAAGTCAATATTTGCCAGACTCATGGAAGCCCATCATTGATGCGGATATTGACGGTCCGGGCTCCACACCTGCGCAAATCGATTCAGAGAGACCACTGTTTGGACAGCGTGCGATAACCCGCAGATTAGCCAGAACTATCTTCGTTGGTGCCGTTCCTACTTTAAAAAGTAATCACGTAGGGGCGGAGAAGCCACGTATTTGGTTAGGCGTAGCGATACCTGGGGACATAATTGGAAATTTTGGTTCTGCTCTCGATTTACTTTCCCAGAGAGCCACATATCTTTATGCTGATGGGCAGCGATATTGGTTTGATACTCAAGCATCAGTGACTAGGACTGCTGCAGATTATGCGGATCGCCTACGCGATAGACCGGAAGAGGTCTGGCTAGAGATTGTCACAAGATTACGAGCCACTGAAAACCGAAATCGTGGGGCATTCTCTGGAGTTCACGTAGCACCGGACACCTCGGCAGACATTCCAGATGAAGATTCTGCTCGCTTAGTGATTCTCCACCCATCATATTCGCATTCAAAGAACGCTCAAGACTCTCAAGCGATGAAATTTGCTCAAGAGTCCTTGGAGAAGCGTGGATCAGCGCAGAGAATAAACAAAAATATGTTGGTATACCTAGCGCCAGATACGAAGCGACTTGAAGAATTAATGGAGGCCGTTAGAGATCTTCTCGCGTGGCAAAATATTGCAAGCAGAATTGAGGAGATGAACCTATCTCCACAGCAAGCAAAGCAAGCAACAACTCGTAGAGATCAGGCACAAGAGGGGGTAACCTCTCGAATTGCGCAGACGTATATTTGGGCCATAGTGCCTGAACAACCCGATCCAAGTAAACCCATTGATTGGACAGTCGAGAAAACAGAAGGGCAAGAAGCATCCTTGGCTGCACGAGCTTCCGAAAAATTAGTACGAGCGGGGCTATTTACTGACATTGCATCGCCACGAATGATTCGTATGGACCTTGATTCCAAATTAGGTAAAGCTTGGGAGTCGGGTCACTTGAATGTGGGTCAACTATGGGCCTTTTATTGCTCATATCCATACTTAACAAGAATGAAAAATCGCAAAGTTCTCGCCGACGCTATTTCCGAGTCCTTAGCAGGAATGATGTGGGAGGAAGAAGGATTTGCGCTCGCTGAAGGATTTGAAAGTGCTACTGGTAATTACGTGGGGCTAGTGCTCCCTGGTGCTGGTGGATTCTTTGGTGCAATCACAGATCAAACTTTGATAGTTAAACCTGAAGTAGCAAGAGCACAATTACCTGCAGTGGTGACGCTTCCGGTTGACCTGCCTAGTGGAACCACGCCCGCGCCAACTTCGGTTACACCGCCTCCGGGTGTTGTCGAACCAAAAGCAAGCACCAGGTTCTTTGGTGTTTATGAAGTGGACCCTGAGCGTTACAGCCGAGATTTAAATAGATTAAGCCAAGAGATATTGCAGCACTTGAGTTCAATTGATGGTGTAGATCTTGATATTACAATCGAGATACAGGCTGTAGTTAAAGAAGGTTTTACTCCGGATAAGATTCGAGTGATTCTTGAGAATGCCCGCTCATTAAAGTTCAAAAATTCCTCCTTTGAGCAAGGCTAGTTTTTGACCCAATAAACACTCTCTCCATCCCTCTCCAATATCCCGTACTCGATCATGTACCTGCGTAATGCAGCGGTGTCGGGGTGGTACTTGGCGATGATCTCGTTGAGTTGCTTCTCGGGGTACTTAGTATCGGGGGAGAGCTCGGAGGCGATGTGGCGCAGGACTGCGAGCTTCTTGTGGAGCTTTACGGGAATGCTGATGAGGGTGCCATCGGGGCGGAAGAACTGGTCAATCTTTTCTGACATATGGAAAGTCTCGTACTTCGCGGTCACTGAATCAACCTTGTAGGAGTAATTCTGGTTCTG
>JACCDN010525253.1_pt1 | contig 13826 bp, 13 predicted proteins | sample 7441691 | NCBI WGS metagenome assembly JACCDN01 (sample SAMN15323439, study PRJNA562643) | freshwater metagenome | isolation source: river surface water | place: USA:Blue River Watershed | collected 2017-08-16
TATCATTGGTAAAAATAGTATTAAATATGTTTAACATATATTTAATATACATATAAACACTTTATATGACTAAATTAGTAAATATTATAATAGGAATGACAACACTTTTGATTTTTCTACTTATAAAACTTATTTTAAATATAATAATGTTAAAATTACATCTAGAATTTAAAATTCTATTGATAACAATAATAATTTTAATATTAATTTGTCAAAATCTTCCATTTATTATATTTTACATAAAAACAACCTTACATATAAAAATATTATTATTAAAAATATTCCTATTGATGACGCCAAATTATTGATTCTTAAAACTGAATTAAAGAATAAAATAAATAAAATTAATGATATAAATAAGTTTATATCTTATGATGAAATGAGCGTTTATTTAAATTCGAAACCATACAAAGGTTGGAGTTTAAAAGGTAAACAATGTATTATTAAAACTATTTTTAATAAGAGATACTTATTTAGAAAAATTAAAAATAAAAAATGAGAAAAAATATAAAAAAGTAATATCAAATAAAAAAGTTCATAAAATTTAAACTTGTAAAACAAGTTAATGAAATATATAAATAGAGACAAAAACGCAGTAAAAATATGATCTTAATAGTCTCGTCTTATATAAAAAAGTCTGTATAGACCATTTATAGTAAGAAAGTAAAATTGCTAATAAACACAATTTCAAACAGAATTTACTATAATATATTTATTGACTATATTACTTTATATAATTTGTAAGTATATACACCTTCATTAATTTTTAGTTTATATATACATTTCTTAATTCATCTATATATTGATTAAAAATTGATTTTTAATACAAATGTATCAATATTAAATACATATCAACAATGCCTGAATTAATTTCAACAACAGATTATTGGCTTGATCAAAATCAAGATCTTTTAATATTTAAACCTTCATTTAATAAACCCATAACAAACACGTCAACTTATTATAAATTGATATCTAAATATAATAAATTGATGTTTTCTAATTCGAATGATTATAAAATTTTAACTAAAACACACATTATACAAAATGATAAATATGATAGGTCTTCACTTTTTAATAGAACTTTGAATTTACCTAGTAATCTTACACATTTAATCATGGGTTATTCATTTTTTCTACCAATTATCTTACCTAGTAATCTTATACATTTTACAATGAGTGATAGTTTTAATCATCGAATAATTTTACCATGTAATTTAACTTATTTCATCATGGGTTGGTATTTTAATCATCAAATAATTTTGCCATGTAATTTAACACATTTAACTATAGGAGAATCATTTAAGCAACAAATAATTTTTCCACAATCTCTTAAACATTTAACATTACCTCACTTTTTTAATCAACAAATAATAATACCTCACTCACTTCAATATTTGAGCATGGGGAATAAATTTAATCAATCAATAATAATACCTCAATCACTTCAATATTTAAAATTAAATTCGTATTTGGATAATTTAGTTGATTATTTACATGATGGTTTAGAAATGTTGGAATTAAATGAATATTTTAATGCTAAATTAACTAATTTACCATCAACTATTCAAATCATAAAATTTGATTATAACAGTAAATTTAACAATGAATTAAATAATTTACCAAGATTTTTAGAAGAATTAACATTACCAGAAAAATATAATAAAAAAATATTAAACATACCAAACAAATTAAAAAAACTCACCATTTGTAGTAACTATAAATTTATTGATGATTTTGATTGTTCTATTATAAAAACATATAAACAATTAATTAAAAATGATGACTATGACTGATAATTGTTAGTATAAATCAATAATTTTTTATAATTATACAATTTTCAGTGAAAATGGGACACTTATTTAGTTTTTTCTTTATAAAATCAATGGCTTGTATAAATAATTAAAATAATTTTCTAAATGTCTATATATTGTAAAAAAATTGAAATATACATTGAATATCACAATAAATTAAAGTAAAATGAAAAAAATGTATAAATTTAATAATTATGAAATTAATTTATTTTATCCAATTGAATGTTTGATTGAGATATTTAATGATATAAATACTGAATATGAAAATTACGTTAAAATAAAATATGAGTAAAAAAGTGTAAATATCATATGTATATATATTAAAAAAAATTGAAATTTTTTATAAATGAAATAAGATATATAAATAAATTAATTCAAATAGTGATTAATATATATAAAAATGAGTGTCAAAAGTATTAGCCCTGAATTATATCTATATTATTCATTGTCAATTGAACCATTTGATATGTGGACAATGAATTATAAAAAAACCATAGATTTAGCACAAATATGTAAGGAATATAAAATATTAAAAAATGAAGAAGTACTAGAACATTATGCTAAAATAAATTTATATTGTCCAATTTTAATGAATGAATATGTTGAAACAGGATATGTTGAATATGAAAAAAATGATCATAAAATTAAAATTTTGTTTTATAAAATTTTAAATTCTGAATTAATAACACCCCAATACATAAAATCATCAAATAATCTTTTAACTTGTATTCATAGAACAATTAATTTAATAAATAACACATTAAATGATTATGAAAAATATTTTAATTTAGAATTAGATAAAATAATTGAAACAATGGAAAAACCAAGATATTATAATTTGAATAATATATATGTGAATGATGAAAAGGGTAAAATTTATGGTGAATATTTAACATCATATCCCTTAAATGAAATTTTAAAAATAAAACCATATGATTATCAAAAAGACAATATTAATTGGATGTTAGAATTAGAAAAAAATCCAATAAAAGAATATATAAGTTCTGATAAATTATTATTTTTTCCAGATGGAAGAATTTATAATTATAGTATATGTTCATTCATAACTGAATCACAAAGAGAATTAGTTTCATTTAAAGGTGGTATAGTATTGGATAATGTTGGAATTGGTAAAACATTTCAATTATTGTGTTTGGCAATGTCTGATACATCAATTAAAACATTGATTGTAGTACCATCACATTTAGAACTTCATTGGAAAAATCAATTTGAAAAACATTTTAATATTCCAAAGCCAGATTTTATAACAATTATCAAGTTTCAGGATTTTTCCAATTATAAAACAAAAAATTATACACGTATAATTGTAGATGAAATACATGAATTATATTCAAATAATGAATATAATACAATATTTGAATTAATGTGTAAAACTGATTGTAAATATAAATGGGGTATTTCAGCAACACCATTTCCTGTACCAAATTCAATATTTAATTTATTAAAATTTTTAACAGAAAAACCATTGCATTATACAAGCACTGATAGATTTTCTTATTTTTATGATACATATTATAAAATTTTTAGAAAAAATACATTAAAAAATATAGTCAAAGAAATTAAACTTCCGAATATGACTGAACATGATTTAACATTAGATTTCAATGACCAAGAAAGAATTGTATATGATGCAGAAGTACAATCACAAAAGGATTGTAGTGAATATTTTTTAAGAAAATGTTGTTGTGATATCATGATTAATTTTAAAAATGAAAAACTAATTATGACATTGCATGATTATAATAATTTAGTTTTGGGTGAATTTAAAAAAAAATATGATGATGAATTGAATACATATAATAAATTTGTTGAGTTTTATGATAATTGCTTAAAAATGCTAAATAAACTTGATGAATATCAATTTAATAATGATTTAACAAATGAACAAAAAGAAGAAATATCATATATTAAAAAAACTCACTCTAAAAATCAATTACTCGAAAATATTGCACATTACAAACAAAAAATTAAAGAACAAGCAATAATCGTGTCCAATAAAAAAAAATCGTATGAATATCTCTACAATAAAATCAATGAAACAAATAAAGAATGTCCAATTTGTATGAGTACTATTACTGATGGAGAAAAATATGATGTTCCTGATTGTGGACATGTATGTTGTTCTGTTTGTATGGAATATTGGTTAGCTTCATACTCTTCATGTACTGTTTGCAGAAAAAATATTGATAAATCTAAAATGTATACAATTACAGAATTTAAACAAGTAAAATTGAAATATTCTACAAAAATTGATAAATTATTTAGTATTTTACATGAATCCACAAATAAAAAATTTATTATTTATACACAATTTGATACTATGATTCAAAAAATTGTCGACACACTTAATGTTAATGGTATTGGATGTTTACAATTTTCAGATTCTTCACAAATTGAAGAATTTAAAAATGATGATTCTAAACAAGTTCTTATTTTAAGTTCAGTTAAAAATGCTTCAGGTATTGATTTGAGTTTTGTTTCAAATATTATTATTTTTGAACCTATTATTGGAGATACATTATTTTTAAAAGATATTGAAAATCAAATCATAGGTAGAATATATAGAATTAATCAAGTTGAAGATATAAATGTTTATAGATTTATTATCAATAATACTATTGAATATGATATTTTTCAAAAAGCTTCATTATTAAAAAAAAAATGCGTATGAATCAACATTTGATGATTATAAATATTTAATTCAATTCATAGAATCAAATAAATTTTATATAAACAATTATAATTTAATAAAACCATTATTTAATATAAATCAATTTATAACACATTGTTTGTTTTTATCTCTAATTAAATATTTTTTTTATTGGATTTTTTAGATAATTTTTTTATTTGTGAAGAAAAAATATTATTTATATTTTTTTTTGAAGATTTCTTTGAAGATTTCTTTGAAGATTTCTTTGAGGATTTTTTTGAAGATTTTTTAGGTAAATTTTTAGATAATTTTTTTGAGGATTTTTTTGATATTTTTTTTGATAATTTAGATAATTCATTAAGATGTATTAATTTAGAAATTTTTGAATCAGTTGATTTTTTTTGTAATTTAACACCTCCATTTTGTTTAATTTCATTTTTATCAAGATTTGCGCATTTATCACAAATAGTTTTTTTAATATGTTCTTTATTAAACAATTTAAAAGTTATTTGTGATAAATGTTTTACTTTTGACAATAAATTTTCTAAATCTAATTTAGAATCTTCAGAAATAACAATTTTTAATCTAGATTCTATTGATTTTTGAAGTTTACCAATTGAAATTATGTATGAACTAACTTTATCAACATGATTTGTTTCATATGCCAAAGTAATCCAACCTAATTGTTCATACATATGACAAGTCCATTTTTCAAGACCATGTAAAGTCACATCATCATCAGCCATTGCATTAAAAAAACTCATCAATAAAGATTTATATAATTAAATAAAGAAATAATTTTATAATTTTATAATTAAATTAACTAAAAAAATTTCTTTTTTAAATAAATTTAAAAATTTGTTTTGATTTATCTAAAAAATTCTTTAAAAATAAATTAGTTGGGATAGAATTTGATTTAGATGTGTAAAAAGCATCAGTAAAATTTATTAAATATATTTTATTATTTATTTCTATAAAATTATGAGGTGATATATCTACATATTCAATTCCTTCCATATCAAATAATAAATTTAACATTGATTTAATTTGTGTCCAATATTCCATTGGAATATTATTTGGTTCAATACCATATTTTTCTGCTAAACTAACGGCATCAATTTGTTCCATCACAATATGATATTCATCATCAACAATTGACGCTGATAATATTTTAGGTGAAAATCCATATGAACTAGCAATTTTTTGTATTTGTATTTCTCTTAATATTGTATCTGTTAAATCAATATTATCAGAATTAATTAATTTAATTTTTTTAACACAATCAAACATATTGAACTATATTATAGATATACTATAAATATATATTTTTTAAATCAATTTTTTTCAATAATAATAAAAAATATGTAATGTGATAAGTAAAAAGTGTTTTTACTTATTTGTAAAAACATAAAAAAAATGATTAAAAATTTTTTTAAATATAAATTGTTTAGAATTACAACTTGTTGAATTCACATCAAATTCATTTGATAAATTAAATAAATCAATAATATTTATTATCGAATCAAAAGTGATTTCTGGATGAAATTGAAAACCATAAATATTAGAATTTTTATTTGCAATAATATATGGATGTTTATTAAGTGAATATGCGATTAAAATAAGTTCATCCTGATTTATTTGTTCAATTTGTATAGTTTTGGATGTAAAATCAATATAATCATAATGAAATGAGAAAGACTTTGAGATTAAATCAAAATCCAATTTATTCAAACATTGATCATTGTTTTTTACAATATGATCAAAATTTATTGTATTTGTATCCAACAGATCAAAACCAAAAATCAATTCAGGAGCTTTGATTATTTTAAATCCAAAACTGTAAGCAATAATTTGACAACCTAAACAAATACCAATCAATAATTTATTTTTTTGAATAGAAACCAATTTTACAATTTCAATTTGATTTTTTATTTCAGGATAAGTAATCAAAAAATTGTCTAATGTCAAATGTTGATTACCACCACCTAAAATAATTATTTCATACATTTCTACAAGTTTTTTTATTTTCTCAAAATTATAATCGATTAATTCAATGGAACTGATACTGTTTACACTATTCAAATTATCCAAATAATTTAGACATTTGTCATATGAAAAGTTTTTTATATATAAAATTTTTTTATTCATTTTATGTTCGTCCATAATTAAAAAATAAAAATAAAAAAATAATAATAGGTATGATATTTATATCATCCAAAAAGTTATTTTATTATATTATATAAATAATAATAATTGCTTTTCAATGAAATCACAATTAGAAAATATTAATTTTAATAAATATTTTGAAAGTAAAAAACAAGTGGTAAAAAATAATTATTGGAATGAAGAACATGAACAAATTTTAGAATCTTTACAAAAAAGTTGTTTTAGATTAAGTAAAGAATATAAACAAAAATATTTTAAATTAAGAGATAAATTACAATGGTATAGAATTCCCATCATCATTATTTCTTCAATTGGTGGATTTTTATCATTAACAAATACTGGTTATATTCCATTGCTTTACAATAAATGGATTTCACTTTTTGTTGGTTTTACTAATTTAACGGTCACCATCATATCATTGATTGAAAGTTTTAAAAAAATAGATTCTAGAATGAATGGTTCATATGCTACACATGTTAATTTTCAAAAATTACATGATGAAATTGCTGTTATGAAACGTATACCACCAAATGAACGCGATACAAATGGTAATGAAGCAATAACTGCTTTATTTACAAAATATAATACATATTTTTCAGATGCCCCAATTTTAAGAAAATTAATAAATGATGATATTGGATTGAATGAATTTGATGAAATTATCACACCACAAATGTTAAAATCTAAAATTGATTTAGAATCACAAACCATCGATAAAAAAAAATTTGATGGGTTAAATTTTTTGAAAAACAATTTATTATTTTCATCAAGTTCAAATTTCGATAAAAATGTCTTTAAAAACAATTTTAAATCTAAATACAATAATGCTAATTTTTACAATAATTATAATTTTGATAATAATATTACTCCAAATGCATCAAATGAAAATAAATTTGAGATTGATTCAGATACCAATTTAAAATTTATAAATAATCTCACTCCAAACACATTAAATGAAAATAAATTTGATATTGATTCTGACACCAATTTAAAATTTATAAATAATTTAGAAATTAACAAAAATAACAATTTGGAAATTTTAGATGATTTAGAAATTTCAGATGATACCGAACAAAACAATAAATAAATTTTTAAATTTGTAATAATATCATATTTCAATATATAAATATTAAATCTTCATGAATGTAAAAAACAATTCATTCTTTTGTCTGATGATGAAGCATATAAATGCATTATAAATACATCATTTATACAAACATCATAATTAAATATTATTTTATTTGATAAAATTGTCGTATTTGAATAATACTTATCATTGATTAAAATATTCATTATTCCTTGTTCATAACAACTTCCCGCCCATATTCCTTTAAGTGTTTTATCATTATTATAACACCCATTATATACAGAATTTATACAATCCGATAAAAAATTTTTTCCAATTGTTGTATTTGATATGATAAAAACTCCAGCATTTATTATATTGTATTTATCATTATTGTCTGAACCTACATAAATATCACTTGAAAACATATTTAAAATATCTCCAATATCTATATTAAAATTTTGTATAACCGTATCAGAATCTAACCAAATTACATAATCATAATTATTTGTTTCAAGTTCTTTTAGTACTAAATGAATTTTACACCAATACACATTTTTATCACAATGAGATAAAAATTTATATTCATAATCAAATTTTTTAACATATTTAGTTATATTTAAATTATGAATTTGAACATAATCAATGTTTTCTCTGTTATCAAAAGTTAAAAATAAAATTTTATTTTTTTTATAATTGATTTTATCCAATTTATTATTGTTTAATAAACTATTCATTTTATTCATTTTATTTAATTTATAAAATTTTTCATAATATTTCGCATCATTTTCTGTGATTTTTGTATCAGTAGGATTATCAATAAATCTTTCCTTATTGTAATCCATTAATAATTTTGATATAGCAAGTAATATTATGAAAATTATTACTATAAATATTGATTCCATTTATTTTTAATCAAGAAAAAAAAATTATACCTTATAATTTTATTATTCAAAATTAATGAATTCGATTAAAAGTGATTTTTTAAACTCAGAAAAAGAATTAGAAAAAGAATTTGAAACGATTATAAATAAACCAATAAATTGTATAAAATTATCAAATGAGCAAGAAAAAATAATAAATTCTAGTCAAAACATGATAGTTGATGCTGTTGCAGGTTCAGGCAAAACAACAACAATACTCTATATTTCTTCAAACAACCCAACAAAAAAAGTTTTTCAAATTACTTATAATAATTTATTAAAAATTGAAGTAAGAACAAAAGCAAAAAGTTTTCATATAAATAATATAGAAATTCATACATATCATAGTCTTGCAGTAAAATATTATGATCCAAAAGCATATACTGATGAAGAAATTAAAAAAATTTTAATATTAAATAAACAAGTTGAACAAAAACAATTTATCGAACAAATTGATATATTGATTATAGATGAAGCACAAGATATGACAGATGATTACTATAAATTAATAAATAAATTTATATATGATACAAATTCGAATCCACAAATCATTATATTAGGAGACAAATATCAAGGAATTTATGAATTTAAAAATTCAAATATAAAATTTATAACTCTTGCAAATAAAATATGGAAACGTGAATTTATCAATTGTAATTTAACAACTAGTTATAGATTAACCAACCAAATAGCATGGTTTATAAATAATATCATGTTAGGTTATAATAGAATAAATACAATAAAAGATGGATTTGCTGTTGATTATTATATAGCAAACCCATTTACAATTTATAAAAAAATTGGTAAATATTTAATAAATTTAATTAAATTAAATAAAATTGTACCTTCAGACATATTTATTTTGATTCCAAGTATAAAAACAATTGATGCTCCATATAAAAAATTAGAAAATTATTTAGTAAAAAATGGTATTAAATGTATTACACCTATATCGGATGATGCAAAATTAGATAATAAAGTTATTTCAAATAAAGTTGTTTTTACAACATATCATCAAGCAAAAGGTCGTGAAAGAAAAATTGTTATATTGTACAATTTTGATAATTCATATATGGAATATTATTCAAATATAACATATAATATATGTCCTAATATTTTGTATGTTGGTGTAACAAGAGCAAGCGAAAAATTAATTTTAATTCAAGATGCGAATTCTAAACCACTTAAATTTTTAAATCATATGAAATTGATACAAAATAATTATCTTAATATTATTCAAACTGATATTCCACAAATAACAAATCATCCATCAATAAATTTGTCTGTAAAAATTAAAAAAATCAAAAAAATTAATGTAACTGAAATGATTAAATTTATTGGATCAAAAAGATTAGATGTCATCATTGAATTATTAAATAATAATTTAATAAATGAATTTAGACAACAAAATGTTTGTATGATTCCAATACCAAACAAAATTAAAATCATAAATAAAAAAGAAAAAAATATAATGTATGAAGATGTTTCTGAATTAAATGGTTTAATAATTCCTGCTATGTATGAGGCAAAAATTAACAATTCAATGTCATCAATAGAAAATTATGTGCAAAATAATTTAATTAAATCTAAACATAAATATAAAATCAATATACCTTGTAAAACTATAAAAGATTTTTTAAAAATTGGTAACATTTATACAGCTTTGCAAAATAAATTACATGCAAAATTGGTTCAAATTAAAAAATATGATTGGTTAAATAAAAAAATGATTTTAGAATGTCATAAAAACATGGATATGATTGATTCTAATTCATTATTTGAAATAGTGATTAAATCTGAATCCAAAATAGATCAAATGTGCGATTGTATGGATTATGAACATGAAATATATGGTCATATTCAAATAAGTGGAAGATTAGATGTGATTACATCTGATTCAGTATATGAATTAAAATGTGTTGATAATATAACTATTGAACATAAATTACAATTAATTGTATATTATTGGATGTGGATAAAAACAAATATGTCTAGCAAATATGGAATAAAAAAATTTTTTTTACTAAATATAAAATCCGGTCAATGTTTTCAATTAATCACGACAGATTTTCATTTGATTGAACAAATAGTTCAGATTTTATTTGATGAAAAATATCTTGAAAAAAAAGAATTAAATGATACAGAATTTATAAATATGTGTCTAAATACTTAATAAATAAAATTTATCAAATAGTTTTATGCCTTTTTAACATTTATATCATTGTAGATTTAAAATGTTTGATTTGCGTATTGACACAAATCAAAATTGCATTTTTTAATATATTGATGACATTTTTGAAAAAATAACATCATCGAACATGATCAATCATTGTTAAAAAATTGAAATAAAAAATAATAATATATCCATATTAAATAATTTAATATAATTATAGTTATATTGAATGATAGGATGGGCAATTGCACAAGTTCAAAAAATATACTATCAACTATAACAAATAATTTTATAAATTACAATATTTTAGATAATGAATATAAAATTATTGTTGGAATATATCCAAAATCAAATGACATTTTCAATTCAACACAAGAATATGAAGGTATTTATATTGGAAAATTTGATAATAATAAAATATATAAATTAAAATTTGGAATGTATCGCAATGAAAATAAAATGATTGAATTATATTTTGAAAATAATATAAAATTGATTTTAATTTCTGAATCAGTCCACAATGTGAATTCAGTAAAATTAATCTTAACATTCAATGACATAAGAATTGAAAAATATATTTGCAATAAAATATTAAAAAAAATAAAACCAACTAATGATGGAAAAAATTATGTTGATTTAATATTAAAAATTATTTAAAAAAAATTGAAAATTAAATTGATTGTTCAATTTAAATTATAAACTATAAAATCGCATAAAAATGAATATTTTATTGATATTTCTTGGTTGTAATATTTATTCAATTCTTCTTGATAGACTTGAAAATACATTTAATTTTATTGATAAAAATATTCAACTAAACACAACTGTTATCACATGGTTTTTATCAGGTGGTATAAAAAATGTTAATATGATGAAAACAGAAGCAAGTATATTGCATACACAAATTGATGATATTATTAATTTGAAATATAAATCAATAAATGCTACATTTAATTGGAATTTTATACTTGATGAAAAATCAACAAACACCGCTGAAAATTTTATAAGTGCAACTAATTTTCTTGATAAAACAACAATGACATTTGATGAAATTTATGTTATCACATCAAAATTTCATTATAAACGTGCAAAAACAATGTTAAAAATAATTGATCCATCAAAAAAATTTAGGTGGATATTGGCAAATTTAGAAGAAACAGATTCAAGATATTGGGAAAATATTCATTTCAATAATATTCATAATGACATAATAAATGCTAAAAATAAAATAATTCAAAATGATTGATTCAAACAATCATAGAGTTTTATCATAATATCAATTAAATTACTTGTTATTTTCCAATTAGATGGATTTATTAAATTATTCAAATGATCATTTGAATAATTTAATTTATTTATTATTTTAATGTCAATTATTTTTGTATTTATTATTTTAACAATTGGAGGATTTAATGGATAATTTGAAAATATTATTTCGACCGAAACATCAATTGATTTTATTGGCTTAAAATCAATTTGCCATAATGATTGATTTTGAATTTGGATTTTAGTGATAAAATCCAATTTCAATAATTTGTTATATTCTATAGATAATCTTTTATTTTTTAATGTGATGACATTAATTTTATTTGTTTGTTTAACAATGGGCATTTCTTTCAATAAATAATCTGTTAAATATTTTGGAATTATATTATTATTTGTTAACACCAATGTTCTTAATAAAATTATTTTATCATCATCAATGACAAATATACCATTGTTTTTTTTATATTTGGATGGTTCTTCTAAAACTTCAAAAACACCTACCACATTTAATTCATTATGATTGTTTGATGCATAAGAATGACTCATATGTAAACTGTCAGAAAAATATATACCATTGCCATATGCTGCTCCATTGGCTTGAAATTCTGTACCAGACATGACACGAAGACCATTTTTAATTATAGGATACCATGAATAAATTTTACTTCCATGAAATAAAAAATATTTTTGCATGAATTTATTTTCTATGTCTGCAGAATAACTAATGTGTATTAACTTAATACCATTCAAATCAATTTTAGTATATTTATTAGATTTAATCATTTCAATATCATTTTTAGAACTCATTGAAAAATGATTATTAGATATAGCATTTTTAAGTATTGAATAAACTTTGATATTTGTTTTAGTTAATAAATCAAAATCTGTATCTGACTCATTTAATATTTTTACAATTTCATTACTATTCAAAAAATTGTTATTTTTTTTTATCAATTCAATAACACCATTAAGATCATTAATGTCATTAATCATAGGCAATGGTTTATATATTTTATCACCTTTAGGATGTGTAGTACCTGCAATTAAAATATTTAACAAAAATAAAAATACATGTGGATCTTGTTTATAAGCATCAGTTACTTTATTGTCTATTACTGTTTGATATGATGTTTTAATGCAATTAGAATTATCGCAACAATTTATTTTATTAAATCCTTTTATTTTTAATTCAATTGAACAAATAGTACAATAATCAAATGCATTTTCTATTAAATTATTTAATAAAAATAAAAAATCAGTTATATCATTTTCTTTTGTTTTAAATTGTGATATTTTTTTTATATTTAATAATCTTTTAATGTGGAATGAAATATCATTGAGAGATGTAATTTCAAAATTTATAATTGATTTATCTATATCAAATGAATAATTAATTTTTAATAAATCATCATAATAATTGATATTACAACTTTGATATTCAATTTTGTGAATGTTTATTGTTGGAAATAATATTTTATGTAATGATGTAAAATATTCAATCATTTGTATCTAAATTTATAAACATGTTATAGTAAGTCCAGTTTAAAATTGTGGTATTTTACAATAATACTTTTATATATATACATGTATTCAATTGCAATTATTAAATCATCAATTAATTTATATTTTGAATTAAAAAAAGATAATATCATTGATAAAAATAGAATTAAATATATTCAACATACATTTAATATACATATAAACACTTTATATAACTGGATTAGTAAATATTATAATAGGAATGACA
>JACCDN010129663.1_pt1 | contig 13825 bp, 13 predicted proteins | sample 7441691 | NCBI WGS metagenome assembly JACCDN01 (sample SAMN15323439, study PRJNA562643) | freshwater metagenome | isolation source: river surface water | place: USA:Blue River Watershed | collected 2017-08-16
CGTGGACCGCTCGCGTACACGGTGTTTCGGCATCGCGAGCTGGAGCGGTTCTTCCGAAGCGCGTACGGTCCGCTGGAAGAGCGCTGGGTCACGGTGCGGCGGCTGCGTGACGTGGGGTTCCGGCTCACGATCGCGCCGGCGAAGGGAACCGAGGGCGACCAGATGGTTTCGTTCCTCTTCGAGGTGGATCGGAAGCTCGATCGTTCCTGGCTCCCGCCGCCGCAGGACCCGGCCATCCTCGCTCGGTCCGTCGAGGCGATCGCCCTTACGACGATGGAGCTGATCTGGAAACGGTCGCGCCTCCCGTGGCCGCGTGTCCCGCATCTCGATCGTCCCGGCGGCCTCGGCTTCGAGCTCGCGCCGGGGCTGTGGATCGCGCTGCCGAGCCACTGGCTGTCGATGGGGCATCGGGAGAACGTCGTGCCGGCGCTCGTGTTCGATCCGGAGCGGTATGCGTGGCGGGAAGGGGTCGACCCGCGGCGTCGGCTGATCCCGCAGACTGCTTACCTCGCCGCCGACCTCTCGGCGTATGGTGACCGGGCCCGCTGGGAGCGGCGCCTGCGGCAGGTCGGGGAAGATCCGGATGCGCTGCCGACGATCCGGCAGGTCGTGGCCGACCTCTGTGTCGACCGTGCGACGGGGAAGGCGCCGGCGACAGTCGAGTGCCGGCCGTTCGTGTGGGCGCGCCTGGTCGATTTCTGACGGGCTGCGAGCGTCTCGCGCTCGTTTTTTTGTTAGGGAGCATTGACAGGATTCCTATTTCTTGTATATTTCGCTTTCGGTACATTCACCCAGAGGAGGTCCGCATGCTCATGATTACGCCTGGATACAGCGTCCTGACGCTCACGGAGAAGCGGTTTCGGATGCTCATGAAGCAGTTCGAGACCATGTCTGCGCGCAACACGCCGCCCTACATCAGCTGCGAGTGCTATTTCACGATGGATGATGAGGTTGGCGAGCGACTGCCGGGGCATCCGAACGTCGGACTCCTGCTCTTCGGTCCGAACCGGGAGTATGTGCGTCGTGGTCCGCTGACGTGTTCGCTCTTCCGGCATCGTGGGGTCGAGGCGTTCTTCCATCAGAAGATCGGGATGGACGTGGACGTTCGCGTCACCATCGAACCGATGGATGGCGGGTTTCGTCTGATGACGCAGGAGCGGGAGGGATTTATCGGGGCAGGTGGGCACGTCATGGAGTTTCGGTTCGAGGCGGATGAGGGGTTGGATCGGTCCTGGTTCGCGCCGCCGCGGGATGAGGGGTTCCTGGCGCGGGCCGTCCCTGCCATTCCGCTGGTCGCGCCAGGGATGTGGCGGTCGGGTGGTGGGGTCGAAGGGCCGTGGTCGGCTAGGCTGAATCTCACCGAGGAGATCAACGCCTTCGAGTTCGCGCCGGGTGTCTGGATGTCATACCTGGACAATCCGTTTCCCCATTCGCATCAGCCGTTCCTCGTCCTCGATCCCGAGCGCTACGCCTGGAAGGAGGGGGTCCCTGCCGCTGTGGGGTATGAGTCACGTCCGGAGTATCTGGCGGCTGACCTGCGGTCGTTCGGGGATGCATACGTTTGGAGGGGACGGATCGAGCGTTTCGAGCACTCGAAGACCGATCAGGAGGAGGTGCGGAAGGTGCTGGCGGAACTCTGTGTCGAGCGGACGACCGGTCTTCCGCCGTCGGACCTCGCGCTCCGGCCGTTCGCGTGGACGCGGTATCTCGATCCCTGAGCTGTCATGCGAGCGCATCCCGCTCGTTTTTTCTATAAAGGTTGTTCGGTTGGGTTCGCCCCGCAAGGACGCGCTCCGCTCAGGCGGCCGCACCGTACCGCGGTTGCTGCCTGCAACGCTCTTGTCGATCCGATGGTGCGGACGCAGCTTCTTCTAGCCCTATGGCACGAGCCGAGCCTAGAGATGTGCCGGCGAGCGTACTTGTGCGGCTGTGGAAGATTTACTTCCCCGCCATCTCCGCTCCGAAAGCTCATTTCGGTCTCGTGCGTGACCGGAAATGCCGACTCGTCCTCCCCTAAGCCGCTTGGGGGATTTTTCATGCGCAAAAAAACCGAGGGTCACTCGGTTAGGGGTCGGTGGGGGCGGCATCCTCTCGTGTCTTTCTTCGTTCACAAGCCCGGCAGACGAGGGTCAGGTTCGAGGCGTCATCCGTCCCGCCCGCGGAGAGGGGGAGGAGATGGCTCACGACGGCGTAGCGGGGGCTGTCCTCCGGACTAAGGACGATGGGCTCGTTGCAACGGGTGCAGCGTCCGCCGTGCTTGCGGATGAGCTGCTTGCGCCACCAGTCATGCTCCTGCCGCTGGCGGTAGTCCGCGTGTTCGCCCTGGCGCCCTTCTGAGTTCGCCGTGCGCCGCTTGTCTGCCAGTGTCTTGATCCGATAGAACCTGGTCATGGGTGCCTCGCACGAGCTTTCCTATCAACCGATCCGGCGGGGGTCAATACGGATTCGTTTTTCCCTGATCGGGGAGGATTTTCGCTGGGCTGATGCCTGTTCGCCGCTCCGGATTGACATTCTCCGCGCGTTTTGTCTATAATGCCCCCGCTACGGCTCCTTCGTCTAACGGTTAGGACAGCGGCTTTTCAAGCCGTTAACAGGGGTTCGATTCCCCTAGGGGCTACCACCGAGCTCAGCTCGGCCCACGGTACTTGGCTCGTCAAAGCTTGGTTTCGAGACGATATCCTTGGGTCGGTAGAGATGCGTTCGGTTGTAAGAATCAGCCGTCACTTCACGTGGCGGCTGGTTTTTTGTCTGGGGAAAAATCCAAATAAACAGGGAGGCGGGAGCGTCCCGTTCTTCTTGCGCGTTTAGCGCCTTGCATCTGTCGCAATCTTGACAAAAACTCCGCTATTTGCTATCTTGCGATGTCCCTCGAGGGGTGCTCTCTTCCTCGGGAACGGTTCGTTCATCAACAAAAGAGAGCTTTCGGAGGCGATCATGCCCAGGGTATTCGTCAGCGACAAGGACCGGCGCAGCTTCCTCGCCCCGGCGTACCAGTTCACGTCTCGAAGGAGCGCGGAAGCATTCGCCGCCGAACAAGGCCTGGACCGGAGCGATGACGCGTTCAAGCTCTTCAGCGTCGGGAATACGACCTTCCAGCCTCGGGCCTTCACGGATTTCGAGACGGGTGTACTCACGGACGACCGGTCCGCGCGGGATGCGAGCCGTCCCCGTTTCCTGACCGTACGCCGCACGGGCAACCCGCAGCCGCGGGATGCACGCAACGCCTGCCTGCTCGTGGAGGGCCCGCGCCTGTTCCACCGCTACATCCACCGTACCAACAAGCTGGCTCCGGCCTACTACCGTTTTGCCAGCGGGGACTTCCCCTGCTACGCGGTCTGGGGTCGGGATGGCCGCTCGCTCGGCGGCTCCCTCTTCGAGGAGGAGGGCGGACAGCGGGTCTACGTGGGTCGCAGCGCGCGCGGGGTGCTCTACGCGAGCACGCCGCGCTTCAAGCCGGACCTCTCTATCGAGGGATACGACATGCGCGTCGCTCTCGTCGAGTTCAGGGTGCTCGACAGCCGTCCGGAGATGGATGGCGTCATCCAGGCGACGGTGCAGGCCTTTCGTTCGCACGGATACGACCCGCAAGAGCCGTGCCAGGCTTACGGCCTCAACGCCGAGCGGTTCGACCCGTTCTGGCGCGAGCTCGAGCGGCTGGCCTTCGAGGGGTTCAAGGAGCGTTGCGAACGGATGCCCAAGGCCCTCGAGACCGAGCTCGCCCGTTACCTCGACCAGTCCCGCAAGGCCCAGGCCGACCTGAAGGCCGGGTACGGCATGTCCTATCGCGACCGGATCAAGGGGATGGATTGGGAGGCCGCCCTCCGCTCCGTCGAGGAGCCCTGGCAGCTCGAGGTCGTGATCCACGAGATCGATGGTGAGCCGTTCTACGACTCGCCGAACTACTCCGGCGCGCTCTACAACCGCGTCGCCAACATGCTGAAGCGGCACGCCTGCTCCGACGAGCGGCGGGCGCAACTCTCACGGATGATCCGGGAGTTCGTCGAGCCGCGCAGCGGCCTCTGGAACTACTGCGGGGATTGAGGGGTTGATAGCATAGCCTGCGTTTGAAGCAGGCGCGGATCTCGAGGATCGTGAAGGATCGCATCCAGTTGTTTGTCGCCGGATCCTTGAAATGTGAAAGTGATTCTGAAAAACCTCGCTCAAACGCATGAGCGGGGAGATCGAGGTTGTCCGCACTCGTGTTCGGTCGGGTGCCATCCGCGTCCACTACCGCACGAAGAAGTGAGCCTACGCATCGGATACGGTGAAGCTTGGTCGTCATCTGTGATGACGGTTACTTCACCTTCCGCTGCGTTTTTCTTTTTGTGCGAATGCCTTGTGCGCGGCGATTCCTACATACAAAAAAACCGCTCTTCAGCGGCAGGCGGGTCGTCGTATGTGTCGTAGGCCGAGGGCGTACGAACTGTCCGGCGGAAGGTCGAGGCGGACGAAGGAGCCCAGGTCGCGCTCGTTCACCTCGAGGGAATCGTGGAGCTTGCCCACGATGAGCCCCAGGGTACGCGGGTCCGTGATGATCGCCCCGATCCCGAGCCGGTCGGTCCGTTCTTCCGTCCGATGGATCAGGGTCTTTACAGCCTCCCAGATCCCGGGGTTGATCGAGGGCGTGACGACGCCCGACTCCGGCGTGTGTGGTCCGGCGTCTTCGGGAAGGAGGCTGTCACTCATGAAGTGGGGACGACGCTCGCGATGCGCACGTGGTCCGATGACGCGAGGTCCGGCGTCCTCGGGCGGGCGACGTTGGGCTTGTTCGATGATGTGCTTCGCCAGGATTCGGCTGACGGTCGTGTCACTACGCAGCAGATGATGGGGGATGAGCCCCGTATGTTCGAGCTGGACGGCGATCAAGGCACATTGGCCAGCCCAGAAGGAGGCCTGGAGCGTCTCGAGCGCCTGATGGGTATGTGCGCTGGTCGCATGGAGGAAATCCCCATCGTCTTCGACGATCAGATCGGCGTTCTCGTTTGGGATCAGGATGAGTCGGCAGGCCGGTCTTGGCCTTCTCGCTTCGGCTTTTTTCCTGGGCATGTGAGCCTCCGTCGGCGTAGTATACCTCAAATCGGTGCCCCTGTCGAGAGGGGGATATGCAGGGGTTTTTGGCTGTGTTATGCTCTTTTCCTATGAACCAAGCCCCTTTGTCGGACGAATTGGAGCGGGTCGCCCGAGAGGGCGGGACAGAAGCGCCGTTTACGGGTGCCTATTGGAACCATCACGAGGACGGCTCGTATCGTTGCGCTATTTGCGGGACGGCCTTGTTCTCCTCGGGGGCTAAGTTCGATTCTGGGACGGGTTGGCCCAGCTTCGATGACCCAGTTGCACAGGAAAACCTCGAATTCATCCGTGATAGCTCGCATGGGATGAGTCGGACCGAGGTTCGTTGTAACACCTGTCATGCGCACTTGGGACACGTCTTTGACGACGGGCCGACTGAGACGGGGAAGCGATACTGCATCAACTCGGTCTGTCTCGCCTTCGTCCCGAACGGGGAAGAAAAACCAAAAGAGGCCTAAGCCTCTTTTTTGTTTCGTCGTTTAGCGAAGAAGTCCACCCCATTCCACCAGCGTGTACCCATTCCGGACCGGCGTGACGATCGTCGGTTCGGCGAGGGAGATGGGTGCGGTGAGTTTTTTCCAATCCATAAACAGGCGGATGCTCGTGCGCGGCGCGGGCTTGACGGCGAGCGGAACGGAAGCGCTCCAAGTGTCCGTGAGGAAGGAGATGCGATAGTACGGTGCGCCCTGCATTTCTGGGACCCAGAAGTCCATGAAGTCTTTTGATTCTTGTGCGTTCAATCCGTATTTCGCGAGGGTGCGCTCCAGGAACGAGGCGACGTCTTGCTGCTTGACGACGAAGCCGGTCTCTGGAACGGGGTAGTTGACGCCTGTACCTTCCCAGAAGAGGGAGGACCAGGCGGATTGGTCGGAAGCGAGCGTAAGCGCCCCTGCCGGTGTGGCGCGGACGTGCCAGCCTTCTTTCGGGTAGGTCGGTTCACTGACGGTCACATTCACGAAATTCGGCAGCTTCACGTGGATATCAGTCGTCCGTTCGGGATAGAGATAGATGACGGGTTTGCCGCATTCCGCGAGCGGGAACGCCGCCGCATTCTTGTAGACGACCCAGCGTCCCAGCGCGTCCTTCCAGAGGAAGACGGGAACCGGGAAGCGGCGGAGGAATTCCTCGATGTTCGGTTTTTCCTGGGTCAGCGGGTCGATCTCCCACCACTCCTCGTGGGCGTTTTGGACGGGACGGAAATAGTAGGAGTGACGCGTGTGGCGTGCTTGGCGGAAAACGTAGATCGGATCCCCCGAACGCGTCTGTCCGGCGCGGACCAAGTCGCTTTCTTGGATGTCGTCGTCCGCCATCTTTTCTGGCGTCAGGATTTCCGCGCAGGTCCAACCGCCACACCCGCCGACGCGATGCGTGCGGAAGGTGGAGGTGTTGGCGTAGGCGGCATCCCAAAGAAGCTCTTGCGGACCGATTTCCGGGACCGGGGAGGATTCGTCTTGTCGAATTTGTGGCGGTTGCGACGGAGGGATGACGGATTCGTAGATCGCACCTTCACCGTCTTCACGATAAAGGATCACGCAGCCGGGCTCGAGTGGGTCGTTGAGGCCGCCCGTGCCGAACGTTCCCACAAAGCCGCCGTCTAAGTTTCCCGTATAAAGGCCGCGTCCATCCGCCGTCTGACCGACGGGGAGGCGGTTGAGACAGCGTCCGCCGGTGCAAAGGGGGTCAAACTTCGCCTTCGCCATGGGGCTTATTCGTCGCGTGACCGTTTTTCCGTTGCTTAGCGTCAGTTGTGCGGGAAATTCGCTCAAGCGTAGGCTTAGGTTCGGGGCGATCGCGACGCCGGACCATTCTGGAAATAGGGCAGGGCGCGACACGCCGACCGCACGCACGGCCCCCGCCTGGTCCACGAGGAGAGTTAGTCGATCGAGGATGATCCCAGCGTCAACTCCCAACTCGATGCTTCGGCCGGACGTAAGCATCGCCGAAAACACCTTCTGTCCCTGGTAGGGACCGCTCTTTACGCTTCCATGTTCGTAGAACGCGTATGAGTAGGTTTTTACGGTCGACGTCGCAGGCGTGCCCTCTAAGTCGTTCTCAATGAGGACCGTCCGTGTTACGTCGTTTGCCGTAATCTTTCCACCGAATGCCGCCGTGGGATCCACGATGCGTCCGCTCTGCCAATCAATGTCCAAGACGCCCGTCTGGGCATCTTCGCCGTTCATAATCGTTGGCGTTGTCACTTGTGTCGAGGTGGCGGGTGCAGGGGTTGGCGCCGTCGGCTGCATCGGCTCGTCCTTCCTCAAAACGACATATGCCAACAAGACGATGATGATTCCCATCAGTACGGCGAGGCCGATGAACAGGGCGTTTTTCGTGTGCGGGTGGCCGGCAGAGGTATCCGGGACCGGAACCGGAGCCATCGGTTGCGAAGGAGCGTTGGAGGGTTCGTTCATACGCCGCCAGTGTATCACGGTTCTTGGGCGGATGTTAGGTGTGTTTTTGCCCACTCGGTCCACTGATTGACGACGCTTGGAGGTAGGGCGATCCGTTCTTGGTCGTTCAATGGCAGCCAGCCCGTTCCGCTCTTTTTTATGGGAAGAACGTGCCATTCCGTCCCCGTCGCCTGCGTGATCTTCACGAAGTTCGTGGGGAAAGGGATTGTTGAGGTGGCGATGACATCAAAGCCTTGGTAAAAGCGATTTTCCTTGCTGCTGACGGGCCGGTATTCATCATGAACAAGGGTGACGGTGCGCGAGCGAAAACGCTGATCTCCGAGACCAAAACTGGCGATCAAGTGGCTCGTCCCCAGTTCCGTCGTCTTCGCTTTCATGAGGCTGAGGGCGTTCGTGCGGGCATGGATGGTGACGTTGCCGTAAACGCCGCTCTTGGGAAGGTTCGCGAACGTGGTCAGCGCGAAAAACAGAGGCCGGCTATCCACCTCCACGCGTTCCGCCGCTTCCTGATCCAGTCCGCTTAACGCATCCGCCGCCAACACGTCATGCAGGTCGGCGACGTACTCAGGAAGATCGTGAGAGAAATCGATGGTGAACACGATCAGGTCTTCCTCCCCTGAAAAATTCGCATCCACCGCATCGATCAGTCGGATGAGGGGGATTTCAGGGGTGTCGTTGCGGACGGTGATCGGGATGATCTGCGCGTTCGGCCAAGCGGTCGTCAGGAAGGGAAGAAGCCCACGTACGCCATGCTCCCGCTTGAAGACGGCTTCATTCTCTCGGATCTGCGCTCCGAGGGCCTGCTTGAGTGCGGATTGTCCGGATGGGTCGTTTGGGATCGTTCGTCCTTGCCAGGTAAACGAGTGTGCCGGCAATGAGAATGGCGAAGTCCCTACGGAAAAATGGTCCGGCGACAACAAGACTACGCGTTTTGGGGCAGGAACGGAGCTTAAGAGCGAAGCGATCTCCCGTCCCGCGACCAGATGATGGGGGATGAGCAGGATCCGCGTCCCGCTTGCGACCTGATACGCTGATTTCGTTGCGAAGGAAGTGTTCACGAGAGTGGTTGGAATTTCCGTAATGGCGGACACGCTCACGCTTGGAGCGATCACGGATCTTCGCTCGAATGGATACGTGAAAGAGACGGCAGCGATCAGGGCCATCATGCCCACCGCCAAGGGCCAGATACGACGCATATGCTTAGGCGCGAGCAATGAGAATCGCGCCAGCCGTGACCAGCATCCCTCCAAGCGCCAGCGACCATGATGGCTTCTCTCCCAATAAGAGGACCGAAAACAGAATAATGAACGGCAGGCTCAGCCGATCTAGCGCCGCAAGCTTGGAAGCGGTCGTCTGTTGCAGTCCAAGAAAATAAAACAGCCAGGATAACGCCCCAAGTACGGCCGCAACCGCGATCCATCGCCATGCCCGCCCGTCCAGCGATGGGAGTAGGCTGAATTTCTTGGTGACGAGGCTCGCCCCGACCATGAAGGCACACATCATCGTCGCCCGGATGGTCGTCGCCAGCGTCGAATCGATGCTTTTTAAGCCGATCTTGGCACAAATTGTCATGAGGGCCGCCGTCAGCCCGGCCAGGAGGCCGTAAAGGATCCACATAGGGGGAAAAGAAGGTATGTCGCCATGATACACGGGATCCCGCGCCCCTCCTATTGCATCCCCGCCAAATATCCGTACCATGGCAGCGATCCTATGCCCGCCCCGCTGCGCATCCTCGGAATCGAGACCAGCTGCGACGAAACCGCCGTCGCCCTTTTGACGTTGGACGGGGATGATGTTCGTATCGAACGTAATCTCGTCAGCTCACAGATTCCCATCCACCAGATCTATGGCGGGGTCGTGCCCGAGGTCGCCGCACGGGCACATGTTTTGGAAACGGTCAGCTTGCTGACCGAAGCCTTGGGCGACTCCTGGCGAGACGCGTTCAATGCGATCGCCGTCACCCGCGGTCCTGGCTTGTCGATGGCCCTCCTGATGGGTCTCGAGGCGGGGAAGATGCTGGCTATCCTCTCCGGAAAGCCGATTTTCGGCGTGAACCATTTGGAGGGGCACCTCGCGTCTGCTTGGCTGAATGCGGAGAATCGTCTTCGATGGACGTTCCCGCTATTAGCGTTGTCTGCTTCCGGCAGCCATTCCGAACTGGTCCTCATGAAGGATTTTGGCGCTTACGAACATCTTGCCGGCACGCGTGACGATGCGGCCGGGGAAGCCTTCGACAAGACCGCGCGGCTCATGGGTATGCCCTATCCGGGCGGCCCGCAGATCGCGAAGCTGGCCGAGCAGGGACGCGTCGGAACGTTTCCCTTGCCGCGGCCGATGCTGACGGATCCGAGCCTGGATTTCAGCTTCAGCGGCCTCAAGACGGCCGTTCGTCAGCTGTGGGAGCGTTCACCCGAGATTTTTCAGGATCCCCAGGCCAAATCCGACCTCGCCGCGGAAATCCAGGCCGCGATCGTCGAGGTCCTCGTCGAGAAGGCGGCGCGGGCCGTCGAGATCCATGGCGTGCGCGGCGTCGTGCTCGTCGGTGGAGTTTCTGCCAACCTGCATTTGCGTGCTGAGATGCAAGCAATGCTGAACAAACGGTTCCCGGGCACCGCCTTTCTCCCTTCCGACCGTGCCTACGTTACCGACAACGCCGCCATGATCGCCGCCGCCGGCGCTTGGCATCTCCGTCGCGGCGAACAACATGACCCATTAACGCTCGATATTGATCCTGAGCTGGGCTTTTAATGACCTATGCACAAAGAATTTTCCCTCAAGAGCCTTGCCGATTGGGATGAATGGATCCCCCAGATCGTTGACCGTTTGTTTCCCGGCGCGATTTTAGCGATCTCTGGTCCGTTAGGGGCTGGGAAGACGACGTTCACCCAAAAACTGGCCGCGTACCTTGGCGTGAAGGAGGTCGTGAAGAGTCCGACGTTCGCCCTGATGCGGGCATATCCTCTTCAGCATGCGCGCCTGCATCGCCTCGTCCATGTGGACGCCTATCGTTTGGAAAAAGAAGCGGACATGCAAGCCCTAAACCTCGAGGAGGAACTTGAGGAGCCGGGGACGATCGCCATCATCGAATGGCCGGAACAGATCCCTTATTGGTTGACGGAGCGTGCGGAGCGGGTGATCTGGCTCACGATCGAGCCGAAGGACGGAGAGGAGCGTTTGGTCCGCTGGGAAATGCGGGAGGCGGGGGAGTAGAGAGGTCCTGGAAAAAGGCCTCGTATCCTTGACGAAAGATGAAATATTGAATATCCTGCGAATTTGTAGGGCAAACGGTCTTTCACCTCTCGAAAGGAAGGTTCTGATGAATGATCCTGTCCGTATCGACGATTCTTCTGAAGCCATGCCGGCCCTCAAGAACACGAGTCGGTATTGGCTCGGTTGGCGCCGGCTGCTCGGGTTCGTGATCCCCCTGGTGTTCGCTGCGATCTTTGCGCCGATCCTCTTCGTTCAAGTGCTTGATCTTTGGCGACGCGGCAACCCGGCCTTTCTGGTTCTCGGTTTCTTCCTGGCCATCCCCCTCGTCTTCGCGCCGTCGAATGTTCGTACGCTGCGGGAGATGTACCGCCTCTACCGGATCGCCAAGGATCCCGCCACCAACCTGACGGTGGGGCCGTTTGACCAGCGAGTCATCGAGGGGTTTCGGCTCGACCAGCGCATCGCGGCTTATAACCGCTGGTGCGACTCGTTCCGCGGGTACCTGGAGGACCGCCGCCAGGGCGTGCGGGCGCCGACCGTGAATGAGCCGGAGATCCTGGCGAAGATGGAGCAGGAGCGTGCGCGCCTGCTGCAAGCGTACGACGATTTTGCGTCCTATACGCGAAGCTCCACCCTCACGGAGATCATCGGTGGCACAACGGTTCGCGTCTCGGATGGGGAGGAGCCTCAACCCGCCCTGGGAGCCGTCGCTCTTCTGGGGACGAGCGATACGGTGTCCGCCCTGAGCTCGGCTACGATCGACGTCGAACGGGAAGGGTCGGAGGGCCACAACCGTCGCCCGTCCCGCTGACAGCGCCCAAGAGGGCGTTTTTTCTTCTCCAAAAAGGAGAGGATTATTGGAAGAAAAATGCCTAACACAAGCCAATATGCTCGGTTTCGTAAGGGCCTGGATCTTGACGTGGTACGGTCATCTGCTATGATCAACCCCCGGCCTATCTCGGCCTTGTCGAAAAGGAGAAATGCATGACGTTTCGTGCCCTGATTGTGCATCCGCAAGTCATCGATGCGAGTGAGGGGTGCATGCCTGCGCTCCACCGCTTCGGTGGGCTCTGTCTCATTTCCTGGGCGACCTCGCTGCTGTTCTTCACGGCCTTCATCCAGCTGCTTTCGATCCCGTTCGGCGTTTCTTCTGTGTTGGGGCTCCTCGCGAGAGGGGAGTCGCTCTGGAGCCTCCAACTCTTCCTGCTGTTCGTGACCAGCGTCTGTGGTCCGCTGATGCTCCGGCGCGCCTTGCAGCTGTGGAGGGTGGCGGAGGCGGTTCGTCGGGGGGTGATCCCTGTCGTCTCAAATGCGCGTGAGCGGGCGATGTTCGAGGCGTGTCGCCACCTCCGCGATATCCGTGCCTACAACGCCCTCTGCAAGCGGTTCTGCCTCCATCACCAGGCACATGCGTCTGCTGGGGGAGGCATGGTCATGCTGGTGGGTGAGGTGGCTCTTCTCGACCGGTTCCGGCTCCTGCGTGATCTGCTTATGAATGCGTCTGAGAGGTTCTCGGCGCGTCTGCACAAGCCGGAGGGCGGCCGGTGGGACGATCTCTCCTGGTGCGCCTCGTTCTCGGCGCAGTCCGATTTCGACCACCACGCCGCCCGCACGCGGTCGCGGGAACTCGAGCAGCAGCTGGACGCGCTCGTCTGCGAGCGGTATCAGCAGCAGGCGGCGTCCTAGCGGCTCTCACGTCCGATCACGGGCGTTTTTTCTTGTCTCAAAAAGTGATCGAAAAAAATCTCGATCGTGTCGAGAGAGGGTGAAGCGTCATGTTCCAGATCGGAATGGAGTAACCGTTTCCAGATGTGTCCGGCAGGTGTGGTGGTCGACGAGTTCGAGCGCCTCGTTTCCGCTAAAGATGCTTCGGTTGACCGTGACGTAGATCGCACCATCCGGATCCTGACGGGCCTCGGCGATGCGTGGGCCTTGGGCGTTGCGCTCGTGCCAGGCGTAGACCCGTACCGGCATGAAGTCGCCGTCGGAATAGCTGAGCGCGGTCGAGAGCGTCTGTGCGAACTGGGAAAGAAGGGCTTTCGCCTCGGCGAACGTGGGGTCTGGGTCCTTGCGGTTCGTGTAGGCCCAATCCTTTTGGAAGGCGAGCGTCAGGTCCGCGTACACCTCGTCGTCGACCTGCCCCTTGATCGCGTCGAGGAAGGTCTGGGCGTGGCGTGAGAGACTTGTGCGCTTCTCGATGTGCCGGTAGTACCGGTGCATCGCCACGAGCGGCAGGGCAGCCGACCAGGTCAGCGCCATGCCCGCCAGTCCTGGGAAGAGGGCGCCTTCGCCGAGGGGTTCCATGCGGAACGGTTCCCGCGTCGTGAGGTTCCACTCGATCCGGCCCGTGCGTCGGTTGATCGTGATCCGGAGCGGGGTCGGATGCTCATTCGCTGCCGTCGGTTCGATAAAGAAGTGGAAGCTTTGGAGCAGGTCCGGAGGTTCGCCTGCGGAGCGGGCCAGATGCTCTGCATCCGGTTCCGCTTGCCGGCCTTGGGGGATAGTCGCTTCCTTGTTGACGATGATGCGTTTGCCGCGCAGGCGGGGCGGTTCTCCCCAGAGATCGATGCCGAGCCGTCCGAGCGCGAGTGTGAACTGGGCCCCCATGAGGGCGATGGCACGGAGATGCATGCGGCCTCCTTTCCAAAGGCGCGCTAACCTTGGCCTAAATCGGGCTGTTTGTCAATCGATGCCGGTTCCTCACCGTCTTCGGTCGCAATGTCCGTATTCGCGACGGCTAAGACCTCTTCGACGCTCGTCAGGCCATCCAGGGCCTTCAAAAGACCATCTTGCGCCATCGTGACCATCCCCTCTTTTGCCGCCTGGTCGCCGATCTCGCTTTCTGTCGAGGTGCCTTTCAGGATCATTGCTTCGATCGTTGGCGTGATGGTGAAGATCTCGTAGATGCCGACGCGGCCCTTGTAGCCGAAACCGCCGCAGATGGAGCAGCCTTCTTTTTTTCCAGGTCCATAGAAGGCGAGCTTGTCCAAGTCGACCTTCGTGTTCGCTGCGGGGGAGATGGATTTTAAAATCGAGGTGACTTGCTTTCGTTGTGACAGACTCAATTCGAGCGGAACTTTACATTCCTTGCAGAGACGTCGAACGAGACGCTGGCCGATGACCGCATTCAGCGC
>JACCDN010529078.1_pt1 | contig 13822 bp, 9 predicted proteins | sample 7441691 | NCBI WGS metagenome assembly JACCDN01 (sample SAMN15323439, study PRJNA562643) | freshwater metagenome | isolation source: river surface water | place: USA:Blue River Watershed | collected 2017-08-16
AAAAGTTGTTTTTTAGATAGGTTATCGTGTCATTAGAGCTAGATGCATAGCCTATTTGAAATTTATCTATAGATTCTTTTGTAATTCCTCTTGAGTTGAGATATTGTAGTGCATTTGAATTGCTAAATAAATTGTTTTGATAGTAATTGTTAACCGCATCAAGAATTGAAGTATTTAGAGCTTGTGAGTCATTGTTATCATATTCAAGATTGAAGTTTGTAAGTGCAGCTATTTTTTCTATTGCTTCAGGATAAGTTACCTTTTCATACTCCATAACAAACTTAATAGCATCTCCGCCATTAGAACATCCAAAACAATGATATATCTGCTTTGCAGGACTCACTGTAAAGGATGGTGTATCTTCTCCATGAAAAGGGCAACAAGCTTTAAAATTTGCACCTGATTTTTTTAGCTCTATGAATGAAGAAACTATATCAACAATATCAATTTGATTTTTTAGATTTTCTATTGAAGTTTTAGAGATCATATTTTTATGTGTTAAAGTCATAAGAATGACATCCAATCTGACAATAATTTTTAGAAATTTGTATTTCTTTGTCATCTAGCTTTAATGTAAATCTACTAATATTATCTACAAAAAACAATAACCCATTTTTTATTACAATATTTATTTCAAGAACTTTTTGCACACTATTCTTCTTAACTAAATTATTAATTTGTTCTAAAATGTTATTACTTTGTATAATCATCATTTCATCATATATATTTTGGATTTCAACAAAAAACTTCTTAGAGTAAAAAAATTCCATATTAGAAGTACCAACCATTGAAATGGGAGGAAATATATAAGATTTATCATTAATTTTAATATTTATATTTATTCCTTTTTTAAAAAGTTCAGTTGCCTCTTCATAAGAATATTCAGTTACAAATTGCATAGTAGATTCATACTCTTTTATCAAATATTCCCAATTTTCTTTAATAACTACTAAAATTTCTTTATTATATAAATTATGCGAATTAACATCTATAAAATAAACCATATCTTTTTTTGCTATTATGTAAAGTAATTCACTATCTCTTTTAAATTTTTTATTTACAGTAAACTTAATACCATTTGTTGGTCTATTATTATAACCATCTTCTAAATGTAAATGTTGTATTTGAAATAAATTTAATAAAAGATCTTTATCTCCTTTGACTTTCATCTCTAATTCTCTATCTTCATTACTCAATTGCTCAAATTTTTCTTTTGTTATTGAAGGAATATATGGTTTAAAAACTATCTGCTTAGTCAAAAAAGGTGTTAAGTCTTCATTGTTTTTGAATTTATACTCTATTTTATTTACTATTTTTTTTAATCTTTTGTCTACTAATTTCTTTTTGAGTTCTTTTGAATATATAACTTTTCTAAATCCTGGACCTATAAATCTTTTTCGCCAATTAATATATATTAAAAAAAGATTCCTTATCTCATAAAAATCAAAAGGTGATTTTTTCTCTTCAGGTAACTCTTTCATATTATAATTAATAGACTTAAATTCATTAAGTATTGAATCATAAAAATTACTTTTTAAAATATCATTCATATAGTTGCTCGTTTTTACAATGTAATTTATTTTGTTTCAAGACTAACCTCTTCAAATATCTTATCAATATCGATTTTCTTAAATTTTAAGTCTTCTAAAAACGACTCTTTGTCTTTTTGATTTATATTATTTTCCCAATATCCGATTTCAAAATTAATATCAAATTCATCATATAAATCACCATAATACATTTTTTCATATTTCTCATAATAAAGATATTTCAAAGATTTAAACTCTTCAAATACATCTTCTATTTGATAAATATCATTAACAATCGCTTGAATATGATTCTCATCCTTTGCTCTTTCTACTTCATTGAAACAAGTATCTTCTAACATTTTAACTATTCGTCTTCTGTTTGTATCAACAATTTTTTTAAACTCTTTATTTTTTATATATTCCTGAGCTATTGCAGCGGCATCTTCACTGTTTATACATTGTTTTGTAGCAATGTCATATACCAATGTTCTTAATTGTGTATCAAAGTATCTAAAAAATATAAATAATGTAGGTAAGTGACCTTTATATATAATCTCTTCCCATTTTTTTCTATCTTGTTTATATTTTTTTGAAATTTCAAAAGCTAAAAGTTCTAACATTTCTTCTTCATTTTCTAGCCTTTGACAAATTTGACTAATACATGAACCTAATTCATTTTTTCTATTAGTCCATCTTTGATTACCATTTTCATCAAATACTACACTTACTGATAATTTATCAATAGGGGCTTCTAAAAAATAAACTAATTTTTTAAGTAAAACTATTTGCTGTTCTTCATTTATTTTTATAGGTTTATTATCATTTACAAATAATGAAAAAACTTCTATTCCAAAATCAAAATAGTGAAGACTATCTAAAATAATACTAATTAAAATTTTGTTTGTGCTTATTGATTTTAATATAAAATCTCTAACACCTCCATTTGTTATTATAAACCATGTTGTTTCAGCTTTTGTTTTTGAAATTATAAAATTTGGTTCTAATTCATCTAATGCATTATCAAATAAAAAATTATTAGCAACAGTTCCATAAATCTTATAATAAAATTCATTAAATTGATTTGTTAAATTTTCTATACTTATATAATTCTCAACTAGAGAAAGAGTATATAATGTTACTTGAGCTTCTTTACTTAATTTTGAAAAAGCATTTTTCCATATACTTGAAGGATTGTCCAATTTTTCGATACAAAATTGAGAAACTAAATTATCTGAATTATTCAATTCCATAAAAATATTTTTTAATAATCTTGGATTAAAATTATCGTGCTGTATAATAGTTTGATAAACTTTTTTATTAATGAATTCTTGTTTTTGAAGAGTTGATAAGTTTGTATTTATGTAATAGCTATAAACTATATTTGCTCTAAAAATAGAATCAAACAAATTAATAGTATAAGAGTTTTTGGTAATTTGTTCTTTCAAAATACTATCATCTATTTGAACTAACATTTGTGATAAAATATAATCTCGTGATGTGAATATTATTTTTAACTTTCCATCACTTTTTTGAGCAATATTTATTAAAACTTTTAAATCATTTGCTACTGATAATAAATTATCACTACTTAAAAATGTAGCTCCTAAAAAATCATCTATGACAATAACTTGATTTATTCCTTTTTGAATTAATTGTATTGCATCGTTTAATTTTCTATCTGATATCCATTGAAATTCATAAGATGGTTCACTAAAGTAGTACTTTACTGCTAAATGACTAGCAGATATTGTTTTACCACTACCTGGATCTCCTGAAATAAATAAATAATGTTCTGTTTTTAGCTTATAATCTATTTTTTCTAAATCATGATTTAAAACAAAGAATTGTAAATCATCTAATAATAAACTTAACACACTACTAGATCTATTATAAAATTCATTGTTAGTAATAAAATTCAATTCATGTACACTACCAAGCCATAGTTTGTAATGATTTTTTAATATTTCTGGATATTCTTTTACTAATGAAATTAGTTCATCTTCCCCTAAAATGTCATTAGTGGATAAAATATAAGGGGTCATAATTAATTTTATTTTTTCTTTATTTGCAGGAGTTAAAGAACAAGATGTAACTAAAAAATATCTTTTAGGAATATAATTATCCATTTTCTCTTTTTCTTGTTGCATCTTACTCATAAGAGTTGTAGTATTTTTATATCTTTTTGCTTGTACTATCCAATTATTATCTGAAAATTCATAAAACCCATCAATTCCACCATCGGGTCCTTCTGTAAATCTCTGAAAAAAAATATTATTCATTTTTCCAACAATATCAACTGCTAATGTTTCAAATTCATTTGGTGATAATTTACTAAATTGGTACATTTAATACCTAACTATTATTCTTAATATCATCATATATTACCACATATCCACCAGTTTTAGGTGCTCCTTGGAACTCTATTTTATTTTCATCTTTTAATTGTTTAAGCCATCTTTGAACAGTTCTTAATGGTGTGTCAATATGTTTGCTTAATTCATTTGCTTTCAATCCAGGATTTATTTGTATAAACTCTAAAAGTTCTGTTACACCGCCAGATACTACGCCATTTACACCGCCAGATACTACGCCATCCAAAGGTGTTTCATTTTTATAAAAAATATTTTTCATATAGTTTTGTTTCATGACAAAGCTATCTTTATCATAAGCTTCTAATATTCTATTTAGTCCTGAACCTAGATGTTCCACTAGTTCTAAATCTTTGTATATCCTCATAAGTTCTCTACTCGTAGGGTTTGAATAACCAGAAAAAAAATCATCTATATTTTTAATAATCGATAATCCACCTGTGGAAGTTATCTCTATACGGTCACTAAATATCTCAAATACAGGAGGGTTTTCAGTGGTGTAATCATTGTGAACGATAGCATTTATAACTGCTTCTCTTAAGGCCACTTTATTCCAAAGGGGTTGTTCTTTTCTAGTAGTTGAAGTTATAAGTGCTGCTGTTTTATTTTCTATTTCTAATTTTTCAAGAACTCTTTTTGTAGCTTTTATAAGTGAACAATAGCCGTATTCATTGTTTTCTATAAGGTCAACTTTATTTGTACCAGCATATTTTGCTACTTTTATTGAAACCCCATTACTATCAGCCATAAGGTATGCTACATAATTGTAATAGCCATCATCTGTGAGAAGTTCTAAATTTGAAGCAAATTTTTCATTTAGCTTTAAACCTTTCTCTTCATAATATATTTTTAATTGCTCAAAAGTTAAATCTTGTCTTCTTGATTTTATATTTCCAAGTGAATTTCTAACTCTTTTAGCAAATAAATCTTCAATCATAGTTTGGTTCATAGGCTCACTACTGCTTCCAACTCTTATGTAGCAACCTTTTTCAGACATTCCATTTTTTTTGATGTAATAAGGAGTTTCTCTACCGCTTGCAATTATGATTTTTATAATTGACTGCTCTTCAATAGTTTCTAAAATAACTTCAAAAAGACCAAGGCAAGATGGAGAGATATTATGTTTTAGTTTATCTTTGATTTTGAGTTGCGTTTCATCAGGATTTTGGCAACCTACTATTTTGCCATCTTTATCAACTCCAATATAAATTATTCCACCCTCATGATAATTTAAAAAAGCTACTACTTCTTTTTCAAATGTATCAGTTAGGGATTGTTTATGCTCGACTCTATGAGATTCAATTAAATTCATCGATTGTCTCCTCTAGCATAAATAAAAACATCTCTAACCAGTTCCTTACTTGTCAATTGTTTATAAAAAAAAGCTATGAAATGTTTTTGAAAATGGATGATTATAAGTATATTCTTTGACTTTGTACTCAAAATCTAATGGTTCATTTATAATTGTATTTGCAAAAAAATCTGCTTCATATAATAACTCTCCATCATCTTTTAAAAATACGCTTCCTTTTGCATCATTAAAATTTGGATTTACAATATATGCAGCTTCTTGTAATGATTTATTTCTTTCAATTAAATTTAAAAATGGTTTACTATCTTTTTTGATTTTATAAATCGACAAATAAGAACCCTCAATATCAGCTAACATCTGTTTGTCAATATTAATTAGTCTATTATTTATAGTTTCCAAAATAATCACCTTTTTAAATTTAAAAATATCTACATTTTACATTAAATTTTATAAGAGGGTCATAAGTAGATTTTGAAAGATATTTAAATTTCAACATGGATACACTCTTTTGTAGCTTTAAATTGTAAATTATCTTATCAAGTTATATAGATATTTTAGTAATATATATCAATAATTAAAAAAACTTCTTCAAAAGTCTTTTATAGTCTCTTAGCATACTCAACACTTCGATAAATCTTTGTCAAAACTCAACTTTTCATAGTTTTGAAATTTACATTTGGCACAGATCAAGGCATCTACAAAATCTATATTTTTATTTTCAATAATGCTTAGTGTCTCAAATAATATGACTTTATCTTTGTTTACGACTCCTTCAAATGAAAGAATAGTTTTAAGATCAGATATTACTTCTATTTTTGGAAGTTTATAAAACTTGGTAAGTACAAAAAAAGCTTCCATCAAAACATCACTTAGTATCTCAACTTCCATTGAGCCTAACTCAATTTGTTCAAAATACTCCGTACTTTTTGCCAAATGCTCCTCATTATCTCCAACTAAAAATCGAATGATAATGTTTGTATCAAGAAGATAAACCATATTTCTCTCTCATAGCTTCCATCATTGAAATCTCTTTGATCTCTTCAAGTGACTTATCACTCTTTTGAACTCTGTTTTTATACTTGCCTGATAATTTTTTTATAACTGATTGTTGTTTTACAGGATAAACCATAGCAAGTACTTGTTTTTTTCTTTTATCTATAATTTGTATCGTTTCAGTCATGTTTGTAAAAACTGAAGTATTTTTTTGAATTTCTCCAATACCAATACTTTGCATATCTATCTCCTTTATAAACTATTTACATATACTAAAATATATTATATATAAATACTTCTATTTTGTCAATAATTTTAGAGACTCTTTTCTCTATGCAAATATATGTTAAAATTAACACAATAAGAATTATGAATATAGAAATTTTTCAAGCATTTCATGCGATTAATAGATTCATTTTGGTAATTATTTTTTCTTCTTTTACTTTTTATGGACTTCTAAAAAGAGTCCTAATAAAAAGACTTCTTTAAAAGTCTTTTATAGTCTTTAAAGAGTAGTGTACTTTGGTTGTAGACTAGTGTGATTTGGGTGTAAATTTCAATCGTTTTCGTGTACTTTGGGTGCTTGGTTAATGTACTTTGGTTGTATTTGATGTACTTTAGGTGAAGTGTAATCATTTGTAATTAAGAACATAACTTCGTTTCAAGCCCTTAAAATCCCTTATATATTGAATTTCGTAATTACTTTTGCTTACAATTTGAAATAAAAATCTAGCATATTCGTATAGTGTACTTTGGGTGTATTTCCTATTTTTAGGAACTTGTACTTTGGGTGTATGCCTTTGAGTGTTGATGTACTTTGGGTGAATATAGTGTACTTTGGGTGTAAGTTGATGAGAAATGGGTGTAAATTTTAGCTTTTAATATCTACTAATAAGCCTATTTATCGGCATCCATACTAGTTTTAGTACTCTATTTTTATTAGTACTACTTATATTCTATTTTGATGTACTTTGGGTGTAGGTTATTCACATTTTAGCTATTTGCTGAAGAACACATGTACTTTGGGTGTAAATCTAATCGTATGTAGATATTTTTTTTGCAATGTTGGCTTTTTTCTAGCTTGATTAGTAACCATTTTTTTCAAAAGCTGCATAGATTTTTCATTTTGTATAAGTGTAAAACACATATTTGGCAAGATATTATATGGCTTTAAAAGGTGTTTAGTGTACTTTGGGTGTAAAAAAGTAGTTAGATTACTATTTCAATCAAAAAATCAAAGGTTTTGATAGTAAATAGTATGTACTTTGGTTGTAAGATTTAAAGAGAGTTTAAACTAGATAACAAATAAATGTCCTATTAATAATAAACTTTCCAATATTCATCAAACTCATAGTGATTTTTATTTTTTTGAGTATAAAAATTTAGCTTCGATTTTTTATCATAGAATTTTACAAGCTCTGCTTTTAAAAAACCAATTTGTTCTAAATAAAATCCAGCTAATTGAAAATATGGGTAGATAAAATCAAATTTTTCTATGATAGTATAGATTGTATCGAGGTTAAGTTTTTCTTTGATTTTCGTAAACACTTCTATTATTGTTTCACTTGATTGTAAATATTGTACATTAGTAATCATCTCTACAAAAGCTCTATTGACTGAAGATACTCTATATCCATTATATTCAATGACCTCAAAGGTATCTGTTTTGTTTGCTTCAAGTAAAACGACTACATGGTTGTCAATCTTATCATAGGCATTGGTTCTTCTTGGTTTTTTACTAAAAGCATTGTCTATATTTTCCTGCGTTAAAGTTACATTTCCCTGTTCTATTTTTGTGCTTCTTTCTTTTGAAACAAATATATACTCTTCTCTAAAATCGCTTAAACCCTGGATATTAAGTGCTGTACTCATAGAAAAAAAACTATTTTTTTCTAATGAATTACAAAAATCATAGATATTAAAATCTTGACTAAAGGTATATCTAGTTTTTATATGCCCTCTTATAGTAATACTTTTTTGAATTAACCCCTTATCAATAAGTTTTAATAAAAAAGAGTTATATGATAAACTACTTGATACTAAAGATTTATCTTTTAGTTGCTCTAATATCTCTTTTAGTTGCTCTTGTGATAAAAACTCATAAGCTTGAATAGTTTTTAAAATATCTTCTTTATTGAATGTAAAATAGTCTTGTTTCATTTGTCAATCTTAGTAAAGTAAATTTACTTTACTATATCATATATTGTAGATTTTGTCAAGATAGATTTTTGCATCAGGGATTGACTTTTATTTAAAACTTGATATAATTAAGTATATATACTTAATTAAAGAGATAAAATGAAAATCTTTGTAGTGAAAAATAAGCAATTTATTGGGACTCTTAGCCAAGAGTATGGAAAAATTAGATTTGTTTACAGTGATGAGATACCAGAAAACAGCTATTTGCAAGGATTATTAGAGAAAGAAAACATTTCAAATACTCTATTTCCAATTTTTGAAAATATGTTACCAGAGTTTGAGCAAGTAAATTTTATAAAATCTCAAAACAATATCACAACTGAAATTGAAGTTTTACTTTATCTAAGTGACATACACGGAAGCTATGAATTTTACAAAGAGGAAGAATTTAAAGAACTTGACCTTCAAGAGCAAAATACTTTTAATTTTAATGATGTAAAAGATGAGATACTAGGTAATAATTATACCTTCCCAAATATTTTAGAGTATTCTTTAGATATAGATGATGCAATCTTATATCCAAGTGGTTTAGCTAATAGTAAAATAATAGGACTCTCAGGATACCAGTACAAGTTTAGCATTATAAAAGATGATGATAAAGTCTCAATAACTTATGATGCATCAAAGAGTAGTAACTATTTTATGAAACCTTATAGTAAGTACTATACAACTTATGTACCCAATAACAAAGATAGAAGTTACATCCCTTATTTACTTATCAATGAGCATCTATTTATGAGTCTAGCCCTTGATTTTGGATTTAGTATTCCATACAATGCAATTATAAAACATGGGAGTGATTACCACTATATTATCAAAAGATTTGATAGATATGGTGAACTTAAAATTGACCATCATGAGCTTTTGACATTGATGAATAAAAATAGTGATCAAAAATATAAAGTAACAATGAAAGATGTAATGGAGACTGCAAAAGAGTATATTTCAAAAGAGCAGCTTGTAGAACTTTACAGGTTTATTGTATTTTCTGTTGTTATTGGACATGGTGATTTACATGCAAAAAATATTTCACTTATCTATTCAAGCAATAAATTTGATGAAAAAACTATGCAACTATCCCCTTTTTATGATATCTCTACGACTAAAATTTACAAAGACACTAAAATAAATGATGTGGGATTAAAAATCGGTAACAAAACTAGTAAAATAAAAAAAGTAGATTTACTACAACTTGCTTCTTGGATAGATATTGAAGTAACTTTGGCTGAAAATTTAGTAGAGCAAACATCAAAACAATTTATAGATAGTTTTGAAAGTTATATTGAAAAACTCCCAGCTAATATAAAAGCCCTACCCTATCATACAAGCAAATATGGAGGACAAAAACCATTTGAAGTTGTACTCAAAGAGTATTATAAAAATCAAGTTGAATCAATTAATAAAAATATTTTATTAATTGATACTCATGAAGATATTTGGAATTAGAAAGTGAAAATAGATGGCTAAAAAAATATACGGAACAACCCTATGGGGTAAAGAATTTATTCAATCAATTGAAAATCAAACTGATGCAGCAAGGCTTAGTCGTGGCAAAACCTATGCAAATACAGATAAGATTTATGATGTCAAAATCTCTCAAAATCAAGTAATTGCAAAAGTAAAAGGGAACTACTCTCCATTTTATAAAACAGCACTCACATTTAGCTCTTTTCCAAAAGGTGATAAGGAAGTAATACTAAAATTTATCGATGAGAATCCATTTGTTTTAGCAGGTATCATCAATGGAAAACTATCAGATAAACTTTTAGAATTTATCAAAATAAATGAGATAGATATTTTCCGAAGTTTTAATATGAATTGCAATTGCTATGATTTTTATGGGGCTTATCCTTGTAAACATATTGCAGCTCTTTATTATGCACTTACAAATCAAATAGATAAAAATCCGTTTATACTCTTTTCTCTAAGGGGTCTAGATTTAATAGAACACTACAACATCAAAGAAGAGATTAAAGTTCCATATCCTATTGAGTTAACCTATATAGATGAAATAAATTCGCCACTGCAAGAGAATATTACCCTTTTAAAGCAAGAAAACTATGCAAATTTTATACTTTCAATGCTCGGAGATTTTCCACCATTCAGCCATATAAATTATAAAGAGGTTATGGAGGAATTTTATAAAAAAGCTTCAAAAGATTTAGTTCAAACCATCTCTTCTATTAGAGATGAAAATATTGAAAAAATCCAAAGAATCTTACAAAATTCACATATCACAATGGTAGGTAAAAATGATATTGGTGTAGCAAAGTTTAAAATCGAAACTGATTTAGTAAAAAGTAATGAAGAGTTATCACTCTTTAGACGATATAAATTTCAATTAGAAGATGATGCTATTTTTATTTTACCTACTGAGCTTTTTACCCTTTTTATATCATTTGAAGATGATAGTGGAAGCAGTAGTTACACATATCTCTTTTATCTCTTTAGAGTTACATACATACTAATTGAAAATAGTGGTTATATCCCAGCTGTTATTGAGATGGACCAATTTATTCAAATAATTTATAAACCCCTACTCTCAGTTGATACTATCAAAAAACAGATAGAGATTTTAGCAAGCTCCTATCCAAAAATTGCAAATATAAATGATAAATACCTTGATAGTTTAAGTGGTACAAATTACATTTTAAGTGCTATCTTAACTAGTTTTGTACCAAAGTTAGGATTTATGCACAAAAACCAAAAAGCAAATCCTCCTGCTATCTCTTTATCTTTTTTTAGAGGAAAACTCCTTAGAATTAAAGAGTTTGAATATGAAAATAGTGCATTTTCAATCAACAATTATTTTAGTATATTTGATATTGCACAGAGTAATTACAACTACAAAATATTTATAGATGGTGTTGAAAATAATTATGTACTCTCTATTTGTGTTGAAAATAAAACTTCAAAAGAACAATATCTCTTAAGTGAAGCGATTTTATCTCAAAATAAAATAGAAATTATCAAATTTCTATCTATCCTCAATCAATTTTTACCAAAAATTGAACTATTAATAAAAAATAGTGATGTTGAATTAAGCCAGAAAGAGATTGAAGAATTTTTATTAAAAACATCTTCGATTATCACAAAATTAGGTGTTCAAATTATTCTACCAAAAGAGCTAAGAAATCTCCTCAAACCAAAACTCACTCTTAAAGTAAAATCAACTTCTAAAAGCTTTCAATCATTTTTCTCACTTGACGGTATACTTGAATATGATTGGCAAATCGCAATAGGTGAAGAGCTTATTAGTGTAAGTGAATTTGAAGAGCTTTTAAAAAGCGGACAAGAACTTTTAAAATTCAAAGAAAACTATCTTATTATCACTCCAGATGAAGCAAAAGCTTTATTTGCTCAAATCAATAAAAAATCAAAACTATCTACATTTGATATCTTGCAGGCTAAACTCAATAATGAAGCATTTTTATCAAAAGATTTGGAACTCTACTTTGAAGATATTTTTACTCCTAAAAAGATTACACTTCCAACTTCTTTAAATGCAAATTTACGAGAATATCAAACAAGAGGCTTTGAATGGAATATCAATAATCTCCTTAATGGATTTGGAACAATTTTAGCAGATGATATGGGTCTAGGGAAAACAATTCAAGCAATTACTTCACTTTTATTTCTTAAAGAAAACAATCATATTACAAATAATATCATTGTAGTTGTTCCCACTTCTCTTTTAACAAATTGGGAAAAAGAACTTGAAAAATTTGCTCCAACATTATCATTTTTTTCATTTTATGGTTCAAAAAGGGTAATGAGGAAAGCTGATATTATTTTAACAACTTATGATTTAGTTAGAAGAGATTTTGAAAGCTTTAAACAACTCAAAATAGATTGTCTTATTATTGATGAAGCACAAAAAATAAAAAACCCAGATACAAATATCACACAAGCTATAAAATCACTCAAAGCGAAATATAAAATAGCTCTTAGTGGTACTCCTGTTGAAAATAATTTGAGTGAGCTTTGGAGTATATTTGATTTTGCCCTTCCTAAGTATCTAAAATCTCTCAAAGATTTTCAAAATATTTATGCAAAAGATATTGAAATACATAAAGATACTCAAAAAATTGAAAAACTTAAAAAAATAACAGCTCCATTTATGCTTCGAAGACTCAAAACAAATAAAGATATTATTTGTGATTTGCCAGATAAAATCATTATAGATGAGTATGCAACTATGAGTAAAGAGCAAGCTAGTTTATATAAAAGCGTATTAGATGATACAATGAAGCAGATGGATCAAAAAGATTCAAAAGGACTTATTTTCAAACTTCTTATTGCACTCAAACAAATATGCAATCATCCTAGAAATTTTGATAAGGCAAGTGATAGTAACCCTACCCTATCAGGTAAAACACAGTTACTTTTAACCCTACTTGATTCTATTATGCTTCAAGATGAAAAAGTATTGATATTTACTCAATATACACAGATGGCTGATATTTTAGTAGAAGTGATTGAAAAAGAGTTGTTTACAAAACCACTTCTTTTAAAAGGGAATATGACAAAAACTCAAAGGGAAGATGTTGTTGAAAAGTTTCAAAGTGATAATAGATTTAAAATCTTTATTTTATCACTTAAAGCTGGAGGTGTTGGACTTAATCTAACGGCTGCTAATCATGTGATTCACTATGATTTATGGTTTAATCCAGCAGTGGAAAATCAAGCAACCGACAGAGCCTTTAGGATAGGACAAACAAAAAAAGTAACTGTTCATAGACTTATAACCAAAAATAGCTTTGAGGAAAAAATTGACAAAATGATCAAAGCCAAACAAGAGCTTTCAGAGCTGAGTGTTAATATTGGAGAAAACTGGCTTAAAGATATGAGCAAAGATGATTTGTTGGATATTTTCGATATTTAAATTCTATTTTTTTGCGAAATTAAATATCGAATCAATCTAGTAAACCTTCAAGTGGAGGAATAAATCTAATATCTGTAGTTCCTGTATATTCAAACAGTTGTGAACCTGAATAATACTTGATATTGAATTTTGCTAATTCTTTTTCATATTCTTTTAGATACTGTTTTGCAGAAGTTACCTGTCTTGGAGTTTGACAAGGATAATTTATTGTCTCAAGGAGCTGCATTAGTTTCATTCTTTGAATATTATCTGCACTTGCATCGTGAGTAATGAAGAACTCTATGATTGATCTAATAAAAGCACTGCCCTTCCCTCTTATGGCGATTAATTCATCAAATCTTTTATTGTAGTTGATTGATATTGTTTTATTGAAGTACTCCGCATATTGAGATGATAATACTATTACATAAGCTTGTTCTTTTGAGCTATATTTCATTTCTTGGATAATATTGTAACTTGATGTAATAGAAGGATTATCGGCATCTGTTCTTACTATAACAACATCTTTGATATATTCTATGGCTTCTTGAATATT
>JACCDN010295697.1_pt1 | contig 13820 bp, 12 predicted proteins | sample 7441691 | NCBI WGS metagenome assembly JACCDN01 (sample SAMN15323439, study PRJNA562643) | freshwater metagenome | isolation source: river surface water | place: USA:Blue River Watershed | collected 2017-08-16
CGGGCGCATTTGTTTTTGGAACAGGATTGGCCATTGTGCCATTGCTTGAAACTGATTTTGTCAATCGTTTGCATTGGCTGACTCACACAGAGTTTATGGATGCTCTTGCTTTTGGACAACTGACGCCGGGGCCAGTTGTGATCACGGTGACTTTTATAGGTTACAAGGTGGCGGGTTTGTTGGGGGCGGGGGTTGCAACAGCAGGTGTTTTTTTACCTTCGTTTATCCATATGACAACTTGGTTTCCATTATTGTTGAATTGGATGATCAAACAAACCTGGATTAAATATTTTTCTCTTGGAGTGACTGCGGCAGTATGTAGCACGATTGTTCTCAGTCTTATCCGTATCGGAAATGCTTGGTCTTACTTAGATATAGTATTGGCTGTGTTATTTGTCGGTGCCATGTATTTTACTAAATTACCATCATGGCTTTTTATAATTATCGGTGGCTCAATGGGTCTGATTCTTTATTGAAAAGTCAGTATTAGCTTCTGCCGGCAAAAAATTGCCTGTATAAATCCATCACCAATGCCACAATTTTATTTTTTTGTGGTGCAGTCATCCCGACAAATTGAACGCCACAGATTAAAAATTTCTTTTGAGCATCCACCATGGTGTGCCTAATGGATCCATCGACAACAATAGGTTGGCGATCTGGTAAAAACAAATGACCTTTAATCAGATCTTGTATTTTTAGACTGTTGGACTGTATTGGAATCTCGATGCGACAGCCGCCACCGGAAAGATCTTGTAAACGAAAACTATGTTTTTTTGGCGTTCCATTTATTGAAACCACTTCGTAAAGAGCACTATAGCCCATAGGTATTCGCAAACGATAATCTTGGCGTCGTTGTAAATGGTAAAGTGTACTGTCAGTATCAATTTCAATATTATCCTTACGAATCTTATATTTTGATTGGATAAAATATTTATCCGAGCCGACAAAAAAATAAAGAATCAAATCGCCAAAATCTTTTAATTTATAAGTAGCGCTGGACTGACAATAAATTTTGTTATCATGAAAATCAAAAGCTGATAATTCATGCAGATCGCTGCCAGGTTCTGTTGTTTTGGCTAGAATCTTTCCACGAGCCTTTGCTAAATCAGAAAATAAATTAGCCTTTTCCGAAGGGTCATTGATCTTGGTGAATATATCGGCTGAAGGCAAAGCACTTTGTTGTGCACTCATGGCTGATTGTTCCTGCTGTGGTTAAAGCTGGCTGTCAATGCGGCTCCGATTAGAATAATATACCAAATCAATAGAATCCACAAAAGAAGTGTGGGGATCACAGCTAAACTTCCGTACAGTTTTCCCAAAGAAAAAAATGTTTGTGATATCCACTTGAATGATTTTGTTAAAGCAATCAAGCCAAGAGCTGCGCCCGTCGAGAAAATGAATGCCAGCCCGCTCTGGACTTTGGTATTGGGCACGGCTTTGTAGGTGATAAACAAAGTAAGTACCAAGGCCACAATCTGCAGGCTCGGGACAAACCCAGGGATGCTAACATTTTCAATTAATTTCATAGAGCCAAATGTCACAAAAATAGTGAGTAACAATGGGAAGGTAAATAAAAACAAACAATAAAAAAATAAACGTTCCATCAGTGGTCGACGTTTTGGCAATGCCCAAATGCGGTGAAAAGCTTTTTCCATATCATTGACAAGCATCAATGAACTCAAAATCAAAGCCATGGCTCCCCAGCTGCCCAATCGCCCATTTTGTACTCGGCGAAATACTTTGTGAATGATCTGTATGCCATTCTGTCCTGCTGGCCCTTGAAAGTAATGCAACACTGCTGTTTCTATTTTTGGATAAAGTGCATCCAACCCATAGAGCGATTGAATTGCAGCCAAGGTCACAGCTAAAAATGGAATGATCGAAAGAACTGTTGAGAATGACAGAGCAGCTGCAATCATCTGCAGCTCTCCACCTAAAATCAAACGCCAAAATCTTTTCATTCCTGTCATTATTCTATTTTGTTGATAGATCTATAATTTGCCAATCCTCTTGTTCGAACTGGTAGCGAACCTTGACGAAAGTCTTTTTCACTGTACTATGAAACAATGAAATCAGGAGCTATTTGGGTTGCCGCTGGCATTTTTCTTAGTCGTATTTTCGGTTTGATTCGCGAACGCGTGTTTGCCCATTATTTTGGGAACTCAGATGCGGGAGATGCGTTCAAGGCCGCCTTGAAAATTCCCAACTTTCTACAAAATCTTTTTGGTGAAGGTGTGTTGTCGGCATCTTTCATTCCGGTTTATGCTCATTTGTTGGCCGAAGGTCAAAACGATTTAGAAAAACAAAAAGAGGCGCAAAAACTTGCTCAGGTCATTTTAACATTTTTGATGTTAGCTGTTTCTCTTTTGGTATTGCTTGGCGTGTGGTTCACTCCGCAGATGATCAATTTGATCGCTCCAGGGTTTTCAGGTGAGAAAAAAGATTTAACCATTCGTTTGGTGCAAATATTTTTTCCAGGCATTGGTTTTCTGGTTTTATCCGCTTGGTGTCTTGGTGTTTTAAATAGTCATCGTAAATTTTTTCTTTCGTATGCAGCACCTGTGATTTGGAATTTAACAATTATTATTTTTCTGATTTATTTTGGCAGTCAAAATTTATCCAGTTTTTCGTTGGCACAGTGGACAGCCTGGGGATTGGTCGGCGGCAGTTTTTTGCAATTCATGATTCAATTGCCTGTGGCGTGGAGATTGTTGGGCCGATTGCGATTGCAATGGCAGATGAATTCATACGTAAAAACAGTTTTGAAAAACTTCACGCCAGTGGTGGTGGCGCGTGGCGTGGTTCAGGTTTCAGCGTATATTGATAGCATGCTCGCTAGCTTTTTGCCGACAGGTGCGGTGTCATCCTTGGCCTATGCGCAAACATTGTATCTTTTGCCAGTTTCACTTTTTGGCATGAGTGTTTCCGCTGTCGAGCTGACGACAATGTCCACGGCTGTGGGCAGTGTTTCGCAGATCAATGAATATTTGCGCAATCGTTTGTGGGCAGGGTTGCGCACCATCGCTTTTTTTATTATTCCATCGGTGGTGGGTTTTTTATTTTTAGGTGATCGTATTGTCAGTGCTGTTTTTCAAACTGGGCAATTCAACTCACAAAGCTCGCAAGAAGTTTGGTTTGTGTTGATGGGGTCGACCATTGGTTTGTTGGCGACGACACAAGGACGTTTGTTTGCTTCTACTTTTTATTCCTTGAAAGATACCAAAACTCCTTTGAAAATTGCATTGGTACGCGTCGCTTTGACAACTATTTTGGGTTATGTCGCTGCACTGTATTTACCAGAAAAAATGCAAGAATGGTTTTCGTTATCATCGATGACTTTTTTGAATTTTAAACTCAGCGAAATCCCATGGGGAACAGTCGGTTTGACGGCCTCTGCTGGAGTGGCGGGTTGGATCGAGTTTGTTTTGCTAAAACGTAGATTGCTGGCACAGATAGGGCCGATTCAGTCCTCTTTTCGTTACCAAGCAACACTGTGGGGCTGTGCATTGCTAGCAGCTTTGTTGGCGCGAGTGATCGACAGCCAATCGCATTTATTATTGCAGCAAGCACCATTACCTTTGATTTCACAAGTCCTGGTCACAGTCGGAGCCTTTGGTATTGCCTATCTACTTTTGACGCTGCTAATGAAAATACCTGAAAGTCAAAAGTGGCTTGCTGGAATCCGTCGTCGCCTGTAAACAGTGGGCCATTATGAGCAACAAGCCCAGCCACTGCAAAATATTTTTATCTGATAGTTTCAATCCCCATTTAAATCTGGCAACGGAAGAGTGGATTTTTCATGATTTGGATCCATCGTCGCAGGTGTTATTTTTATGGCGCAATCAAGAAACCGTGGTGATCGGCAGAAATCAAAACCCTTGGTCAGAATGCAATCTAAAAGCCATGCAAACAGACAAAGTTTTTTTAGCCCGCAGAACAACCGGTGGCGGGGCCGTATTTCATGATTTAGGAAACACCAATTTTACTTTTTTATCGCCAAAAGATGGTTACAAGCGAGACAACAACGCCAATATTATTTTAAATGCTCTGAAGAAATTTTCGATCCAAGGCGAGATCTCTGGTCGCAATGATTTGTTGATGGCTTATGCCGATGGTCCACGAAAATTCAGCGGCAGTGCTTTTCGTGAAAAACAAGATCGCGCTTTTCATCACGGCACATTGTTGATTAACGCTGATCTTTCGCGTTTAGGAAATTACCTCACACCGAATCCAAAAAAACTTAAAGCCAAAGGTAAAGAGTCCGTTCGAGCCCGTGTTGCCAATCTTACCGAGGCCTCGCCGGGGCTTAATCATGAATTGCTCACGCAGGCTGTGATGGAAAGCTTTCAAGAATTTTATCAATGTACAGCTCAGGTCGAAAATTTATCAATGAACAAGCTGCAAGAAATTCCCAGTTTGAAAACCCAGTATGAACAACTGAGTTCATGGGATTGGTTGTACGGAAAAACATTGGAATTCACTCACCAAATGACCGAGTATTTATCTTTAGGTCTTTTTGATTTTCATTTCAAGGTCGACGAGGGCCATATCATCAGTCTAAATATTTATTCTGATTGTTTGTATCCACAGCTGATCGAAGATCTGACCATCATGTTAAAAGGTAAAGCCTACACTGGAAATCATGTGAGTGAAGTTATCGATGATTTAAAATTAAGATACGTCGATTTATCCACCGAGCTCAGCGAACTAGCCCACTGGCTACATTCGCAAATTGAAATTTAACTTTTTATAATTTTAGATAAAATTAAATAGGGATTCAGTTTTATTAGAGCATTAGTTTTTTAAACTAATGCTTATTCTTTTTTGATCTAGTTGATAATAGATTCTTTATTGTACAGGAACCTTTTTCAGAAAATCTTCATTCACTGTTTGTACAACCAACTGCTGAGCCTTGGTGCGTGCTTCTTCAGCCAGTAAGGTTGAAAGGTAGCGCTCAGTATAACTGGGAACAATGCAGACTATTTTTTTGCCTTGGTTTTCACTGCGAGAAGCTACGCGAATTGCCACCGCGATGGCCGCCCCTGAGCTGATGCCAACAGGGATGCCTTCGGTTCGGATCACCTGCTGAGCTGTTTTCAAGGCTTCTTCGCTTGATACTTTTTGAATTTCATCAATTTGATCTCTGTCCAATACTGGAGGAATAAATCCAGCGCCTATGCCTTGAATTTTATGGGGCCCTGGTTTTTCTCCGCTTAACACGGGGCTTTCGCTGGGTTCGACTGCGATCATTTTTACAGAAGGTTTTTTTTCTTTCAAAACCTGTCCAATGCCAGTCAATGTTCCGCCAGTACCAACACCGCTAACAACAAAGTCGACACTGCCATCAGTGTCCTGCCAAATTTCAAGAGCTGTGGTCAGACGGTGAATCTCAGGATTGTGTTCGTTTTCAAATTGTCGAGGCATAAAATAATTTTTGTTTGATTCAAATATTTCAAGTGCTTTGGCGATGGCACCTTTCATACCCAGTGGACCCGGAGTCAGGATCAATTCAGCACCTAATAAGATCAACAATGTGCGACGTTCTTGTGACATGGTTTCAGGCATAACCAAAGTCAGCGGATAATTTTTTGCTGCACAAACAAAGGCTAGAGCAATGCCAGTATTGCCACTTGTAGGCTCGAGAACTTGCATCCCTGGTTTTAACAGACCTTCGCGCTCGGCACTCTCAATCATATTTAGACCAATTCGATCTTTGACTGATCCCAAGGGATTGAAAAACTCAAGCTTCAAATAAATTTCAGCAGGCAAATTCTGCCCCATACGTTGCATCTTAACCAAGGGGGTCGAACCGATTGTTTTAGTAATGTCAGAAAAAATTCGCATACAGAACCTCTTTACTTAGTTTTACGTAGTTTAAAATTCTAACTTAACTTTCAAAAATATATATTAATAAAGTATCAATAAAATTTTGAATCAAATCAAATTTTCATAGCAGACTTTTAAAAAATTCTTCAGGCAGCTTTGTCCGGTCTATTTTTTTGTTACGCTAGCTGCCCAGAATCAATTTCTATTTTGCTAAAACGCATCTTCGCATCTCGTTCCAAAAAAACCTTCCCATTCCAACCAAAAATCATTTTTTCAAAGTCTGCTAGTAATGTTCAACAGGATCATTGCTAGATCCATTACAAGAGTCAATGGATGGGTGATAAGTATTCAATGACGCCGATTGGATTTTCTTTTGTGCCGCAATGTAAAGAGTGTTTGCCATTTTGCGAACGCTAGTTTGAACATTGGATACATCATTGGTTTCAAACTGAGTTCTGAATAAAACCTGAGTCTGACATTTCGAAATTTCTATATTGGTGGAAAATAATTTTGTTTTTGATGTCGATTGATCAACGACTTTGATAATCACATCTTGTCCGCAAAGATTTTTTTGTGAAAAAACATGACTGCTGTTTTCAAAAATAACTTGAGCAGCATCAGAAAGAACTTTTTCAGTTCCACAATTTGGATCCAATGCATCTATTTTTATTACTGGTAAAGCGACAGGTAAAATCGGTTTAATGACTTTCCTGACACTGGCCGGTTTTTCATTTTGTACAGTGCTTTGCCATTCGTGTTCTTGTTTGGCTCGCGTGCTGTCAATAACATCTTTAAAATATCGAGCTCTGCCTTTGCCATCTTCGGTATTGCTATTTTGATCAGTAGAAAAACTGACGTAAAGATATTCTCGAATATAAAAATTATCTTCTAATATATTTTGCATAATATTAACAGTTTTTAAGCAGCCAGGATTAGACATGCAGTCATTACTGAAAGTAGGTGGTAATCTTTGAAATACTTTCCGCATGTAATCAGCGATTATTTGTTCAGAAGCGCCTCCTTCAGCGAGTCTATTATTAAGGATCTTTATCATTGAAGGCATATATGAATAATTCGCAAAAAGTGGTTCTAATTGTTTTAAATCTCCGGCAGCAGAGAGCAGCTTTTCCAAGTCTTCGTCTTCTAGCAGCCGTTTTTCTGCTGAGTTCTGCACTACAGTAGGTTTATTTATACTGTCATCTGCGAAACAGACTGAACTGTCAAAAAGTACGACAGCGGGAAGAACAAGGGCCAAATAAAATGCTTTCCATATCCAACTCATAAGTTCTCCAATCCATGTCTTGAGGTGTGCACAAGCCATTCCGAGAGCTAGCATCATCTGGCTTCGTTTTAAGAGCGCAAAGCATTGATTTAAATGTAGAAGTTTTAAATAGAGCCTAGATTCGGCACTATTTTAAGAATGGCTTGATAAGACTAATTGATTGTTAAAAACCCTTCTGGTTTTTTTGCTCGTTCAATTATTGTCTGCTCTTCTTTGCTTCTGTGATTTTTAATAATTAATTATGGTTTCAACATGACAGACAAAAAATCTTTCACATTGATCGGAAACCAAGTGTTCCCCATGTGGCCACCATGTGGATAGATAAAACTGCGTTCATCACCAACAGTGTTTTGGATCCATTGTAGATCTTCGGGCTCAAATAAAAAATCATCTTGGTTGTGAAAAATGTAAATGCGTTTATTTTTTTTCAATTCAGACGTTACTGATTTTAAAGAGTTCAGTTCCAACATTTGTTCTTCTGAAATATGACGAGCCAAAGTAGGTTTAACAACCAAACGCATATAATCAAAAAAAGTAAATTGTTTTGCTTCATTCTCACGTTCGGAAATATTTCGTGAGGTTGCAGGAGTTTTCAGTAAGCCCAAGTCATGTATGTTTTGTGTGGTAAATAAAACCTGAGCAAGACTGGATCTGAAAGTATCGCTGATCACCCATTTCAGTGCACCATCACTCAAACCCAATTGTTTGCCAATTTCAGTGATAGGAATAGCGTCTGGATTTTCTAAGTAACGCAATCCTATGTCGATGATTTTTGCCTTAATCATCCCTTTGGTTTCTGAAGAAACATTTTTACCAAGATCATAAAATTTTTCAACATGAGCCAAGTTTTTTGCAAAACTCAAAGGCGGGTTGAGCAAGACAAACTTGTTGATTTGTAACTGTGGATTTTTTTGTTCTTGTACAGCTAAAAATCCGGTGTAAGCCGCTCCTAGAGAATAACCAATCAGGTTGTAAGATGAAACCAAGACGCCTTCAGATTTTAATTTTTTCTGTAATTCTGCAAGCAAGACTGTTAGGTCTTGCAAATCTGCGGGTGCAAAACCAACAACGCCAGTGCGGCTGACAGCTAATGAAAATTGCCAAGAAAATGGATTGGAAATGGTGATGACGTGATATCCATTTTTATAAAGTTGTTGAGCAATAAATTGCAAGCCATCTTCTTCGGCGCTGCCGCCGGTTCCGGGCATCAGGAATGCCAGCGGAGCAATTCCAGGTTGCAAGGCCTGGCCAAAATAAAATGCAGCTCTTTTTTCATAGAAAGGAACACTATTGCGTTCAGGATGTAACAAGATCGTTCTAAATTTTAAAAAACTTTTCTCAGGCTTTGCCAGCGCAAAAGACAGAGTGGCTTGATAGGAATTGGTCAGAGGGTAGGGATACTCTGCCAAGGAATAAACTTTGGCTTTACTTGTAGCTGAAATTAAAAGAGAAAATGAAATTAAAAGTGACACGGAGACTGGCGCTGACGTTAAAACTGAAAACAAAAGGCTAATAAACGAAGAGAGAAATTTTTTTTCTGACATACCACACCCCAAGAACTGTTGAGTTGTGTATATCGAGCACAATTTTATTTGTGAAGTTAAACTCTACAAAATCATATCCAGTGATGATTTTTTTCAATCACACATCATATGCATGCAAAACAATTTTTAGAGTGAAAAAGTTGGTGTTAAGCCACTTTTTTGTGGATTTCGACAATCGTTTCTTGATCTGGTTTTTCTTTGTCCCAATGTTTGTGGGAATCCAGGAAAATTTGCACAAGCTGAGTGTCAAATTGTGTTCCTGAGTATTTTTGAACCTCTTTGTAGATGGCATCAATTGGCATACCTTTACGGTAAGCGCGGTCTTCGCCCATAGCATCCAATGTATCGACTATCAAAATCACTCGTGCAATCAGAGGAATGTCCTCGCCACCCAATTTATCAGGGTAACCCTGAGCATCGATTCGCTCATGATGAGAGCGTACGGCCGGGATAACCTGTTTAAAAAAAGTATGAACATTGAGTGGTTTGATGATTTCTTCGCTATAGACCGAATGAGCTTTCATGATCTGATATTCTTCAGTCGTCAACTTGCCCGGCTTGTGAGTAATATCTGTTTGGACTCCAATTTTACCTACATCATGAAGAATGCCCGCAAACTCGGCGACTTTTTGTTGGTAGTCAGATAACCCTGCTGCTTTAGCAAGCAAGCGTGAGTATTCACCGACACGTAGACAATGGGCACATGTCACAGGGTCTACTTTTTTAAGAGATTCCATCAACGCGGCAACTGAAGAGTACGCCCAAGACGGTATATCCCCCCATACTAGCATTAATTGTGAATCACTGGACTTTCGTGACAATTGGCCCCCCACACATACAAGGTATCGGTAGTGGCCAAGGGAGTCTAAAGTACATACTTTACTTGCCCATGATATTTTATCTCGTTGCCCCAAATTGAAACGATTTGGCGGGCTTTATGACAAAACTCTTGCGCAAGTTTGTCGAAACCAATATAAAAAGTCCCTTACCTTGTGGTGGCCGTAGCTCAGTTGGTAGAGCATGGGATTGTGATTCCCAGGGTCGCGGGTTCAAGCCCCGTCGGTCACCCCAATTTTATTCCTCGTTTAATTCCGGTTCTACGGTTCTACGGTTCTACGGTTCTACGGTTCTACTCGGTTCTACTCGGTTCTACTCGGTTCGCAGTTTCTTCACCGGATTTCTCAACATCTCACCGTTGTTGGCTGGATTTTGGCAGGGTTAGGGCAGACCACGCTATTTACAACCACACGACTTTCCTTGCCCGAAGTTGTCATAGTTATCCTTTTTGCAGGATTCTTTTGTATGAGGTTCCTCACCAACACAACATTGGTAACAAATCAGACTTGATTTAATACCAGGCGTGGAAGCGTTTGAAATCGCCACTTCTCTCATGCCAACCAAGTTGTCCAGTTTCAAACTTTCTCTCGGGACACAAAACAACTTCTCCCCAAACCTAGCGTATGTGAAAACCGTACTTGCTTTTTGGTTTTGCATTTTATTTTCAATTGCAGTCTTCGTTGCGGCGGTCTGTGCCGTAGAGATAGACACAAAAAATGGAAGAACCAAAAGTATTAAAAGTTTCATTTATCACCTCCAAAAAATTCCAACTTTATCGGACACTCATTATAATTAAAATCGAGCTGACCTAACTCTCCATCTTCAGAGTCATGGACAACCGTCAACTTGAACTCGGAGTTTTTGAAATTTGTTTTTGGGATGAACAACTGCGACGGGTCGGATGCCTTTGGCTTTGCTCGATGTCCATGAAAATAAGGCGCAAAATGCATATCATCCACATACGCCACTGCGAGTGAAGTGCTTCCTGTCGATGTATCCAATGTGAAGTGAACATCGTACCACTTCAAGAATTTTGAAGCACTTGACTGAGAGATGTCGACATCAAGAAGAGGTGCAAACCTACATGATTTTGTCAGGGGGATTGGTGGCTGATTCGCCCACTTAGTAAGGGGTCGGTATATTTTTGGAAAGCATCCAGAAATAAAATTGAAAAAGACTGCGACAACCACCAGTCCGACAATTGCGGTTGATGTTGTGAAGATTAGCCATCTAAAAAAATTAGAGAACATATTCGCCCTCTCGCTGTAAGGCTGAAAAAAGAAAATATATTTTATAAACTCGGTGATCTTTTTTTTATTCATCATTTATCTCCACTTCGTTCTTACGTAACTTCCATATCTGCCGTAGCACGGTTGACCGCGTTTGTTTTTATGCTCTCTGAGTGTCGAATCCATTGATTTTTTATAAAAAAGTCTACGACAAGTAGAGCATCGGTAGACATATTTGGGGCCAGTTGATCCTATTGAGGAGCGAGATGCCTCATTTTGCTTTATCCTAAGCTGTCCACTGGATGAAATTTCGATAGGCCCCTTTGGTCTAAATGCCTTCTCGGTAATCTTAATATCTCGCATTTGGCTTAAAATAAAGCTGCGGCTTTCCCCTTTGTCGACTCTAACTGCGGATAGGTATAGATCGCCACCTATGGTTCTAACGATCGCGTAGGGTTCGATGACGTAGTTATTCGTTGTCCCATCTTTCTTTGTGTAAGTGATTTGTAAGCAGAGCTGGTTAGCTGCTGCAAATCGTATTTTTTCTAATCTCGAAGACTCTGCGGATGGTACGACCATCCGTTCAGGCATTACCCAATTTCGATCTAGGTCTTTTGGTGCGCCCAGGAAGGCTGGTGCAACATTAGTTACTTCCTGCTGTTCCTCTGAAACGTGTTCGGTGTCAATTGAGGTCGAATCTTCATAGAGCCAATCAAAGAAATTTTCCAAGTCTTCTAGGAAATTTTCTACAGGAGGTAAGGCTGAGAGTTGATGCCTGAGCATCGAATCCCATTGGGATAGCAGTTCATTATATTTCGGATGACCGTTGATACTTGCTATTGTGGGTAGATCTATCCCCTTAAACTCACATTTCCTTTTCAATGTAGTAAGCAGCTGACCTTTGTCTACAGGGGCTTCACGTCTAAACAGATGGATCACATCGTATAAGTCTCTGGGGCGAGTTCTTTCAGCTAAAGCCCTTACTTTTTCAGCAAATACCTCTTCAAAACAGTAGCTTCTCGCCCAGATTCCGGTAGTCGGCTGATCGGAGTAAGGGTGAAACACCTGTTTTTTCTCTGATGGTAAAGCAAGCAATTCCCTGGATGTAAGATCAAGAATAATTTTTGCGTGGGCACCACCTCTTCTCTTTCCAAGTGGGCCGATGTATTTTATTTTTCCTTCGACATACTTTTTACTCGGATCGGGGTGAACATCGAAATGTGTCAAATCCTTTAGTATCTGAATACCTGAGTTTTCATATACCCAATCAGCCACACTGTTAAATTGTGCATGAAGAAAATCTTTATCTAAATTTGTTTCGTCGGTTAATGTAAAATCAAGGTCCTCTGAAAACCTATAAGTTTCAAAATAGCATTTTTTTAAGCACGTACCGCCCTTAAACACCCAATTGTTTTCTAACAATTTGTTATTGTTGATACCAGCAAGAGTCCATCCAAGGACGTAATCCTTTTCGACTACTTCTGTTTTCAAGCCAAGTGCTTTTGCAAATTCGCCAATCTCTGTGTTATCAATCATTCCGCAAAATCCCCATCCAATGAACTCGGAATCCACAGTCTCCACCGAGTGATGATTTTGTCAGATTTCAGTTTGGGGTCGAGCATGGAGTAACCGGTTGAAAGCGATTTCTTGCATTTCTGAATGGCATTAGCTTCTTCAGGTGCTAACTTTTCAAGAAGGTATCCCAATCGCTTGAAGATCGCCCCATTTGTTTGCTTGGCGGCGTAGAGCAGCAGTTTATCAATCGCCCTGTGTTCCGACTTTAGGTAGGCTTTGAAGATTTGAATGAGGTGGTTAATGCCTCCGCCACATTCAGGAGAATCAAGAAGGTCGACAATCAATTTGTTGGGGTCAGCTACGAGTGCCTTAACTTTGCCCTTCCATATTATTTTAGTGCCGAAGATTAGCTCTGGTTTCACGGCTCTTAAAATAAATTCTATCCCTCCAATTGACTGAGTTCTCTTTTTCAATTTTCTACCAGTGACAACATAAACAGAGCGAAAAATTTGCTCCGTGAATCCCCAATGTTCCGCAGCACTCCATCCACTTACATAACAGGGAGCAAAAAGATTGGCCGCAGCAAACCACGGGTCCTCAACGATTGGATCAGGATCGCTTGCCTCAATAGGAATGAGAAAATAATGTCCACGCTGCAAACGTTTTGCCCATCCATGATTTGCTAATGTAGATAAAAATCGAGACGTTTCAGTGCTTGGCAATCCAAGAACTGTCTGGGCTTCCGATACCGAAAATGGAGTATCCTTAAAGGCTCTATTGAGTCTTGATAGCTTTTCTCTGCTTGATTTGCCTAAACCGCCTAGCTCATTCATAGTATATTTAGTATTCCATAAACTACATTAAATACCACATAAAAGAACCTTAACTATACTTTTAACAAAATGCTCTCATTATTATCTAATAATATCATATACTTAACGCATATTTCGGCGCATTGCGCCGTTGAAGATTTTGTGGCATTATCTCATAACTATATGATTATACACACTTATATCGAATGGAGAAGAAATGGGTTTTAACGGCGTAATTGGTCTACCACAGTACATACTGCCACCAAGGAAAAGGAAGAAGGTGGCCTCAGAAACGCTCAAAGTTAAACAGAATTGGAAGCGAACTGTTGATGGGATTTTAGCTATCGGCTGCTCACTCCTGAAAATCAAAGAGATGCTGCCCCATAAAAATTTTGTCGACCATATCCAGGAGAACTTTGGACTAAACGAGATGGGTGCCGGTAGATTCATATCTGTTTATCGACGATTCGGTCGAGCATCATCAGGAAAAGTTCTTCGCTCAAAAGTTAGTGTCCTCTATCTACTAGCAAACTCACCGGACTTAGACAAAGTTGATCGACTGGCAAGAGGTGGAAAAATCATTGTATCTGGTAAGCGGAAGAGTATTGACCAGTTGAATGTTTCCGACGCGAATAAATTGCGAAAGACTAGATACAAAGAAAAGAATCTTACCTCCAGAGACCTTGATGTTGCATCAGCATCAAATGCTCACCGTCGACTCTGTACTCTTGCGGAGGAGGTTGCAGACTGGTGTTGCGAAATTGAGCGAATTAAG
>JACCDN010741822.1_pt1 | contig 13819 bp, 13 predicted proteins | sample 7441691 | NCBI WGS metagenome assembly JACCDN01 (sample SAMN15323439, study PRJNA562643) | freshwater metagenome | isolation source: river surface water | place: USA:Blue River Watershed | collected 2017-08-16
GCTCATTGAGCCCATTGTCGACGTTAACTATCCATTTACTACCTATATGATTTTTAAAGAAATAATTAAATAATATTTTCTTCATTTGAATTAATGGCAATTTCCGTGATTAATTGCAGAGGATACAGTCGGTTGAAGTATTGAAGTTACTACAAAATAAATGTCGTTAATCTGAACTAGGTTGCGGCGTTGAAATTAAAGGAACTACCTCGTTCTATAACAATTAAAGTGGATGTAGTTATGTTAAAACTAATAATTCCTGCAGTATTTATGTTGTTGCTGACAGCATGTGGTGGCGGTGCTCGTTCTCCAGAGGACGTACCGGTTAAAACGGAATCCTTCGCGCCACTATCCTTAAAAAATACAAAACTTACGTTAAGTGAAACCGCCATTACTCATGTTCCCACGGGTGTTAAACAGACATCTAGCGATACTACTGTTCTACACTTTGATAGCATTAACTTTTCGGTTAAGGCTTCTGACGGGAGGACTCTGCCGTCAATTTACAGGTATAGCCATACCGCTACAGCGAGTCTTTCATCTGTTTTCAGTGTTAGTGGTGGGGATAAATATCAATTCGATTTTTCATTCAAAGATAAGAAATCTGGCACATTTAAAGAAACCTATACCGGCTTTGACGGGGTTGTGACTTTTTTGCGCGAAGGTGATTTTACCTTACAGGATGACCCCTACTCGCTTGTGCCAGAAAATATCATAAACAATGCATATCACTTGAATTTCAAAACCGCTACGTCAACGTTATCCGAGGAAGAAAGCCCCGTCATAGGCGAGCGCTTTAAGATGACGTTTTTCAACGATAATTCTGTAGTTGTTGAACCGTCCAATTTGTGGCCAAAAAACGTGGAGGCGAGCTATTCAATAGCATCAATAGACGATTTTACGCTTGAGATAAGCGGAGTGTATTCGACAACAAAGCATCCTTATAAATTGACGGTGCATTTTGACACGCTCTCCACAGGAACATTTACACTTAACATTGATGATAATAAAGCAGTCGCTACGGGTGATTTTGACACTATAAAAATTACCCCAATCGTTAAATCTGAACTGAAAGGAAATTTTGTTGGTGTTTCAACAATTGCATCGTTAAATACCAAGATTACTTACCCTTATAATGTTTACCTGCCGCCTAACTATCAAACGTCGGGCAAAAATTACCCAGTGATTTATGTAACTGATGGGCAATGGTATTCCGGCTATGCTTACATGCTCGATAGAAAATCGAAAGATGTCATTATGGTTTCTATAGACCAAGGGCCAATCAACAGACGAATGATAGATTTTCTACCGGATGGAGCTCCTCTCTACACTAAATTCTTAAAAGAAGAATTGATTCCATTAATAGAATCAACTTACCGTACTAACGGAGAACGGACCTTTACAGGAGTTTCAGCGGGGGGATTGCTGGGTGCTTACTTGTTAAGTATTGAGCCTATAGGTGTTCCCTACTTTAAAAATTATATGTTAATTGATGGTGCACTGTTCGCAGTGACCCCCGCTATGATTGCTGCCGAACAAGCACGTTTTACGTTGGATAAATCTCTAGCAATAAATGTACTTCTCGCTGGCACGCCTCAAGGCAATGGTTGGTTCGTGAACGCTTTTGAACAGCGTTACAAAAATCGCGGCTACAGTAATTTTCAAATATTTAATAAAGAATTTAGGGTTACCCATGACGAAATGGGGCCACTCGCTTTTGATGATTTAATTGATCGTATTTATTAACCTGGATCTTGGGTTACTAGCATTGAATCTTAACCTGCTTATCGAAAGGTAGGCGGGTTTTTTATTAATATGTGTCGTTTGTATTGCTTTTAATTTACCTGCTTCACCAACACCAGCTGCGTGCTCAGGCTATGCAAAATCGCAGCGATAAGCGCGCCTGCAGCTTTATTGCTATCGCCCACACCATGGAGGGAAGCCGTCTTGGATTTCTGCTTTAACGCGCTGAAGTTTTTCTTCTCGCAGGGCTTTGGAGGCAACATCCTGAATACCTAATTGCTCAGCAACACACGGGGGCACATTCGAGCTCCCTAACGCAAACCCCATCCCGAATTTTTTACTTCTTTTATCTAAGCACACGGGTCGCACTAACCAATCGTGAATTTTGGTTTTAATGTGCGCTAAACCCTGAAAGGCTAAACTGATTAAATTCTTAATCACTTCCCGAATTTATTGAAAGTTTCTTTTTGAATATGAAGTGGTCTTAGCGGCTGATCCTTTCTTGCGGCTGTTGGGCCACCGGAAAGTTGCTCGAAGCTTCCCAGTCGCCTTCGTCGGCTGAAATTAAATCTTTCAAATGGTCGTCACCAATTTGTTCAAGAATCTTTTCCGCATTAGCACTGTTGGAAAATAAACGTGCTTGTCTCCATGCAGTGACGCTAAGCCAATTAAAACGCAAGTGTTTGTTATGTGAAAAAAATAATAGGTCGGCTTTACGATGGGGGAGTATTGCGGCGCTGAGGTGTTTTCCGAATTGGATGCCTTGAGGTTAAAAGATAATACGCTTCTGTTTTATGAAGCAGCTGAATCCTCGCCTGCGCGAGGAATACAACAAAAAAGTAAAAGCTCGTCTTTTAGGTTCTGGTTTGAGTGCTTTAACCGCAGCCTTGGGTAGCGTTTCTTATTGAGTCTCATCTTGGTGTTTGGCAAGCAGCTGTGTGTTGAGCTGGTTGATTTTAGAGGCCATCTCTTCAATTAAGCCTAAGCAAATTTGTGGTTGATGATCGATAAGATCAACGAATTCTTCTTTGCGAACTGATAAGACTGTGCAATCGCTGGTAGCAATTACGGAGGCGATACGTGTCTGCCTGGTGAACACGGCAAGCGCGCCAAAAATTTCATTGGGGAGAACTTCACCGACTTTAACTCCATCGCACACTGCATCGGCACTGCCATCTAATAAGGTATAAACCTTATCGGCCACATCGCCTTGGGTAATGATGACTTCTCCTTCATGGAAATGCACAAAGCCTGCTTGGGGTTGGAACTCAGCACGGATTTCCTGTGCTAGCGCCTGCTGATAAAACGCCATATTGCAGACGAGGTAGTGGGTCCAGTTTTTTTGCAATTTAAAGTCTGAATTTACGTGGGCGATAAGTTCGTCACGCTCGTAGGGTATTAGTTGCACTGTTTCAATACAGCTGAATAATCCTTCGTTAAGGTTGAGTGAGCGGGTAAGTCCGATTAAATCGCCTTCCTCAAAAATAGCGACTAGTTTGCCGCGCACACGATAATAGACTTGACCCTCTGCAATCAGAAGCAGGCGGGTATTGGGCTGACCATCAAAGAGGTCATTGCTAACACTTATCTCGATAGGCTTGCCGTTAGGAAGGAGATTTTGCAGGAATAACTCGGTCAAGCTGCGCGATTTAACGGCTACGTCGGTAATTGAGTCAGATTGTTTTGTGGGTAAATGCATGGCATCCTCGGTAAACACTACACAGATTTTGTCTAAGTGTAGCTGTTTACCCAAGAAAATCTGCGCACAATGGCGCAGACTTGCAACTTTAAGCGAAAGCTTGCTGGCCGCTGCTGAAGCCTTGCTCTGCTTCGGCGACTAACTGAAGTTTCATTTCAGGGGCCAGATCATTCCAGTGCACATTGAGTAGTGCACCTTGTAGGGCGTAGAGCATAACTTTGGACACATTGATATCGCGTGCTTTGATGCGAACATAAGCCTCTACGGCACCAATTCGGCGAAGGTCGGCATAGGTGTTAATGCCTACAGCATGCAGTATGTTAACTGAGGCCATTCCGAGGTTTTTCAGTTGGAGTAACTCACTGTGGCTGGTTGTCATGAAAATCCCGCTCCTTACGTTTAGGTTATGATTATTCTTTCCACTGCCTATAAATTCCCATTTATAGCGTTTCTTTATAGTAACCTGTTAATAGGCGAGTGCAATTAATTTGTTCAATTAAGCGCCAGTTTATGGCTTAAAAAAGGTGTAAATATGAAATTTGGCGCCAAAGACGTCGTAATAACTGAAGATAATTTACATTTATTACAAGAATGTGACCTATTTGGGGTAAATGATCTGAATTTAGTGAGCTATCCAGAACAGTTTACGGAACGAGAGCAGAGTACTAAGCCAGAAAAGAATGCCAAGGTTCATCCACAAATAATTCCCGCGCTAACAGCATTAACTCAAAAAGCCGCAGATACAGGCTTTGATATGCGAATTGCCAGTGGCTTTCGCAGTTTTGAGCGACAGCTGCTAATTTGGAACAATAAATCATACGGGCTACGTCCAGTTTTGGATCAGTCTGAGCGGCCGATAGATTTAAATTCATTAGGTGACGATGAAAAAGTGTTTGCGATCTTACAGTGGTCGGCTTTGCCCGGTGCATCGCGTCATCATTGGGGTACAGATATAGATGTCTATGACGCATCGCGGATGCCCGTAGATTATCAACTGCAGTTGACGCTAGAGGAAACTCAAGGCGATGGTTGTTGCGCAGCGTTTCATTCGTGGCTGACGCAAGAGTTGCAGCAACCTGCACAAGATTTTTTCCGCCCCTATATTGCGGGCGTAGGCAGTATCTCCCCAGAACCGTGGCATTTAAGTTATGCGCCGCTCGCGCGATTGTTTGCAACACAACTCACAGAAGATATTCTGCGTAAAAAAATTCAAGAAACGGATATAGCGCTTAAAGACAGTATTTTGAAAAACCTATCCGATATTTTTAATCAATATATAAAGCCTTACCAATAATTTTTAGGAGCTTATGTTGAGCGACTCTTCGTTAACCCCGCCGGTTGCCAAGCGCGGAATTGTCAGTTGGATGTTTTACGATTGGGCTGCGCAACCTTTTTTTACGGTGGTGCTGACATTTATTTTTGGCCCTTATTTTGTATCGCGTTTGGTGGATGACCCTGTGATGGGGCAGGCGGCGTGGGGCTATACCGTTATGATTTCTGGCTTTGTGATTGCGTTTCTATCGCCCGTATTAGGTTCCATTGCCGATGCCTCTGGCTCGCGAAAAAAATGGATTGGCTTTTTCGCATTCATTAAAATTTCTGCACTCAGTTTATTGTGGTTTTCCGCACCAGGCTCTGCACTCTGGTTGCCCATGCTGTGCGTAATTTTGGCAAGTGTTGCCGCAGAGTTTTCTATTGTTTTTAACGATTCCATGATGCCGCGTTTAGTCAGTAAGGCCGATGTTGGGCGTATATCAAATACTGCGTGGGGTTTAGGCTATGCCGGTGGTTTGGTCGCTTTGTTTATTGTGTTATTGCTGTTAGCGGGCAGCCCCACAACTGGTAAAACCTTAATCGGATTAACACCATTATTTGGTTTAGACCAAACAATGGGTGAAGATGCGCGCATCACCGGCCCGCTCGCTGCGGTGTGGTATTTAGTTTTTATTATCCCCATGTTTTTATTTACGCCAGACACCAAAAGTGGTTTGTCGTTAACAAATGCCGTAAAAACGGGGTTGCATGAATTGGTTGGAACACTCAAAGAATTAAAACAGCGAAGTGCAATTTTAAAATTTTTAGTGGCGCGTATGCTCTATCAAGATGGCGTTAACGGATTGTTGGCGTTAGGCGGTGTATTTGCCGCAGGTATGTTTGGTTGGAAAACCGTTGAGATGGGCGTTTACGGAATATTGCTATTAGTGGTTGCCATTTTTGGTTGTTATTTTGCGGGGAAAATAGATACGCGCATAGGATCCAAAAAAGTTGTGAGCATCAGTTTAGTGTGTTTGATTATTGCGACTATTGGGATAGTTTCCACTGGCCCTGGTTATACGCTGTTTGGGTTGTTGCAGCTTCCTACGTTGGATAACGGTGGTTTATTCGGTACTGCTGCTGAAAAAGCTTACATCGTTTTCGGTTTGTTAATTGGATTGGTATTTGGCCCTGCGCAAGCATCGTCGCGTTCTTATTTGGCGCGTAGTGTTAGCGTGGAAGAAGCGGGGCGTTTTTTTGGTTTGTATGCGCTTTCTGGCCGTGCTACTTCATTTTTAGCGCCCATGGCAGTTGCGAGTCTTACGCTGGTAACGGATTCAGCACGAATCGGCATGTGCGCGTTAATTGTATTTTTAGTGGTTGGTTTTTTAATTCTTTTGGCTGCGCCTTATCCAGCAGTAGATAAAAAATCTGAAAAACAGTGATGCTTGTTGATAGTAGTAGAGTAATTTTATGCTAGTTATTTTTGATTGTGATGGTGTGTTAGTAGACAGTGAAATTTTATCGGCACAAGTTTTTTCTGAAAGCTTGGCGGAGCAATATGATATTCATGTTAGCCCGCATTATTCGCTTGAGTCTTATCGCGGTAAATCCGTTGCTGATTGCATTAGCATGATTACCGATGAGCTTACCGAGAAATTAAATTGGCAGGATGTAAACCAAGTCGAACGCGATGAACGCGGTCGCGCTTTTTGGCGGCATGTACAATTACAAACCTTGGTTGCGTGCGAGAATCGTTTGTTTCCTGTTGAAGGTGTTGAATCTGTTTTGCAACAATTGCAGGCCAATAAAATTCCTTTTTGTGTTGCATCCAACGGCAAACACGAAAAAATGGCAGTGACCTTGGTGAAAACCAATTTGTTGCATTATGTGGAAGGCAACGTATTTAGCTTTGAAGATGTGACCCGCGGTAAACCCGCGCCAGATTTATTTTTGCATGCGGCAAAAAAAATGGGTGTTCCCGCTTCGCAAGCGATTGTGGTTGAAGATTCACTGACGGGTGTTATTGCTGCCAAGGCCGCTGGTATGCGCGCGCTGGCCTATTGCCCACCTGAAGCTAATGGCCAGCCTAATTCATTGACAGAGAAAATGCGTGATCTCGGTGCGGAGGTGTTTACCCATATGAATCAACTGACATCGTTCATAGCAAAAAAGAATCAGTAAAGATTAAATGGGTGTACTTCTATAAATATTGAAAGCTTGCTTGGTTAATTTACCGGTATCAAGGGTAACTCAGAGGCAATGTCGGCGGTAGTAAGTTTGGTGCGCGCCTTGGTACTTAAGTTTTGTAGATGGCTGACTGCATCATTTGCGAGCCAACGCACTGATTCATCTGTGTCATTAGTCAGTTTTTCTAGATGGCGAATGTGGCTTTCATTGCCTGTCCCGCGCAGCGCGAGTAGCGCGTCGAGTTTTACGCTGGTATCACCGTCATGCAATGATGAAACAATCGCGTTAGCAGCGCCGGCATAGTGGGTTTTTGCAAGGTCAAGAAGCACTTTGCGTCGTTCAGCGGCGTCTTGATTCTTCAATGCTGATTCAGCTTCACTGACCAGTTTTTGCATAAGGCTGTTATCGCCACGCAGCGATAACACTTGTGCGAGCACCCGTTTAAATTCCTTATTGGTTTGATTGTCGTAGAGCGATACCAGCTCTCGATTGGTTAAAGTATCTGGGTTCTCGGCTAAATCGGCGACTACTTTACAGGCAATGGCGATCGTGTGCGGGTGGGTATTTTCTGCTACAAAATCGCGTAATTTTTCTCCAAAAGTGCGTGGGTCACCAATAAAACGCGTGCTCAAATCTTTGCGTATCTGTTCTATATCTGGGGCTTTGGCGATTATCTCATTCGCAGCCTGCGGTGGTTGTAGTTTTACAGTAGCAGGTACACTCTGACCTAGGTCACTCATTGTAAAGATGAACACACCGTAACTGATTGAGGCACCAAGGATTGAGGCCAGCAGAAGGTGTTTTTTTGTATAGCAAGCAGTGCTCATTATTCGTCTCTTATGATTTTTATTGTTAGATGTTTATTAAAAAGAGCGGAATGTTCGCTCTTTTTTGTGTATAGAGTTTGATATTTGAAGCAGTGTTAGGGTGCAGCTATGACTGGTAACTCGGCAATAATATCGGCACTTGCTAATTGTGTGCGTGCACGCTCACTCAGATTTTGTAGATTATTGACGACATCGTTCGCTAACCAACTGACTGCTGGATCTGGGTCATTGACGAGTGCTTCTACTAAACGTGCGTGGCTTTGGTTGCCGGTTGCGCGAAGTGCTAAAAGCGCATCCAGCTTTACGTTGTTGTTCTCGTCTTGCAGTAGTGGAGCGATTGCATTGGCAGCGCTGGCGTAGCGAGTTTTAGCTAATTCCACCAAGGCTTTTTGGCGCTCAGCGGGATCATCGCTTTTCAGACTTGTTTGTGCATCAGTGATTTGTTTTTCAATTAAGCGGTTATCGCCGCGCGTTGAAAGCACTTGAGCTGCAACGCGTTTTATATCGGGATTGGTTTGATTCTGATAAAGCAATTCCAATTCATAGTCAGGCAAAATCTCGCGATTACCTGCCATATCTACAATCCCATTGCTGACAATAACAACATTTTCTTTGCTTGCATTCTGAGCCAGTAAACCATTGGCTTTTTCAGAAAATGAACGGGGGTCCAGGTCAGATCGAGTGGCCAAATCTCGCTGAAGCTGTTTGCTATCAAGTATTCCGGCATTGTTTCTTTGTTCGTTATTTATGCCTTCAGTTACGGTGTTTTTTCCAGCTTCACTAACTTTTTTTGTTTCGCTATTTGTTTGTTGCGCAAATGTGCCTACTGAAAAATGGGGCGTGGAGGCCTTACCATCCCTTTGTGAGAGCAAGTTTTCAAGATCCGAAATGCGATTTTCCAGTGTACTGATGTAAGCGCTTTGGTTGGGTTCATTATCCGTTAGTGCAAGTGTGCCATAAGTAAGAGCTGCTCCGGCGAGCGCGGGGAATAGGAAATTGTTTTTGAAATTGGATGTGGTAGCCATCTTTATATCTCTCGTTCTTTTTAGATTTATTATTTTATAGAGTGATCAGACTGATAAAAAAGGAGCGGGTAAACCGCTCCTTTTTTATTGTACTTCTTGCTTGGTCGCTAACCTACGTAGTGGAAGGTCAACTCAAGCGCGGTTTAAATATTACCGTAACCAATAGCGCCATTGCAGTTCAGCCATTCACTCATGCCGTTGCCACCACCACAAGCACCGTTTTGGTAAACACCGGTGTTGTAGCTTTGCGCTTCCGATTGACGAATGCTGCCATTGACGCTGATGTAGTCTACTTGTACATCGCGGCTACCTGAATCGTTGGTGTACTCTACAAGGGTGCCGCCAGCCAAGCTGGTAGATACTGAGTAGTTGGTCATAGTAGTTGTCAGTGTCCAAGTTTTCACCACGGTGTTGTTCACTTTGAGGCTAATACTTTCACCGCCAGCAGAGCCTTTGGCACGCACAATTATTGTTTTGCTACCGCTTGCAGCAGAGCTTGAGCTTCCACCGCCAGTGCTGCCAGAGCTAACGGTAATGTCTGAGCTACCGGTACTTTGATAGCCTTCTGTCGCGAGCACTTGATAATCGTGGTTACCCAGATTCAAGCCTTTGCTTGCCCAGAAGTTTGCGTGGTTAGCAAAAGTGATGGTGCCAGAGATATTACCAAAACCTTTTTTAGGATTTCTTACGCTGAAGTATTGGTAAAACGTTTGAGTTCCATCGATAGAAGGTTGTTGTGTGCGCAAGCAACGACGGACGTTATATGTTGCACCATCGCTTGTGAAGCTGCCGTAGTCGGTACCACCAGAGCAAGAAGACGGGTTATAAGAACCGTAACTTTCAATAATGTAGTACTCAATTAGCGGGCTTCTGGTCCAACCATAAAATGCTAAGTAGGAGTTTTGTGAGTTGGAGGCACCGTAGTTACCGGAATAGCTGAGAACTCTGGAGCTAGAACCCGGATTCCAACCTTTACCGCCTACCCAGTTGTTAGTGTTGTTGGTCCACTGTGAGGTATAGCGACCACCCGCCTGTAATGTCATCGAGGCGCTGCCTGAATCTTTCCAGAAAGTGTAGTAAAACCCGTTATTGGTACCGGTTGAGTTTGACGTTAAAGTTTGCGCACTAACCGCTGTTGCACACAGAGCTGCAGTAGTGATAACTGCGGTTAGAATTTTTTTGCAGGTTAATTTCATTATTAGTCTCTCTTTATTAAGCCTCTCAACCAATACCATCCATAGAGGATGAGGACTGTTGCAAGGTTGATCCTGCTCATTGCGGGCAGGTGTATATTGGGCACAAAACAGGTCTGCTGTTATTGTTAAAGCTATTTAGTGCTCAACGTAGATATTTATACATACAGAATTATTTATTGTCAATATAACTATAAGCTTATAGTCATAAGAACTATTTATGTGATTTATATAACCAGAAATCATGTGTATTGACGTCACATTTCTACCCAATTGCACGAGTGATTTGTACCGGATGTGTCATTAAAACCCTCTAAACCTTTTGGGTGCTGAAGTCTAATTCAAGTCATTGATTAGAAAAATGCAGAGGCAAGGTATGATGCTGGCTTGTTTGCAGGTGTTAAACTTGGCTATCTCGCTTGTAATTAATGTTCTCTTTTAATCATATGTTCTACTTATTCGGATACTTCATTGAACATTGCACCCACAACTCATTTATCCGTCAGCGATTCTCCGCTTATCAATGGAGAGGCCGTCGATGTATGGCAAATTATTCGTGCTGAAGCTTTAGCCGCCAGCGCGCAAGAACCTGTGTTGGCGAGTTTTTATCACGCGGCGATTTTGAATCACTCCAGTTTTCAAGCGGCGATTAGTTTTCATTTGGCGAACAAATTAGATTCGCAAACTATGCCCGCTTTAATGATTCGCGAAATTTTTGTAGAGGCGATGAGCGCAGACCCCAGTATTGAAATCGCAATGCGTGCGGATATTTGTGCGCACCGCGAGCGTGACCCAGCCTGCGATGCTTATAGTATTCCCTTATTGTTTTTTAAAGGCTATCAAGCCTTGCAAGCCCAGCGCATTGCGCATTGGTTGTGGCTGCAAGGTCGGCAATGTTTGGCGTTGTTTTTTCAAAATCAAATATCGCAACAGTTCGATGTGGATATTCACCCAGGTGCAAAAATCGGCAAGGGCATAATGGTTGATCACGCGACGGGTGTGGTTATGGGGGAAACCGTGGTGATGGAAGATAATGTTTCCCTGCTACATGGCGTTACCTTAGGCGGTAGCGGCTGCTCGAAAGGTTTGCGTCATCCTATTGTTCGGCGCGGTGTGTTGATTGGTGTGGGTGCAAAAATTTTGGGTCATATTGAAATTGGCGAGGGTGCAAAAATCGGTGCGGGGAGTTTGGTGTTAGAACCTGTTGCACCGCACACCACGGTGGCGGGTGTTCCTGCAAAAGTGATTGGCAGACCTGTAGTGGTAGAGCCTGCGCTGAGTATGGATCACGGCTTAACAGAGGATTGATCTAGGCGCTAAAAATGCCTTTCAGGTGGAAATGTGCTCAACAGCTAGGCTAAATGAATGTCTTGTTCCCGATTGCCGTCTCGCAGCCATAATAGAACGGCCTGACGGCTTTTAAGCATGTTCTCATAGGTTTCAATCACAATACTGTTGGGGATTTGTTGCTTTTTCATCAAACTAATTCGGTGTTGCAAAAAAGCGATATCTTGCTCCACTTTAGTTTGCACGCTGGATGCTTCCTTGAGTTCGCCACCCACAATAATTTTACGTTGATACAAAGCATTCATAGCGCAACTTCTCCTTTATAAAATGCTCAACCAAGTTAATAGTGTCTATATTAAATGTCTCAACCCTCTATAAAGAGGCTTAATAGAGAGTATGGTTTGATATTTTAAGCCTGCCAGCTTTCTGTGATACCTTTTTGGAACATATAAAAGCCTTTCTATTGCCAAATAGCGAAAGCTTGCATGCAAGAAGGGTTGCACCCTAAAGAAGTGTGATCGAGTTAACAAAATTATGAGCAATCAAGAGTTTGATATTATTTTTCGTGGCGACATAGTCTTCGGTCACCAGTTGGCAGATGTGAAACAACGTCTGCAAAAATTGTTTAAAGCCGATGCGGCCAAGGTGGATGCACTTTTTAGTGGTCGTCCAGTACCACTTAAGCGTGGCTTGGATCAAGCCAGTGCAGAAAAATATAAAGAAGCCTTAACCCGAGCCGGCGCACAAGTAGATATTGTGCCAGGGGGAGAAACCAAACCTGTTAGCGTTTCTGTTGCGAGACCTTTGCCCACACCTCCCGCATCAACATCAACACCTATAGCTGCAGCGCCTTTAACTTTGGCGCAGCGTTTAGAGCAACAGGCTGCAGCGGCAGAAAAAGAGGCTGCAGACAAAGCCGCCGTTAAAGTGGAACAGCAACGGGAGCAAGAGGCGCGTGCGCAAGCTGCCGCTCTCAGTGGTGTTCAAAACAGCTGGAGCCTTGCGCCTGTGGGTGCGGATTTACTGCAGCCAACCGAGCGTGTAACTGAAGTGCCGGTAGTGGTAGATATCGGTGGGCTCAGTTTGCGACCCGCAGAAGCCGGTAATATTTTGGATGCGAGTGAGCAACCGCCTGGAGTTATTGCGACAGTGATTGCACCAAATTTTGGTGTGGCCGAAGCCGGTGCAGATTTGATTCGCGCCGATGAAAAAATGGATTTGCCGCTGTTGGAAATTGAATTAGATGATTGGGGTTTGGCAGATCTTGGTGAAGATTTAATTTCAGCGACAGAAAAGCCTCAGATTGCAGCTCCTATTATCCATATCCCCGACGTTGGTCTTGCTCCAGCTGGTGCAGATTTGGGGCAGTTAAAACCCCAAGTGAAAGTTGTTGTTCCCGATATCAGTGGTATTCGCTTGGCGGATTAAACGCCATGCGAATCTGGCGGATCTTATAATTATAATTCAGCGCCTCTTTTGACGAGCACCATGTTTTGAGTAGTTGCATGCAAACACCCATTTTTAATATTCACGATTTAATCTTAGTGCTCACACTTGCGGTGTGCTTGCTTTTGGTGATTTTTCAGCTGTTACTTTCCAAACAAAAACCTATTGCATCACGCTTACTCACTTTCTTTTTTATGTGTGTGGGTGTTAATGCATTGTGCAATTTGTTGTTGTGGAATAATTATCTCCACATTGAATCTTCCGCCGTAAAATTGATGATTGCCTATGGTTTGAGTTTAACGGTAGTTGGAAAAAGCCTTTCTCTTTATGCTTATGTGGTAGCCATTACGCGTAAAAATTTTCGGGTTGGTTGGCGTGAGTTTGCGCATCTTGTAAATGTGTTGGCGGTGCTTGGGTTGTTAGTGGTCGGTAGAATTGACAGCGATCAATTGCGATTTATATCGTCAACGCAAACTGTATTTAGTGTTCAAGTAACCAATATATTTTGGCATTACCTCAAATTATTAACCGTCATTTATGCACTCAGCGCTGCGTGGGTTGTTTGGCATTATAAGCAGCAGCTGAAAGCGTTTTATTCGAGTTTGAGCCTTGAAGGGCCGCAGTGGTTAATGCTGTTAACCTTGGGTTTTGCACTCAATTGGACTTGGTCTTTGCTGGTTCACATTCTGGGGCAGTCGGCGGGTATTAATCTTACGGATAGCTTTGGTATTTTTGATAACTACATAACGTTCTTATTAGTGAATGCGCTCTTTGTCTATAGCTTGCTTTATGCGCATCAGCTCATTGAAACCAGAAATTCACCACAAGAAAAGCCAGTTTCCGCGTTGGTGGACCATTCGCCGGATGTTATTGAACGTATTCGCCAAGGAATGGAGGTGCAGCATTTGTATTTAAAGCCCACCTTAAATATCGAAGAGTTTGCCAAGCAGGTGGGTATTCATTACCGAGAAGTGTCCTCAATAATTAATAAACACTTTGATACTAATTTTTTTGAATTTGTAAATTCTTACCGTGTAAAAAAGGCCAAGCAAATGTTGCTTGACCCTAAATTTACTGACACGACTATTTTGGATATTTTGCTGGAGTCCGGCTTTAACAGTAAATCGTCGTTTAATCGCTTTTTTAAGCGCTATA
>JACCDN010845366.1_pt1 | contig 13819 bp, 2 predicted proteins | sample 7441691 | NCBI WGS metagenome assembly JACCDN01 (sample SAMN15323439, study PRJNA562643) | freshwater metagenome | isolation source: river surface water | place: USA:Blue River Watershed | collected 2017-08-16
AACGTGTAGTGTTCGTCGCCTGCTGACGCGATTTGGCCGCGTGCGGTGTAGCTGAACAGCTTTTGTTGCTCGGGGGTGGTGTGGCTGATGAGCTTGCCAGAAAAATCCCAGTCGAGGAGCTCGTGGCAGCTTGCTGCGAAGTTGCATGTGAAGTGGGTGGAGGTAGAGATGGGTCGGCAGGCGTTATTGTACGCTACAAAGGTGGTGCTAAATGGGGTTTTTTTTCTGGTAAGGGCCCCTTTTAAATCATATTCATAAGAGAGGCAGGTCGCACCGGTTGTTAGAGTTGTGAGTTGGTTGTTTTGGTAGACTAAGGTGCGGACATGGTTGTGGATTTTGAGGGATCTGCCGAAAGGGGAGTGGTTTTGGAGTGTGCGCTGCAGGGTTTTTCCGTTTAAGGAGGTCGTTTCGGAGGCGATTTCGCCTGCCGGATCGTAGGTTCGCTTGATGAAAGAGTCGTTTTGTGTGCTTGAAAACCAAGAAGTGACGTTGTCTTGATATTGGCGTAGGGAAGAGAGAAGGCCTCGCTTGTCGTAGGTGTAGAGCCGATGCCAGTCACTCACATCTTCTTGTATCAGGCGCCCCATCAGGTCGTAGGCGTAGGTGTGGGTTCGATCCAGTGCATCTTTTTTGGCGACGATTCGGCCATCTCGGTACCAGTAGTCTGTCCGTTGAGAGGCTGCGCCGTCAGCCTGAAGCTCTTCGGCGAGTTTGCGTCCCATCGAGTCATAAGAGGCGACCCAAGTCGTTTGGTTGGGGAGCGAACACTGGATTAAATTCGAATCGAGATCGTAGGCAAACTCGACAATACTGCCATCCGCCATCTCTTTTTTGATCAGACGTGAGAGGCCGTCGAACGATTGACGCGTGATCCGCCCCTCGCCATCGATCATGAGAATGCAGTTGCCGGCAGCATCGTATTTTTGCTTTGTAATCAGATCGCCTCGCTCGGTCTTGATCGTGAGGCCGCGGGGGTCTTTCCAGATCAGGGTTGACACGTCGCCCTCAATCACTTCTGTCCGGTTGAGCTCGAGATCGGTGTGGGTGGCAGAGTGATAGAGAAGAGTCCCGTCTTCGTTGGTGACGGTTGTTTCGACAACTTGGCCGGCTGCAGTTCGGGTAGTGTGCACTTCTCCGTTCGCAAGTTTGCAGATCACTGTGTCGCCTACATAACTCCAGCAGGTGAGTTCTCCTCGAGGGTTTTTAAGAGTTTTTATGCGCCGTAAACTGTCGTAGGTTTTTTCGGTCACAAACCCTGCGGCATCGGTCAAGCGGACCAAGTTGCCTTGAGCGTTAAATTCTTCAACTTCTTGGGTATTTGCAAGCGGATGTCGTCGAATGAGCTGATGATGCACATCGTCGTAGAGGATTTGAAGAACAACCCCATTGCGCACCTCTTGGGTAACGCGGCTGAAAGGGTCGTAAACGCGCGAGGTCTTCGTTTCATCAGGGTAGATTTCTTCTTTCAAAAGTCCATTGGTTGTATAAAAACAACTTGTTTTGGCTCCCGATGGAGAGTAAACACTTTCGACTAGCCCGCCCGCCTCATAAGTATACTTGGTAGAAAGGTCCCCTTTTGTTTCACACACGAGCCAGCCGATCGCATTGTATTCACGATGTGTTGAGATGCCCCTAGGATCGACCATCTCAATTAAATTCCCCAAAGGATCGTAATTGTAAATAGTGTACAGAAATTGATTGTGGCCAATAGATTGTCTTGTGGCTTTCATCTTGCCTGAGGCATTCCAATCTAAATAGATCTGGGCATCAGGATGTGCCCCGTATTGACCAATGCAATCATTGTTTAGGTTGTAACTTGCGCGGCGACTGGAGATCAAGGTTCCGTCAGGGCTAGAGACTGTCGATTCGATGAGATTTCCCATGATATCATAGCTATTTTTCTCGACAGCATCGACAGATACCACCTCAGTGCAATCACCCTTATAATTGTAAGAAAATGTGGTGAGGATATCAGGGTCTTCGGTACCGGTCAGTTGGATTTTACGACACGGAAAGGAGTTTTCATTGTATTCGAAAAGGGTGGTGGCGCCATTTGCATCCTCTTTGATGAGGCGCCCTTTTTCGTCATAATCAAATTCGGCGTAAGAGGTCACAATCTCTTGAATTTGGGTCTCGATCCGTTTGGGGAGGTAGGAAAATTGTTCGTCGTAGGTGGTGATCGTCTTGCGATCCAGAACCGTTTCCTCTACACATAAGTTTTGGTTGTTGTATCGAAATTGTTTTTTGATGACTGGGCAATCGCCACCTTCGATGGTGAGTTCGATCGGATTTCCTGCGCTATCGTAGGTGTAGGAGGTTTTGAGGCCCCGCTTGTCGATCGAGTATTCGAGGTTTCCGTCTGTGGACCAGCTATAGTGAAGCGTTGCGCCGATCGGGTCGATGATTTCGTAGATTCGGTTGTTTTCGATTTTGTAGAGGGTTTGCCCGCCGAGCCCGTCGGTGACGAGGGTTTCTCCTGCAGAATAGACGAGCTTGGCGGTCACGATCATCTGTTGCTCGCAGCCATCCGGGGTACGTTGTTCGATCACACGCCCTTCGTCATCGTAGATGTTTTCTAAGACGCGGCCGTGGGGGCGCGTTTCACGGATGATTTGGTGGTTGTGGTCGTATTCGTAAAAGATCATCGCGTTGTTCGGGAGGATGACTCGAATCAGGTCATTTTGGGTGTTGTAGAAATAGCGGATATGACGCCCGTCTTTGGCGTGGATTTCAGAGATGAGCCCTTCGGGGTTGTAGCGGAATGCGCAGAAGTCTTTCGTGGAGGTTTCGATGTAGGTGAGCTGCTCGTCGGTGTAGGCGAAGGTGAGATATTGGCCACGATGATCAACCCATTTGACGAGCCGCCCCTCTTCAAAGTAGCGTTCGGAGCCGTCAGAGCTGTAGAGGACTCCGTCTTCGATGTAGGATTGAAATGGGTTTGACTTACCACCGATGGCGTTGTTCGAAAGATTGCGCAGTTCGGGGTTTTCTGCAGGGTCGACTTCCCAAAGATCTTTGTCTTCATTGTAGGTATAGACGATGATCGTGCCGTCTGTTTCTGAGACGTAAAATTTACCTTCTTGTTCAACGAGGTAGGGGTTTAAGCTAAGTTTCCAGCGGTGACCGAGGTTGCCGACATTAGTGGCTTGGTTGCTATAGTTGCGACGGATTTCGAGTGGAAAGGCACCGGGGAGGAGAAGGTCGAGTTCGTCGAAGTAAAATGCGCCCGTAACCACATCGATCGGATCGCCTACGACATCAGCTAAAATTTTGTGCGCCGGGCGGACGTCTTGTGAAAAATGTTCTGATAGAGTTAAGGAAAATGGTTGTGAAGATGATGGGCAGAGCTCCAGGGTTGAAGAGAAAGCTGAAGAGAAAGCTGAAGAGAAAGCTGAAGAGAAAGCGTCGACAGCGTAATTTTTGATGCCAAAGTTGTCTGCAAAAAGACTCTCTCCCACACAGTTGATATTCCAATTTAAAATAGGGGGTAATCCCCATGAATTTTGCAAATAGCGATCGAATGAATAAGAGTTTTGATGGTAACTGAACTGATTGCGATCTGGATAGATTCCAGGTGGTCCTTTTGATTGGGGGAAATACCCGTCTGAATGATTAGAGAGAGGGTTTACGTGAATTGGAGCTAAATCATAGACATTCTCAGGTGGGGCGACAGGAGGAGCTATCGGTTGCCCTTCGGGTATGACAATGGGTGTGCCTGACCCTCCGTTTAAGAAGAGGTTTTTGCTTGAGATGAGGGCCCTGGCATTGACTGGCGCTACAAGGAGTATCGCGGTTTCGTTTTCGATAAACTTTGGTGTGATGTAGGCATAGTTAAAAAAGTGTGAGGGATCTGCTGGACAAAGATTTTGACTTGCGATAACCCATTGCTTGTCGAGCAGTCGTCTCACTTGTTGCAGGTCGAGGTTTTCTATTTGAGGAAAGTAGAGGAGGTCGGTCGCTGCAGGATTAGTTTCAGCTAGATGAAAATCTTGAGAGGTGAAGGTTAAAAATCCATCGCCTTCAAGCCCTTTCTTTTTATGTTCCAGGTGGGTTAATTGGAGCAATTTGACGGTTGAGATCGGGTTGAGGTCGTTGAATAGTTCGCGGATAATTTGGTGTTCATTGGAGGAGGAGTCGACCAGAGAGAGTAGATTGCATTGATCTTTACCGATCATCTGATAGGGGCTGAGTTCCATCGGGGCATATGTCCAGTGCATATTCACTTGAGGGACTGTTTGGACAAATTGGGTCAATCCAAAGGCGAAGTTCAATTGAGTTGGGATTTTGTGTAAATCAGTCAACAAAGCCTGGACGCGACTACATTTTTCAAAGTAGGTGGCCCCCATAAAAGCAAGAAGGCCGACAGTTTTTTTCGCTGGATCGGTTTCTTTGGTGAATTTCTCGAGGCAATAGGCTGTTTTTTCGGGCGTGTCTCCTCCAAAATGGAAGCAAAGATTGGCAATTGCCAACCTATCCATCAGAAGAATTTTTTCTGTAGAGAGGGTCTGTGAACCGATTTTCATCTCGTGGGTTGCCTGGATTTCGATGATTGGATCGGTCAAGTTTTCCTGGAAAGATTCCATCGAGAGCCCTTCGGGAGGCAGGTCGATGAGGCGAAAAGATCGGACTGGGTTAGAGGCGACTTTGAGATGGATTTTTGCAAATGCAGATTCGATTTCTTCTAGTGAATTCACAATCCGATAATTTTCTTCAAAAACGGGCCGTGGAAAATTTGTCCATCGAGAGTGTTGTTTTTTGAGTAAGGTGCGATGAAGTCCCACATCAGATAAAGAGAGCCCTTTTTTGCGCAATTTTTCTTCGATAAAGCGGAAAAATAGAATCCCTGCTGTGTCGTTGCCATCAGGTCCGATATGGCGTAAAATTTGTTCGTCGCTTTTGAGGTATTGCCGCACCCAGCGATCGGGGGAGGCGAATTCATCAGGAAGAAGACTATAGAGATCGAACCCCTCTTGGACATCGATCTGTTTCATCCAAGGAAATAGAGTGATCCACTTTTCCCCATCAAAGAAGAGGAGCCAAGGGTAGCGGACAAATGCCTCTTGCTCTTCTGACGAGAGCTTACAGGTGAGTAGCTTTTCTCCAAATTCTTTGGGGAGAAGTGAGACACCATCGATCGCGTATTTCACAGCGTAGCCTGCTTGTTGCAAAAGGTAGCCCAGAAGATGACACTGCTCGAACGGAGAGCCCTCTTTTTCAAGGTAGGTCGTCAAAGGGCTGCGTTGCATTCCTGGGGCCTGAAAAGCGTTATTTTCTTTCACGAGGAACGGTTCAGAAAAAGCGATTTCATTTTGGACATATTGGGCTAAAAGGAGGGGATCATTTTGCAACTCTTGCACCAGTTGATCGAGTAGCGGGTAGCGGATCTGATTCACCTCTATTGCAGTCGGAGGGTCGAGTTTAATTTCTAAAGATCCGTTCGTTGAGATGTAAGAGGGCATCTGGTTAAAGCGATCTGGTTTTCTTAAAACATTGAGTTGCCAAGGGGTGGGCTCAAAGAATATACTTTTGCAAAGTGGTTCATTCCCAGTTAAACTGATCTCGATTTGATAGTCTGGATTCGTTCCTTTTTGATCGATTTTTAATACACAAACATTATTCATCTGGGGGATGAACTGACAGCGCAGATGAATGCCAAAGCTTGTTTTCAACGAGGTTTCTGGTATGAAAACTTTCCCATCTTCGATCAGGTATTTTCTCCAAAGAGAAGAGCCAACTAAAGGAAGTGCGACTTTTTCTTCATGAAAAAGCGTATCGCCCTGCATCACTTTGATAAAAAAGTGGGTGATAACCTCTTCGCTTTCGATTAGAAAAGGGTGGAATTGTTCTGTATAAAGCCCATATTCGATTGGGTTCACAAATTGCTTCCCTTCCAAGGCGACGACTCGGGGCAATGTCTCGGGAGTCAATAGGGACAACAGCGAATGGCGCAAGTGGAGAGCCGCTTCGTTGTTGTAGAACAGCGTTTTTCGGCGATTTTCTCGCTCTTTAAACAGGTCAGGATCAATATTTTCGTCGAGTGAGGTGAGCCGATTTCTATCGGCTTCTTGTTCAAATCGCTCGATCGCCTGTCCTAGCAAAAAGACCTCGTCGACTAAGAGGTTTGCCTCTTTGTAGGTGGAAAAAAGTTTAAATTTTTTGACGGAAGCAACAGTTTTTTTTCTGAGGTCGTAAGCCTCTCGTTTAAGCCCACGGTTTTCCAAATCATCTGCCTCAAGAACGAGTTTTTTGAAAAATTGAGTGAAAATCTTTTTCTGTTCGATCATATAGAGACGAGAATTTTTACTTTCTTTGTCTAACTTATCTACTTTTTCCATATATTCGTTTTTAAGCGCAAGCACCTCTTCGGAAAAACCTTTACCGTTCCCTAAGGTAAGGACTGTGTTTAGTTTTTTGATAATTTGGCAGTAAAGATCAGCCAATTCTAGCATCTCTTTGTGTCTTCCACAGCTTGGTTTAGCGTTCGAAAATTGATTGCCTTGTTGTGAAGCAAGATTTTCTAAGTTGCGTAATAGTTGATTGTCGAGACTTTTCACAAGTTTTTCGAGCTCGGGGATCGAGAGTCGATTGATTTCGATCTCTATATCGGCTTGATAGAGTAGCAGATGTTCTTTTGCGGCTCTGACGTCCGCTCGTGCTTGCTCATATGTTTTGTAGTCTGTAGCATTGAGAAGTTGAAAAGCAAGTGAGGATTTAGAATTTTTCAAAAAATAGTCGCAGTGGTGAATCGCATTAGAGTAGTCGAGAAAAATTTGTTCTAAGGCGGCAATACGTGAAGGGATCTCCTCATCTTGTATTTTGGCATATTCATCAATGTGTCGCTGAACTGCTACACATTCAGCTGCAACGTTTGTTTGGCAATCACGAACATCTTGAAAATCAACCCCGTTGGTCGCTGTATAGTTTCCAATCAAAAACGCAAAAAATATAGCTACACTTGCTGGAGTAATAGGAAGAAAAATAAACATATTATCTTAACAATCTGATTAGCAGGGACTTCGAACTTTATTGAAAAGATCTCTAAATGTCAAACGGTAAATTCCTAAAATTAATTCACAAAAAGTAAAGACCGTTAAAAACAGCAAAAACTTTTCTGGGCTACAATATTTTGATTATGGAGATATTGCGTGGAGAAGTGGGGGCATTCATTCTCTTAGCACGTCGATAAGAGGAAAATTCTGGGGAGGTGAATGTGCAGATGGGGGAAATCTCAATTTGTTTTTCAGGTACGCCACGAGCTAAAAATTGTGCAAGAGCGATCTGCTTAAGATCAAAGTGGGAGGAAGCTTGCTTGTATCGATGATATTCTTGAGGGATCTCTTCTTTGTAATGGATGAATTCACTGGCATCGACTCCAAGGCTTGGAGTCACGTAAATCAAAAGATCTTCAATGCGGCTGCCCCGCTTTATGAATAAATCAAGCGCGTTGTGATAAATACCACCGAAAAGACCTCGCCACCCCGCATGGATAGCTCCTATACAAAGATGTTTGGGGTCCACAATTAAGGCGACTTGGCAGTCGGCGTGAGTAATTGCAAGGGTGAAATCAGCGATATTTGTAATCGCCCCGTCTGCTTCTATTCGGTTTTCTGGAATTTCTTTGATTTCGACCACTTTTGTAGAGTGAGTTAGGTGCAGTATTGAAGGTTTTAGATTGGGTGGGGCAAGGGGTGAGAAGGTGGCATGCTCGATTTCAGGGCATTGTGAAAGGAGCGATGACTGGGTCAAAAAATGCATATCAACAATAGTATAGCACCGAACTCTTTTTTTAAAATTGTTCTTCTGCTAGGTTTGGTTGAATGGAATAGATAAAGGGATTTATGCATTATCTACGGATGATTTTATTGTTCTGTACGGTTTGGATTTGCGCTGAAGAAGCACGCAAAAAGATCGTATTGAACATGATTGTGAAAGATGAAGAGAAAGTGATCGAAAGATGCTTGGCCTCTGTTAAGGACCTAGTTGATTACTGGGTGATTGTAGACACAGGATCGAGTGATAAGACGATTGAGGTCATCAAGAAGTTTTACAAGGATAAACCGGGTGAGCTTCATCGGAAAAAGTGGGTTGATTTTGCTTATAATCGACAAGAAGCGCTCGAATTAGCTAAAGGAAAGGGTGACTATATCCTTTTTATGGATGCTGATGACACATTGACATTTCACGAAGGATTTCAATTGCCTGAGTTGACTCTTGATTTTTATGGGATTTTTAATCGGACGAGCAAGCAGCAGTGGTTGATCCCCCGTCTGGTTAGTGCTAAATTACCATGGAAATGGTTGGGAGTTTTACACGAGTATATTTGTTGCGATTTTGATACGAGCGGCGATGTTCTCAAAGACATCAGCTACAACTACCTTGGAGGCGGTGCCCGTTCACAAGATCCAGGTCGAATAGACAAAGATATTCAGGTGCTCAAGCAAGGATTGAAAAAAGAGCCACTGAACCGTCGCTACTTATATTATTTAGCCACTACCTGTGAGTCGGGACGACGATTTGAAGAATCGATTGAGTGGTACAAGAAACGGGCTTCATATCCTAATGAAGGGGATCGCGATGAGGTATTTCTTTCTTTGTATGGAATTGGTCGCTTGTATCAAATGTTGGGGATGAACGATGAGCTTATCTTACAAAGTTTTGCTAAAGCGTACGAATTCTTACCAAGCCGCCTTGAACCCGTATTTTACGTATTAATAACTCTTTTAAAGCAAAATCGTTTAGATGAGGCGTTTAACATAGCATCTAAAGCCCTTCTTTTGCCTAAACGAGGCAATATGCAGCTTACCGATCATTGGATTGAAGATTTTGGGCTTCTTTGTGCTTATGCAGAAGTTTGCACCAAGAAAGGTCTTTTGCGTGAAGCAATGTGGGCGATTCAGGAGCTTTTTAAGGTGGAAGATTTGCCAGATAATGTGCGCCAACAGATAGAGTCCATGGAGAAAAATATTCAGCAGGTAAAAGTTCAGGCTGTTTATCCTTTTGTCATAGATGGAATAAAACAGGCACTCGATTCATAATTTTTTTCGTTTGAAAGAAACTTTGAAAATTTTATTGTGCGTTAACCTATCTCAGGAATGTATTTTAAATATTCGTGGGATAGGTTTTTTGCTATTAAAAATAGATCTGTGATAGTTCGGAGAAATGAGACCTCTTTCGAAACTCTTCAAGCCGTTGATTCTCTTTGCGATTCAAGCTCATTTGTTGAGCGCAGATCAAATTGTCACGAATTCTAGTGCAGATCCTTCTCTTTATGGATCTCTTCCCTATTGTATCAGTCAGTTGCAGCCGGGCGAGGATCTAGTTTTTTCTTTTGCAACTCCAACGATTATTCAATTGCAAAGTGGACTTTTTTCTCATGTAAATCAGGTAACCGTTTCTAATATAGGGGCACCTGTAACAATTATGGGTGCCGCCTCTGTTTTACATATCAAAGAGGCTGCATGGAATATTCAGAGTGGTAATTTGATTCAATTAGCGGGAACCCTTCAAGAATTCGCTGTTTTGGTTGCCGGGTCTACTCAGCAACAAGCAGAGCTAGATATCAATACATCTCAGCTGGGAATCGATCGTTTGGCAATTCTTCCCTATTCCACAGTAACCTATAATCAAACGCCATTAACATCCCTTCCCTTCATTAGTTTTGAAGGAGGGGGAGCAGACTCTTTTTTGGAATTTAATGTTCCGGCAAATATTGACTTCCTTTCTGTTGGCAATGGAAATTTGGTTATCTCTGGTCAAAATGTCGTGAGTATCGCATCGCTTGGATCACTAGTCCCGTATCCTTTAGGTCTGATAAAAAGAGGATCGGGAACCGTAGTTATTGCAAATCCCGTCACTTACACAGGAGCGACCACCCTTTCTGAGGGGACAATGCTTTTGATGAACGGGGGATCTCTCAATCAAAGTAGTCAAGTATTCGTCGATGGTTTTTTAGATGCCTCTACACTCGTCAATACTGTTGTATTACCAAATCTTTCGAGTTTTGGAGTGAATGGGCAAATAAATGTAGGAAGCAATGCTCTTGAGTTGCCATTCACAGAAAATCAGATATTTTCTGGAAATATTGTACATGCTTCTAAAGTGACTATGCAGGGCTTGGGGACGGGCATTGAGTTTACTCTGATGAATCATCAAGGTTATACAGTACCTACTTTTATTGAGAACATGACGCTGTCCATTGCGGGGGGAGGATCGATTGCTTCTAGTCAGTCTATAAATCTCCCTTTTGGGGCAAATATAGATATTTCAGGAGCAAGTCCTACCAAAGGAGCAGTTGCATTACAAAATTTAGTAGGCAGTGGACAGGTGCAGCTTGGCAGTAACACGCTTGCGCTCACAATGAGCCAAGATGGTAGTTTTGATGGATTGATTTCTGGGCAAGGGTCTGTTCAAAAACAATCGAGTTATACGTATACACTGCGCAATCATCATGCTTATACAGGGTGGACGGAGGTTTTAGACGGGACGCTTGTGGTAAGTGGGGGGCTTTCTACTTTATCGAGTGTTAAGGTAAGTGGAGTTGGCACGACTATTTTTGATGGATCACAAATCCAGGATTCCACCTTGGTTTTAGCGAATATCGGAGGAAATGAGAAAGGAATCATTTCTTTAGGGAGTAAAAATCTACATGTAAACAATACAGTCGACGGAATTTTTGGTGGAATTATTCAAGGTTCAGGTTCATTTCTGAAATCAGGCGGGGCAACATTAACCTTGAGTCAAACCCAATCTTATAGCGGTCAGACAACAATTTCTAGTGGAACACTTGCATTGGCGGGGGCGGCAATGGTTTCGCCCAATGCTCCGTTGCTGATCGATGGAACGCTTGATATTACAAAAATCAATGCGAGTGTATTCACCCTAACCAATCAATGTTCAGGGACAGGAACATTAAACTTTGGGGGGAAAACTCTCGAGGTGCAAACGGGGGAAACGGTCACATTTGGTGGGATGCTTATTGGGGATGGAGTGATTGCCATCCAAAATAGTACGTTGGCGATTGTCAACGAAGGGGGGATCTCTTCTGAGGCCTATGTCAAAATTCAAGGGATGCTCGATCTTTCTCAAATGAATCCGAAGACGGTCTCATTTTCTCATTTTGAAGGAACGGGTGTTTTGGATTTTGGAGCAAATCAACTAGAGGTGAGCACAAATTCTACAATTACGTTTGGTGGAAGGATTCTGGGAACAGGGCCGATCGCAATTCAACAGGGAACATTGGCTTTAATTGGAAATGGTTCTATTTCTTCAGATTCTTTGATTGAGATTGAGGGGGCCTTGGATTTATCGGCTCTCAATATAGGCACTGTTACATTGAATGAATTTTCAGGAACAGGGACATTGCATCTTGGGGTCAATAATCTTCAAGTAACCAATTCAGGGACCTTTATTTATGGCGGAAATGTGGTGGGGACGGGAACGACTCGGATCTTTCCAGGCACTTTGGTTCTTGTTGGAAACGGGCGAATCCCATTCAACGCTCCGTTGATCATTGATGGAACACTTGATATCTCTCAAGTTAATTGGAGCACACTCACCCTTGCAAATCAGTTTTCAGGAACAGGGGCCTTCATTTTTGGTGCTAAAACTCTTGAGGTAAATACAGGGGAAACAATTACTTTTGGAGGTGCGATTCATGGGACTGGGCCGATCGCAATTCAACAAGGAACCTTGGCTTTGATCGGAAATGGCTCGATCAGTTCGACTGTTCCTCTCACCATTGAAGGAAATCTCGATTTTTCAGGTTTGAATCCCACATTAGTATCGCTCACAAATTTTTCAGGAACAGGAACCCTGGATTTGGGCTCGAATCATTTTCAGGTGAGTACAAGCTCCGTGATTAGTTTTGGGGGAACTGTACTTGGCTCGGGCTCAACTCACATCTCTCAAGGAACTTTGGCTTTAATCGGGGAAGGAATACTTCCGTTCGATGTTCCTCTCATCATTGATGGAGCACTTGATATCTCTCAAGTGAATTGGAGTACACTCACTCTTACGAATCAACTTTCAGGGACAGGGATATTGAGTTTTGGTGCCAAAAATCTGCAGGTAGAGACGACTGGAGTTGTGACTTTTAGTGGAATGATCGAAGGAAGTGGGCCGATTCAGATCAACAAAGGGACACTTGCGATTATTGGGGCTGGCGGAATCTCATCCGATGCGTATATCAAGATTGAAGGGGAACTTGATCTTTCAAATCTAGATCTCGCAACAGTTGCACTCACAAAGTTTGATGGAACGGGAACACTAAATCTCGGGGCCAATGATTTAGAAGTCCGTACAAACTCCACGATCACTTTTGGGGGAACTGTACTTGGGTCAGGCTCTACTCGCATCTCTCAAGGAACTTTGGCTCTTGTGGGAAAAGGGGCGCTTCCATGGAATGCTCCGTTGATCATCGACGGGATACTCGATATTTCTCAAGTTCACTGGACTGCTTTTGACCTTACAAATCAACTTTCAGGGACGGGTACGATTGATTTTGGTGCGAAAAATCTTCAAGTAAATACAACTGGTACGGTCACATTTGCCGGTGGGCTTCATGGAACAGGTATCGTAAACATCAATAGCGGAACGCTTGCCATCATAGGGAATGGATCGATCTCTTCTAATGCGGCACTGCAGATTCAAGGTAAACTTGACCTTTCACAGATATATCCAAGAGTTATTGGGCTTTCTCATTTTGAGGGAACGGGGACTTTGGATTTCGGACCCAATCAACTAGAGGTGAGCACAAATTCTACGATTACATTTGGAGGTGCAATTCTTGGGACCGGGCCGATCGCGATTCAACAAGGAACTTTGGCTTTAATTGGAAATGGTTCTATTTTTTCAAATTCTTCGATCGAGATCGACGGGATTTTGGATTTGTCAGCCCTGAATAGAGGCACTGTTACCTTAAGTGGATTTTCAGGAACGGGTACGCTTCATCTTGGAGTGAAGAATTTGGATGTGAACTATTCCAGAACATTTATCTATGGTGGAGAAGTAACTGGGACAGGAACTACCAGAATTTCTCAAGGAACATTAGCTCTTGTAGGAAAGGGGATGCTTCCCTTTAATGCTCCGTTGATCATCGACGGGACACTCGATATTTCTCAAGTTAATTGGAACACACTCACTCTTACAAACCAACTTTCAGGGACCGGGATATTAAACTTTGGTGCGAAAAATCTGCAGGTAGAAACAACAGGGGCGGTGACTTTTGGTGGAAGGATTTTGGGAAGTGGGCCAATTAGCATCAATAAAGGGACGTTGGCGATTGTTGGGGCGGGCGGAATCTCGTCTGATGCAGCCATTAAAATTGGAGGCGAGCTCGATCTTTCCCATTTAAATCTGGCAACAGTTACCCTCACAAAGTTTGACGGGACAGGAACACTCAATCTTGGAACAAAAAATTTACAGGTAAGTACAAGTTCCATGATCACTTTTGGAGGAACTGTACTCGGGTCGGGCTTCACCCACATCTCTCAAGGAACTTTGGCATTGATCGGCAAAGGGACGATTCCATTCAATGCGCCGTTGATCATCGACGGAACACTCGACATCTCTCAAGTCAATTGGAATGCACTGACTCTCACGAATCAACTTTCAGGGGTAGGGACACTGGATTTTGGTGCTAAAAATCTGCAGGTAGAGACGACCGGTACGGTGGTTTTCGGTGGAAGGATCAAGGGAAGTGGACCAATTGACATCAATAGCGGAACACTTGCGATTGTTGGAACAGGGGGAATCTCCTCTGATGCGGCGATTAACATTCAAGGTGAGCTTGATCTTTCGAAGCTAAATTTGGCAACGGTTG
>JACCDN011217106.1_pt1 | contig 13815 bp, 5 predicted proteins | sample 7441691 | NCBI WGS metagenome assembly JACCDN01 (sample SAMN15323439, study PRJNA562643) | freshwater metagenome | isolation source: river surface water | place: USA:Blue River Watershed | collected 2017-08-16
AATCACGTTGCTGCGGCAGTGCGGGGCAGGGCGCAGGCGAATGACCTGCGGGCCTAACTCAACCAGTCGGTCGTAGCTGTAGTGGGTGACGTGGTGAAGTGCGGCATGGATAGACATGCAGTTTGACAAGCAAGACACGCGCCAAGCCTTTTTGCGCCAAAGCGGTGCGTTTTTTGAAGGAATAAAAAATCAAAATTTAGTAATAAAGATTTATTTATGATCTGAGTGTAAGCCACACACACTTCGACCATGTCTAAAACCTACATCATCGACACCTTGCGCCTGCACCTCAAAGCTCGCAACATCACCTATAAAGAACTTGCACAAGCCATAGACTTGTCAGAGGTCAGCGTCAAACGTTTGTTCACAGGTGGCGACTGCGGGCTGGAGCGGTTAGAACAAATCTGCCAATACCTGCACCTTGAATTCCGGGATCTATTTAAAACTACCCCCCGTAAACGCAAACTCATCACCCAACTCAGCTTAGCCCAAGAGCAAGAGTTTGCGCAAAACAGCCACCTTCTTATGGTGGCCGTGTGTGCCCTCAATCACTGGCCTGTGGCCGACATTCACAAATATCTGCAATTCACCCGCGGCCAAGTACAAGAGCTACTCAAGCGGTTGGATGACATGGGGTTTTTAGAAGTGCAAGCCTCTGACCGTTACCGTCTGTTGGTGGCCAGCAGCTTTGGGTGGATCAGTGGTGGGCCCATCATGCGGATGGTGCAAAGCGTGAGCGACGACTTTTTCAACGATGGGTTTGAAGGCAACGGTGAAATTCTGCGCATCATGAACATGCGTGTTTCGCGTAAAGCGCAAGAACAACTCAAAGCCAGGCTAGAGCAAATAGCCTTGGAATACGAAGATCAAGCCAGAGCTGACGCGCATCTGCCCTTAGAAGATCGCCCCCCGTTGTCGGTGTGCATCGCTGTGCGCACATGGGTGCCCAAGTTCATGCGCGACTTGTACAGGCTTGAGCTACTCGCGAAATCAGGCAAAGACCCCAAAATTTCAGCCGCCAAACAGACTCAAAAACAGCTCAGCAAGCCAACGAAACGCTCGATAAAGTCAGAGTAAAACACTGGGATATCGCCCCAAAAACTCAGAAAGTATCACCAGATGGGGTGAAAAACACCATCTGGTGATACTTTAAACTTTTTATTTAAAAATAAATATTTATTCTTGTAAAGGAGTCTATAAGAAATAACAATTCATGCACTCTAGACAAGCGAATTATTCATGTTTCATCATTCTTTTCCACCAATAACGCACAAATTTGGCCAGCAAGTAGCCAGACTGCTCACTGGTTTATGTTTTTCCATCAGTGCCGCAGCCCAGATCAGCCCCGCACAAGAACGTGACATCGCGATTCGCAACCAACAAGAGTTGCAAAGACAACAGCAGCAAGAGCAACAACAACGACAGCAACGCGAACGCACCCCTGATGTGCGACTGACTGCACCAGAAAAAGCAACCACGCAGACACTGCCGATTGAAACGCCCTGTTTTCCGATTCAGCGTCTTCAGCTTCAAAACGGCTCGGGCGTGTCGCTTCCTGAATTCGATTGGGTGGTTGCTCAACTCACAGCCCCCGATGCCCCCGTCTTAATCGGACAGTGCGTTGGCGCACAAGGGGTTGCTTGGCTGATTGAGCGAGCACAGAAAATTTTGGTAGATCGTGGGTTTGTGACATCACGAGTTTTAGCCACTCAGCAAGACATGAGCCAAGGCACTTTGATGCTCACACTCATTGCAGGGCGTATACGTGCCATTCGACTGGCAGAACCTATTGACCCTCGCGCTAACTTGAGTAACGCCCTTCCCATGCAAGCGGGCGACATTCTTAACTTACGCGATATTGAGCAAGCCTTAGAAAACCTCAAGCGCGTTCCCACCGCAGAAGCCGATATTCAAATCGAGCCAGCACAAGGCGAAGGTGCACAGTTGGGTGACAGTGACTTGGTTGTTTCGTACCGTCAGTCATTTCCCCTCAGACTTACTATTAATGCAGATGACAGTGGCACCAAAGCTACGGGTCGATATCAAGGCAGTGTCACAGTAAGTTTTGACAACGCACTCACGCTTAACGACTTGTTTTATGTCACCAACACCAATGGCTTGGGCGGAGGGGACAGTGGGCCACGTGGGACACACGCCACCACCATCCACTATTCACTGCCTATGGGGTACTGGACATTGGGAGCCACATCTAACACCAGTTCGTACTACCAAACTGTGGCTGGGCTGAACCAGAGCTATGTTTACCGAGGCACCAGCGAGAACAACGATATCAAGCTCAACCGTTTGGTTATGCGTGATGGCACACAAAAACTCAATCTGGCCGTCCGTGCCTTCCAACGCAAGAGCAACAACTACATTGATGACACCGAAGTCAATGTGCAACGCCGTGTGGTGGGTGGTTGGGATAGCACACTCAATCACAAAGCGTTCATCCAAGACGCGACGCTTGAGAGCAATCTAACTTACAAACGTGGCACAGGTGCATTCGGTTCAATTCCAGCGCCCGAAGAAGCGTTCAGTGAAGGTACTTCACGGTTTGCATTGGTCAACGCCGATGTGAATTTGATGGTGCCTTTTAAGGTGGATGCGCAACGCATTCGCTACAACGGTTCTTGGCGCATTCAGAAAAATAGAACCCCGCTCACACCACAAGACCGTTTTGTTTTGGGTGGTCGTTACACCGTGCGTGGCTATGACGGTGAATCTGTTTTAAGTGCTGAACGCGGATGGCTCTGGCGAAATGATTTGAGCTTTTCCTTGGGTGACAGTGGTCAAGAGTTTTATGTAGGTTTAGATACAGGGCAGGTGGGTGGTCCCAGCAGCGAACTACTCGTGGCTACACGATTGACAGGCGCGGCATTGGGTTTACGTGGCGCAATTCAAAAGCTCAACTACGACATCTTCATTGGTACTCCCGTCAACAAACCAGAGAACTTCAGAACAGCAGGAAGCACAGCAGGTTTTAGCCTGAGTGCGAGTTTTTAAGAGACTTATCATGAACAAAAATTTATTTCGCATCATTTTTAACAAACGACGTGGTCTGCTCATTGCTGTAGCAGAAGCCTCGTCCTCTCAGGGCAAGGGCTCTAGGGGTGAAGCGGATACTTCAAACGATCCAGCCAAAACAGACTATGCGATGGTCGCTATCGGCGCTCTCAGTTTTGCTGTTTTGTGCGCCTTAGGGGCTGTGCTGTGGGCATTGCCTATGCCGTATGCCAACGCGCAAGTCGTGGCGTATCGACAAGCACCAGGCAACCAACAACCGACGGTCTTACAAACCGCTAATGGTGTGCCTCAGGTCAATATCCAAACGCCGAGTGCTGCGGGTGTGTCACACAACGTCTACAGCCAGTTTGATGTGCAAAGCAATGGTGTCATCCTCAACAACAGCCGAACCAACGTACAAACAAAGCAAGGTGGTTGGGTACAAGGTAACCCATGGTTAGCCACAGGTAGTGCGCGTGTCATTTTGAATGAGGTCAACTCATCAAACCCCAGCTACCTCAACGGGTATGTGGAAGTGGCTGGGCAACGCGCAGAGGTGGTAATCGCGAATCCTGCTGGCATCAGTGTGAATGGTGGTGGTTTCATCAACACCAGCAAAGCCACACTCACCACGGGAACGCCTATCGTCAACGGTGGCAGCTTAGAAGGCTACCGTGTGCAAGGTGGCAATATCAACATCAATGGCAATGGTTTAGACCTTAGCACCACAGACTACTCTGCTATTTTGGCCCGTGCGGTGCAAGTTAACGCAGGCATTTGGGCGAACGAACTCAAAGTCGTCACAGGTGCCAACCAAATTGACGCAGCCAGTCTTGCCGCAAACACAACCCCGGTGACAACGACCATTGCAGGCACAGGCGCTGTGCCTAACTTTGCGCTCGATGTGGCTCAAATAGGTGGCATGTATGCAGGCAAAATTCACCTCATTGGCACCGAGCAAGGTTTGGGCGTTCGCAGCGCAGGCACGATTGGCTCCACGGGCGGTGACTTGGTGTTGCAAAACAATGGGTGGTTAACCACGACTGGAACACTGCAAGCCAGTGCCAATTTGCAAATTACTACGCAAGGCAATGTCACTAACAGCGGCACCCTCTATGCCAGCAACGACCAAACCTTGATCGCCACGGGCAGCGCAAGCAATAGCGGGTTAATTGCGGCACAAGGCAACACCAGCATCACTGCGAATACCCTGAGCAGCAGCGCAGCAAGCGTTCTGGGGGCAGGCATTAAAACCAATGGCACCTTGGCTACAAGTGGCAACCTAAATATCGCCACCACCCTGGCACTTGCTGCGAACGGTCAAAACTTGGCCGCAGGCAACATCACACTCACAGGGCATCGTGTTGACTTATCAGTAAGCCAAACAGGTGCTGCCAATATTGCCATCACCGCCAACGCAGACAAGGTCAACACCGCCAATGCCACGGTGGCAACATCGGGCACGGCGGGTGTTTTAGCCATCACCGCTAAAAACAACAACGACCAAACGTTGGACAACACCCACGGCGCACTCAGTGCGGGCCAACTGAACTTAGATGTCGCCAACCTTATCAACACACAGGGCCAAATTACACAGACAGGCGTGGGTGACACTTCAATTGTCCTGACATCGCCCAGCAGCATATTCAACAATACGGGCGGCACACTTACGGTCAACAGTGCCAATCTTCAAGTTGCAGCCAACACGCTCACCAACACCGATGGCAAGATTCAACACGCAGGCGCAGGGGCTTTGAGCATCACTGCAGACACCTTGAGCAATGTGAGAGGTCAAGTTGCAAGCAACAACAACGTCGCCTTGGCGATTGGCACTCAGGTCAACAACACGGATGGTGTGATTTCTGCTGCTAAAGATTTGAAAGCGTCTGCAGGATTTGCACTAGCGCAGCCAAACGTGAGCACTGAACTCAACAATACGCGTGGCCTGATTCAAGCGACAGCGGGCAACCTCAACTTAAACGTGGGGAACTTAGACAACACACAGGGTAGTGTCTATGCACATGCTGATTTATCACTGGTTTCTACGGGAGCTATCAACAACACGGGTTTTATTGCTGCGCAAGGCAGCGCCACCTTGTCAGCTGACAGTCTGAGCAGCAGTTCGAGCAGCGTTCTAGGTGCGGGCATCAAAGCAGATGGCACCTTAGCCAACAGCGGTGATTTAAAAATCACGACAACTCAATGGATTAACGCCAATGGCCAAAATCTAGCAGCAGGCAACACCACACTCAGCGGCAGCAGCGTCAATGTCAGCGGCAGTCAAACGGGCGGTGCCAACATTGGCATCACGGCCACCTCTGGGGAGGTTAGCACTGCAAACGCTACCGTGGCCACCGCTGGCACATTAAGCATCACGGCCAAGGCCAACAACAACCAAGTATTGAACAACACCCAAGGCGTTTTGAGTGCGGGGCAACTCAATGTGGATGTGGCAAATTTCAACAACACCCATGGCCAAGCCATTCAAACAGGAGCTGGGAACACTTCCATTGTTCTCACCTCATCCACGGGGACGATGAACAACACTCATGGAACGATTGCCACCAACAGTGCCAACTTAAATCTAAGCGCCGACACCCTCATTAATACGGATGGCAAGATTCAACACGCGGGCACAGGCACCTTGCATGTCACGGCCAGTACCTTGAACGACCAGCGGGGACAAATTGTCAGCAACAACGCTTTGATCATTGATGCCGGAGCAGTCGATCACCGTTCAGCTGGCACTGCTGCTAAAAACATCACCCTCAACGCCATCAGCCTGAACAACACCGAAGGTGAAATTATTCAAACTGGCAGTGGTGCAATGGCTATTGCTACCAGCCAAGGGCTAGATAACACCGCAGGCGCATTGGCGAGCAACGGTAATTTGACCGTCGTCGCCCAATCGTTAACCAACAACCAAGGGCAAGTCACTGCCCTGGGTGACTTGACCGCCAACCTCAACACCACCCGCACCACAGGTGCGCCTCAGGATGCAGGTGTACTCTCTAACGTGCAAGGCTTGGTAGCTGCTAAAGGCAACGTCACCATCACAGCCATCAGCGTGGACAACACGCTAGGAACCTTGGCCTCAGTGGAAAAAAACCTCACCACCACCACCGCGGGCTCCACCCTCAACGACAGCGGAAAAATACAAGCCGCCTTAGATATCACGCTCACCAATGCAGGCCTTAGCAACACACGCACGACCAACGCCTTAGCCACCAGTATCACACCTTACGGTAGCATCATTGGGCGTAACGTTGACATCAACACCCATACGCAAACGCTCAACAATGAGGGCGGCACTATTGCCGCGATCCAAACTGCCAACCTTCAAACGGGCGCAGTGAACAACCATGGTGGATTGTTACAAACAGGTCGTGATCTCACCATCAATACGCACGGCCTAGCTCTCACCAACACCAATGCCGCCAATTACACCAGCAGTAATACAGCCCTGAATGGCAAAGGTGGCATTGCAGCCCAAGGCACAAGCACCTTTGAAACAGGCGACTTGAATAACGACGCAGGCTACATCGGTAGCAAAGGCTCATTCACGGCCACCGCTGCCAACATCAGCAATCAAGCTGGACAAATTCAGGGATTGGGCAACCTCACGCTTACCGCAGGTAATGGAAGTGCCGCAGGTAATGGCAGCGGCACAAGCACGATCAACAACACAGGTGGTCTGATTCGCAGTGCTGCTACGTCAAGCCTCTACGCAGGAACTGTGAACAACAGCAACACGAGCGGTACAGGGCTTGGCATAGAGGGACTGGATGTGAGTGTGTCTGCCACGACACTGCGCAACGACAGCGGTGCCATTCGAGCGGATAACAACATCACCATCACCAGTGCCGGCACAGTTAACAACAACACAGGCTTGATGAGCGCGGGCAACACCTTGACCTTGCAAGACTTGCAAACACAAGCCAATAGAACCCTTGCCATCACCAACACAAACGGCACCTTGTTGGCTGGCCAATCCTTGGCTGTTGCCGCCAGCAGCATTGGAGGTGATAGCAACATTCTCTCCAAAGGCAATTTAAACCTCGCGCTGAATGCTGACTTTGTCAACAGCGGACAAGTCATTGCCAATCACAATACCGCCATCAATACCACTGGCAATGTGAGCAACAGCAGCAAACTGCAAGCAGGCAATACGCTCAGCCTGACCGCTAACAACATTGACAACACAGTCACAGGCGAAATCTCCGCCAACACCACCCAAGTCAATGCAAACAGCAACTTGACCAACCGAGGCCTGATTGACGGTGTAGACACGCAAATCAACGCCAACACCGTGAACAACATTGGCACAGGCCGTATCTATGGCGACCATCTCAGCATTGAAGCAGTCAACCTCACCAATGACACCGAAACCATTGCAGGTGTCACTAAAGCAGGCACCATTGCAGCGCGTGACCGTTTAGACCTAGGCATCAGAGGTACCTTGACCAACCGAGAACATGCCCTCATCTATAGCGTGGGAGATATAGCCATAGGTGGGGCTTTGGATGCAAACCGTCGCGCAACTGGTTTAGCCAACACCGTCAACAACAACAGTGCCACGATAGAAGCAGGCCGAGACTTAAGCGTCAACAGTTTGTACCTCAACAATACCAATGAGCATTTCAGCACTCAAATTGTGCAAGTCAGTGGACCTGTTGATTTGTTGTACATACAACCAGCGGGCACGACAAATAAAATTTTGGCTGAAAACTTTGAATGGCAAGGTTGGAGCCGAGCTGGACAGTATCGCTACAAAACCACACCACCCGTCAACGACAGTGGTGTTTTAGGGGCTTCACCTGTTCCACGTGTGGGTGAACAAAACTGTACAGGTAGTGGCGTTGATGAAGTATGTACGCGCGTAGTTGGAGCGGACTATCCGCGAACCGATCCCGCTTGGGCATACTTCAGCATCACCCCGCCCGCCATAGAGCCCGCACAACCTAATCTTGCACTGCCCGTTGCGCCTGATGCGACGGGTGCTGGTGCATGTCAAACTGGGGCGAGTTACAACGCTAGTGCATGCTCCGACTACAACAATGCACTCACGCAATACAACACCTTGAAAGTGGCTTACGACACGGCTTGGGCTGACTACAACAGTGCGCATGCGACTTGGCAGACAGAAACGGATGCTTTGTACACCGCACTGGATGACAAAATTGAAATCTATAACAATGGCTACGCCAGTGCAGTCATCCGAACTTGGACCCAATATGCGGTCACCCGCACACAAAGTGAGAGTCAAGTTGCTAGCTCTGATCCAAGCCAACTCTTATCTGGCCGAAATATGAGCTTAAAAGGCACAAGCCTGATCAACGATAAAAGTCGGATCGTCAGCGGTGGCACCTTGGACGGTGATCTTGCAAATTTAAACAACATACAAGGCCAAGGTGTTCATGTCAGCCACGAAGTGGGTACCAGTCAATACACAACCACTAGATGGCGTGGTGGACTTAAGCGGTATCACCAAAGAGATTGGAGTGGTGCTGTTGACTACGCTCCCGCGGATGAAGTAGAAAGCATCTCCTTGGCTGTGACAGAAGTCATGCAAAACACCATGCCTGCTAGCAGCAATGTTCAACTCGCAGCCTTGAGTACAACAAAGGTGGGTGCCACGACAGACGCTATAGGCAGGACAAATATCCGCGCAGATGCCATTGAAAAAAGTCGTGTCACAGCTGTAGAAAATTCTGACAACCAAATTGGTCAAGCCACTGGCAACAAGGTTGTAGGACAAACAAGCAGTGTTCAAACACCTCAAGGGTTTCAAATCCGCAGCATCACTGCAAATACATCCCTCCCTAACGCGAGTCTGTACAAAACAAATCCAGACGTGAGCCAGCTTTATTTAGTAGAAACGGATCAACGATTTACCAATAACAAAACGTGGCTGGGCAGCGAATATATGAGCAACGCATTAAGCCTCGACCCCAATGTCACCCAAAAACGCCTGGGCGATGGCTTCTATGAACAAAAACTCATCCGCGAACAAGTGGCCCAACTCACAGGCAGACGCTTCTTGGCCGACTACACCAGTGACGAACAAGAGTACAAAGCGCTCATGAACAGCGCCATCACCTTCGCGCAGACCTACAACCTACGTCCCGGCATTGCCCTAACCGCGCAACAAGTGGCCCAACTCACCAGCGACATCGTGTGGTTGGTCGAGCAAACCGTTAGCTTGCCCGATGGCACCAGCCAAAAAGTGCTTGTTCCGCAGGTGTATGTCAAAGTCCAGCCTGGTGACTTAGACGGCAGCGGCGCATTGCTGGCGGGTAAAGACATCAACCTCAACCTCAGCGCAGACCTCACCAACAGTGGCACCATCGCAGGGCGCAAGGTGGTTAGCCTAACGGCGGAGAACGTCAACAACCTAGGCGGACGTATAGAAGGCGAAGACATGCAGCTTTCGGCCTTGCAAGACTTGAACAACGTAGGCGGCAGCATCAGCGCCGTGAACAGTTTGAGCGCCAGTGCGAGGCGAGACCTGAACATTCAAACCACCACGCAAAGCGGCGCTAACCAGGTGGGAGCATCTAGTTTTAGTCGCACAGGGGTAGACCGTGTGGCTGGGTTGTACGTCAGCGGCGGGAATGGCACATTGGTCGCCAGTGCAGGGCGAGACCTGAACATCGTGGCAGGCGTGGTGGGCAACGCGGGCAGTGGCACAACGGGCTTGATAGCAGGCAACAACCTCAACGTGCAAGCCCTCACCACGCACGTGCAAGAAAACAGCGTGCGTGATGCCAACAACTATTTCAAATCTGGCACCACGCAAGATGTGGGTAGTCAAATCAATGGTGGTGGCCGTGTTGCATTGATCGCGGGCAACGATATCAATACCAAAGCCGCAGAGGTTCAGGCCAACCAAGCACTGGGTGTTCAAGCGGGAGGCAGCGTGAACATCGAAGCAGGCCTTGCGAGCAGCAACTACGACGAAGCGCACAAACAAACCAACAAAGGTTTTTTAAGCAGCAGCACCGTGACGACCAGAGCCACCCGCAACACCAGCACCGCCGTGGGCAGCAGTTTGGGGGGTGATACGGTTGCGATTCATGCAGGCAAAGACGTGAACATCAAAGGCAGCAATGTGGTGGGCGACAACGCTACCACGCTCTCAGCAGGTGGCAACGTGAACATCGAGGCAGCGACCAACACCAGCCAGCAAAGTAGTTTTGCCCAAACCACCAAGTCGGGCTTTAGTGTTTCAGCCATCGGGATCAATCCCATTGGTGTGAGCTACAGCAAGTCCAAACAAAGCGATGACAACCAAAACACCACCACCACCGCGGCGGCCAGCACCGTGGGTGCTATCAACGGTAACGTCAACATCCAAGCGGGTAACGCATACAAACAAGTGGGCAGCGATGTATTGACTCCCAAGGGTGATGTGAATATCCAAGCCAAGACGGTGGATATTCAAGAAGCCAGAGAAACTAGCAAGCAAAGCAGTGAACAAAAGTTTGAGCAAACCAGTCTTTCCGTCGGCTTAAAAGGCGGAATCATTGATAGCTTGCAAGCTGCGACCCAAGCTGTAGAGGCCGCCAAAGACAGCAGCAGCAATCGCAACCGTAACCTCAATGCACTCATTGTGTATGCCAAAGCCTCAGACGCATACGAGCAAGGCAAAGCCACGCAAAGCGCGTATGACAAAAATGGTGTCATGGGTGGCACCAACGAAGACGGTACAGACAAGCCAGGCGCTGCTGCTACCAGCGGCATCAAACTCAGTGTCAGCATTGGGACAAGCAAGAGCCAAAGTAACAGCACCACCACCAGTGACACCGCCGCAGGCTCTACCGTCAAAGCTGGTGGTAGTGTGAATATCAAAGCCACAGGCCAAGGCGAGGGAGATGGCAACTTGACGGTGCAAGGCAGCAAGGTATCTGCCGGCAAAGATGTGTCGTTAAGCGCCACCAAAGACGTGAACATCCTCGCCAGCGCCGACACCGAAAGTAATCGCAGCAGCAACAGCTCTAGCAGCACCAGCGTGGGTGTGAGTGTGGGCGTAGATGGCAAAGGCGGCGCAGGTTTGAGCCTAGACATAGCCGCCAGCCGAGGCAAAGGCCGAGCCAACAGCGACAGCACGACGTATAACAACAGCCATGTGAGTGCAGGCAATGCGGTGAACATCAGCAGCGGTGCAGACACCAACGTGGTGGGCGGCAACATCAAAGCAACCCAAGTCACAGCCGATGTGGGCGGCAACTTGAACGTAGAGAGCCTGCAGGACAAAGCCACGAGCCAAGCCAACCAAAAAACCACAGGCATTGCGGTGAGTATTCCTATCGTGGGCTCAGCAGGCAGTGCCAGTTTTAGCCAGAGCAAACAAAACAGCAACAGCAACTACGCAAGCGTGAACGAGCAAAGCGGCATCCAAGCGGGGGATGGTGGTTTCCAAGTCAACGTCAAAGGCAACACCGACCTCAAGGGGGCAACCATCGCCAGCTCTGACAAAGCAACTCAAGAAGGTAAGAACACCCTCACCACCAACACACTGACCACCAGCGACATCAACAACAGCATGAGCGCCAGTGCCAGTAGCAGCGGTGTGAGCGTAGGCACGAACATGATGGATGGCAAATACGCCATGGCAAAAGCCATAGCGGGTAACCTGCTGAACAACGGCAGTGCGAACCAGAGTGATTCCAGCACCACAACCAGCGCGATCAGTGGGGCACAAGTAACAGTGGGCAATAAGACCACCGACACCAGCAAAGCCGCATTGACCGATAGCAACGGAAAAACCGTGAGCACAAACACGAGCAACACCAACAGAGCCTTAGCCAAGGCAGATGTGGCGGGGTTGCAGAAGTCGGCGCAGGATCAGCAGGCTAGCAATATGTTGGTACTCCAAGCCGCTGTGGCATTTACTGATCAGGCGTTCAAGGCATCCTTTTTAGATCAGGCCAAGATGTACAAAAAAGTGCCTGTGACTGATGACAAAGGCAACACCACCACCCAATGGCAAGAAATGACCCCAGAGGAGAAAGCCAAGATAGAGCCAGGCTCGCGCATTGCCAACAACGGCATTTTTAACGGTGGTCCCAATGATCCAAAAGCTGCACAAAACTTAGCCGACCAAAACAGCTCAGGAGGCGCTCAATATCTGGTGCACTTCCCACAGGCAAACACTTTGGTGGCTGAGTTGCTGGTAGCGGGTTATCAGAAGTTTTTAGAGGGCGGCGCACTGGGCTTGACCAATGCCACTCAACAGAACGTAGATTTAATCAAACAAACAGGCGGCAACATCACATTGGATGGCCATAGCCGAGGTGGCATGACGGTGGGCAATGCATTGACAGCGGTGCAAGAGCAAGGTGGCGCAGGTGGCAAAACGAATGTGAACTTGTTTGGTTCGGCCTACAACGCGCAGGATGCAGCGAATACTGTCAATCAAATTACCAACGGCACGGGGGAAGTCAAACAATCGACCAACAACTATGACTTTATTGGTCGAATCCTTGGCGGCAATGCGGGCACAGGCGGCACGATTCCTCCAGGCAGCAGCGCTCTTGAAGAGGTAATTAGGACGATGGGGGGTGCGGCAACCGTGCATAACTGTTATGGGGCAGGTAACGACAAATGTAGTGCGCAATCACGTTTCGGCGCCGATTATGTTGCTCCACCATTGGTACCTGTGTTGCCTTCTGACGTAGGGGGTAAAAAACCATGAGGGGTGTTTTCATTTCTTTGACGTTCTTATTGCTTGGTTTGAGTGGGTGTACAAATATGGATAGGGTTGCCCCTATGTCGTGGACTTACTATTTGGGTAGCGGTATGAGTGAGTCTGAAATCAGACTGGCACTTTTGGAGTGTGGCTCTAACGTGCCAGGTGATGTGCGTGAGTTTTATAAGCCTGGTGGAAATGGATTTCTATTGCCAAGGCTGCCGTCTAACGACTTCATGCTGGTAGTGAAATGCATGCAAAACGCAGGCTTCACAAATAGCGAATTCAAAAACGAATGCAATCACCCGAATGCGAAAGACCTTCCTGCGTGTAGTCCTGATGCTGTGATCCCTTTACGCAGCGTTGCAAATCGTCTTAATAGCCCCTTCTGTCAACTCGTGCCTAGGGCCCAAATCTGTCAGCCAGACTACGCCCCCTCCAAGGATGACCGAAGTCCGCCGGGAAATTCGAATTCAAGTCCTAAATCGATATCCATTGCACCCTCGATAGAACCTGCAACAAAACTGCAAAACCAAGTTCAGAAAGACAGTAACGCGCAAATGAACCAGCTGTTGCAGGGTGCAGGTGGGCGTAAATGATGTTGGTTACCACGAGCAATAAACAAACCAAAAAGTTTCTCACGATGAAAACACTCTTTTTCCTCTTTTCAGCTATGGCGCTGACGGCCTGCGTCACTCTTAACGGCAACTATGAAATCAGCGCATTTGATGCAGAAGGTCGAGCACTTAACCCCAGTATGGTTTTGTCGGCCACAGGGAGTGGCATTTACACAGTGAGGAATGCTTTGTGTCACAAGTATCCAAAAGCAAAAATCATCATTGTTGATATGCAGACCAAGCAAGAGCTTGCAAGTGAGAGTCCATACCAATGTCGCTAATGTCTTTCGTTGGTTGCGGCGGCAGCATCAGCGCAGTCAATAGTTTGAACGCCAGTTGGTGCGCGTGTTTGCTCAAGTTTTCTGTATTCCCGTCGATACCCTAGGCAAGTCAGTTTTATCTTTGATACCCACCATGCGCTCACGCCATTTTTCTGTTGTTGCTTTCGTGTTGACCAGCCTTCTGGCTTGGGCCGCGCCTGCTGCGGCCGAGTGGAGCGAG
>JACCDN010418956.1_pt1 | contig 13808 bp, 2 predicted proteins | sample 7441691 | NCBI WGS metagenome assembly JACCDN01 (sample SAMN15323439, study PRJNA562643) | freshwater metagenome | isolation source: river surface water | place: USA:Blue River Watershed | collected 2017-08-16
CACTAATCGCTGTGATAAAACCTGTATTGGGATTCACCGTAGCTGAACCACTACCGGCAACAATCGCAAATGTGATGGCTCCACCACGGCCACCTGTGGCTGTAGTAGTTACCGTAGCAGTCATCGACGATACTGTGGTCATCGTGCTCGCTGAGGTAACCATTAAAGTTGGCGTTCCCTTAATAATGGTAACAAGTTGACTCGTTGTTGCTGAGTTATAATTGGTATCACCAGCGGAAGCAGCTGTTAAAGTCACCGTACCCACACTGATTGGCATGACTAAACCTGTCGTCGTATTGACTGTTGCCGATCCACTACCGGCAGTAATTGAGAATGTAATGGCTCCACCTTGCCCACCTGTTGCCGTCGTGTTTACCGTAGCAGTCACGGCATTACCCACGGTCATCGTGCTAGCAGAAGTAATGGTCAGCACTGGCAAATGGGAAATTAAACCCACGGTAAACCGATCGCCACTATTAAGTGTCATACCTGAAAACTTATAAATCGTACTACTAGCACCACCAACTAGTGTAGGTGACAAAGCGATACTACCCCCCCCTACGGTCGAGCTCGCGAAGGAGCCTGTATTGCCCCGGTCAATAAGTAAGCAAACATCCGAAGGTTGATAGTTCGTACCTGAAAAAGCACCTGTCAAATCAAACTGCAACTCAACGGCACCCACTCCTCCCGTATTCTGTGGCTTCCAAACCCGAAGCAGTCGTTTCTGTATTGGATTAGCCGTACCTGGACTAGCGGGCACATCCGTCGTGGTCACCGAGCTAGTCAAGGCCCCATTACTTCCTACTATCAAGAAAGATTTATCTGCACTAAAGCTCCCTGCATTGGCGCTGTTTGAAGTAGTAATAGACCCGACACCAAACGTAAGGATATCCGCGTTGGTAGCACTTTTAGTTTGTTTTTGATTTAGACTACTGCTATTATCTAGCCCAATACCCATTACTGTACTGGTGTAGCCTGTGTTTGACACAGATCCCCATATGATGCTACCATCGCTCGCTAAGTAGTTGGGAACTGCTATCGGGTCAAGGTGAATACCAAATTTGATGGCTAGGTAACTTTGTGTTTGTGCAAATTCTTGTGATGATATACCACGATTGAAATAGATCACTTCGGCAATATTACCATGGAAAATACGGCTAGTAAGTCCCCCTAAAGTTCTACCACCAATTTCAAAACTGCTCACATTCGAGCTAACAATCGTCTGTCCATTTGAGCTAATACCCGAAACCCCATTTAAATAGGTAATTCCTGTATTTTGCGTGTTACTTGTATAAGTCCCAGCGAGAATACTAGGTACAGTCATACTTCGAGCCCCACCAACTCCACCAGCACCATCTAAACCAAAACTATCACTTCCAACATTAGTCAATCCAGGACCAACACCGCCACCACTAGTCGAAGCAAAAATAGCTGCATTAACTGTAGTGTTATTACTTTGGGCAACCACAAGTATTGTATTTTAGCGATAACAACATCTGCCCATCCATCTGCATTTAGATCACCTATGGCAAGCTCATTCGGGGTATTTCCGACGGAAAATGTTTGAAAGGCAGCCATAGAAACTGTGCCTGAAGTAGAGGTATTACGCAAAATGGAAAGATTACTAGTCGTCTTATTACTTACAACTACGATATCTGGCTTACCATTATGATCTAAATCATTCACCTTAACAGAAATAGGAGAACTGTTTATTGATGCTGTTACCACTGTGGCAAATGTTGGAGTACCCCCCACTGAACTAGTGGTATTTCGATGGACAGACACTGTGCTGGCATTACCAGTTACACGAATTATATCTGGCTTACCATCTCCATCGATATCGGCTACTGTATTTCCTCCAGTAGCATTGCTTCCACTAGTCCCCAAAGAAACGGCTGTCCCAAAGGTGGCCACCCCAGTAGTTGACGTAATTGTATTGGGAAAAACGGATAATCTACGGTTAGCCAATGAGACCACCAGATCTGGCTTCCCATCACTATTAAGGTCTGCTATGGTGATATAACGAATATCTGTTGCACCGTTTGTAACTGTCACCCCTGCCCTAAAAGAATCATCACCTGTTGGCGTATATGTGGTCAAAAAAGGAAGCTGAGAGTATGCCGTTAAACTCGTAGCAAGGTTAGTTACCGAAATATATTTATAATTGGCCCCATATGGCACAGTTACTGTCAGTGTGGAGCTTCCCTGCACAGATTGGACCGTTGCTTTAGCCGCCCCAAAAAAAACAACATTATTAGATGCTGTAGAATTAAAATTGCTTCCCGAAATAGTGACAGTCGCACTCACCGAAGCGCTCGAGGGGCTAAATGAACTAATAACAGGCTGAGCATTTGCCCAAGCAGCAACCAGGACTAACAATCCAGCCCAAGCAGATTTGTGCAAAATATGAAGTAGATGCGACTTCATAGGCATTTATATTATTATATCAAAAATTGGGATATAATATTTCACAAAATGAAGTTTATTTTATTTTTTATCAACTAAATTTTGACTTACAAGATAAAATATTTAAAAAAACAAAAAATGGAGTATTTAGTTACTCCCTTTTTTACCTAAACATATTATCATGCCGACGAACTACCTCCTCAGCTCAAAGTAGCCTACACGACGAACCGACTTACCTTGATCATAAAATACCAGCGTATAATAATATACTCCATTAGCTAAAGGCACACCCGTATTCGACATTCCTGCAAATACCACTGTACCATTATTATAACCATGTGTTTTAAAGACCATCTCCCCATTTCTATCTGCAATTACTAATTCATTAGCTGGATGTTCTTCAATATGATTAACGATCAGCACATCATTTAATCCATCCCCATTTGGAGAAATTACCATAGAAATCGCTACCTCATGATCATCCAAACTACCAGACTCTTCTGTAACTGGAGGGATTGACTTTAAAGGCATTTCAGACACAGATGTACCACTATCGGTTGAGCCAGTTGCAAGCATAGAGGCCGTAATCGTGATTAGTTTACTTGCACTTGCTGCATAATAGTTAGCATCCCCTGCTGTGCTCACCGTCAAAGTCACCGTGCCAACACTAACAGCTGTCATGAAACCTGTGGTTGGGTTGATCGTAGCTGAACCAGTACCTGCTTTTACCGCATAGCTTTTAGCTCCACCACGATTAAGGGTTGCTGATGTTGTAAATGTCACAGTAAGACTATGGTTTACAATCATGGTACTACCAGTAGGGGAAGTAATGGTCAGCGTTGGCGTTGCCTTATTAATAGTCATCGCTTGAGAAACTGTCACTGGATAGTAGTTAGATGTTCCAGCTGAAGTAGCCTTCAATGTAGATGCCCCAGCTTGAACACCTGTCACCTTACCTGAGCTAGATACCACTATAATAATACCCGTACTATTCACCACACTATATGTAATGGTACCGGGATTAGGTACTGATGAACTTACAGTCGCTGTTAACACGCCATCTACGAGTATCGTATTGGCCGAGGTAATTACCAATGTCGGAGTTGCCTTTTCAATAGTGATTAACTGACTAGTACTAGCACTATAATAGTCGGTATCGCCAGATGAAATTGCTGTCAAAGTAATCGTACCAGCATTGATTGCATGTATTAAACCTGTTGAGGAATTAATTGTGGCTGAACCACTACCTGCAACGATGGAATAGGTAATCACACCGCCACGACCGTCTGTGGCACTTGTCGTCGCCGTTGCTGTTAAACTAGCATCGACAATGGTACTATTTGAAGAAGTAATTGTCAGTGTTGGTGTAGCCTTATTGATCGTTATCAGCTGAGAAATATTTGCCCCATAATAGTTGGTATCACCAGATGAAGTAACCGTCACAGTTACTGTACCGATACTCACACCTGTAAGCAACCCTGTATTAGAGTCCACCGTAGCCGAGCCACTACCTGCAACAATGCTATAGCTTAAAGTACCTCCACTACTTACATCAGCAGTTGTCGCTGTGTCCACCATCAATGTAGCATCAACATTCAATTCGTTTGCAGAAGTGATTGTCAAAGTTTGCGAGGTCTTACTAATTGTAATTAATTGGCTGGTATTTGTGCCATTGTAGTTTGTATCGCCTGCTGAGCTGACCGTCAATGTTACCGTACCTGCGCCAGTAGCTGTGAGCAAGCCATTGCTATTCACCGTAGCTGAACCACTGCCCGCTACAACACTGTAGCTCAAAGTACCTCCACTGCTCACATCTGCTGTTGTGCTTAACATTACTGTCAAAGAGTCATCTACATTTATAGTACTGCTTGAAGTAATGGCAAGTGTGGGTGTTGTTTTATTAATAGTAAGCACCTGGCTCGTACTCGTGCCATAATAATTGCTATCGTCCTCAGAGCCAGCGGTTAGTGTAACCGTACCAGCCCCAATACCTGCAATCAAGCCCGTGCTGCTGTTCACCGTAGCTGAACCACTACCGCCTGCAATGGAATAAGTGATTAATCCGCCTCTACCTAAAGTGGCATTCGTAATTGTCGTCGCTGTCAAGCTGCCATCTACCAATAAATTATTCACTGAAGTGATTGTCAGCGTTGGTGTAGCCTTGCCGATCGTAATCAATTGACTGGTGCTTGCACTATAGTAATCTGTATCACCAGATGAAGTAGTCGTTAAGGTTACTGTACCTATACTGATGCATGTAATCAGGCCAGTATTGTTATCCACCGTAGCTGAACCACTACCGCCTACGATACTATAGCTCAACACGCCACCGCGGCCTTGAGTAGCTGTAGTAGTCACAGTCGCCGTCAAACTTTGATCCACCACCAAACTAGCCAAGGATATAATCGTCAACGTTGGTGTTGCCATATTAATGTCTATTTCCTGACTTAAACTAGCTTCGTAGTAGTTTGTGTCTCCTGTTGAACTCGCTATCAGGGTTACCGTTCCCGTTCCAATCCCAGTAACCACTCCTGTGTTCATATCCACTGTCGCTGAACCACTGCCGCCAGAAATTGCATAAGTAACACTTCCTCCTCTACCCAAAGTAGCAGAAGTAGTTAGAGAAGTCGCCAAAGTGCCGTCTACATTGACATTGTTGTCTGACGTAAATGTCAATGTTGGGGTCGCTTTAGTGATCGTAATTAGCTGATCGGTACTGGCGGGATAATAGTCTGCATCACCTGTTGTTACCGAGGTTAAAGTAACTGTACCAACACTAATCCCTGTAAGTTCACTGGTATCCTGATCAATGGTTGCAGATCCAGACCCGCCCACTAGTATCCATGAAAAACTTCCTCCTCTATTCAGTGTTGCTGAGGTGAATGCATCACCAGTAATCACATCATCTACATTTAGCGTATTAGGAGAATCTATCGTAATTACTGGAGTAGCTCGCCCAATAGTAATCAATTGAGACACGCTAGTGGGATTATAATTCGCATCTCCTGATGAACTTACTGTCAGCGTAACCATACCAGCACTCACTGCCGTAATTAAGCCCGTATTATCAACTGTGGCAGCTCCTGTATCATCAACTATACTATAGCTTAAAGTACCTATGCTATGACTAGCCGTGGTACTCACAGTTACCGTTAATGTAGCATCAACTACTGTGGTGGCTACTGAAGTAATCACCAAACTCGGTGTAGACATGCCAATAGTTATCAACTGACTGGTGCTAGTGCCATTGTAATTCGCATCTCCTGATGAACTTACTGTCAAGGTTACTGTTCCAGCTCCAATGGCGGTTAACAAACCATTACTATCTACTGTAGCTGAACCACTACCGCCTGAAACACTGTAACTTAATACACCACCACTACTCACATCAGCTGTAGTTGTCGTGGTTACCGTTAAGCTATCATCTACATTCAAAATACTGCCTGAAGTAATCACCAAACTCGGTGTGGACATGCCAATAGTTATCAACTGACTGGTGCTAGTGCCATTGTAATTCGCATCTCCTGATGAACTTACTGTCAAAGTAATCGTTCCCGCTCCTGTGCCAACAAGTAAGCCATTACTATCTACTGTAGCTGAACCACTACCGCCTGAAACAGTATAGCTTAATACACCGCCACTGCTTACATCGGCTGTCGTTGTCGTGGTTACCGTTAAACTGCCATCCACATTTAAACTATTTACTGAGGTAATGGCTAATGTCGGTGTTGATTTTCCAATGGTGATTAACTGACTAGTGCTTGTACTCGTGTAGTTCGTATCACCTGCAGAAGTTACAGTCAAAGTGACTGTACCGGTCCCTGTGGCAGTAATCAGACCATTGCTATTCACTGTCGCTGAACCACTACCGGCACTTATTGCAAAGCTGTATGCTCCTCCACTACTTGCCGTAGCTGTTGTGGTCACAGTGGCTGTTAAGGTCCCATCCACCACCATCGTGTTTGCCGAAGTGATCGTCAGGGTGGGCGTCACTTGATCAATTATAAACAATTGACTCGTGCTAGCCGGATTATAATCTGCATCTCCCGCAGAATTGGCTGTTAAAGTCACTGTACCGACACTGATACCCGTGATTAAACCTGTACTAGAATTAACCGTTGCTGATCCACTGCCCGCAACCATCGAATAGGTAATTACTCCCCCACGACCAAGTGTGGCTGAAGTTGTTGTTGTGGCTGTTAGTGCGCCATCTACATTCAAGCTATTGGCCGAAGTGATGGTTAGCGTTGGCGTTGCTTTATTAATCGTAACTAACTGAGTTGTGCTGGCCGAAGCATAGTCAGAATCTCCTGCCGCAGTAACAGTGAGTGTTACTGTACCTACACTTACTCCTGTTAAGTTTCCAGAAGAATTGACTGTAGCTGATCCTGAACCAGCCACTACGCTGTAGGCCAAACTACCACCAAGCGTATTCGAAACCGAACGTGATACAGTCACGCTTAAGCTTCCATCTACCAATAGCGTGCTTGCTGAGGTAACTGTGAGCGACTGATTCATTTTTTGTAGAAATACCCCCACATTATTAGTCGTACCACTCAAAGACACTACAAAATCTGGCTTGCTATCGGCATTGATATCACCTACCGCAATGCTGTAAGGGCTAGTCACACTGGCATTTGATACATCGGTGCTTGTCACAAAAGAAAGTGAACCCACAGATGACGCATTACGCAAAAGAGCTACAGTACTATTCGAATAGTTAGCCGTCATCAAATCTGGTTTACCATCTCCATCTGTATCACCAACGGCTACCGCGATTGGACCACTACTACTTCCTGCACTTAGATCAGTACTAGAAGTAAAACTAATTGTACCGGTGGTTGATGTACTCCGAAAAGCTGATACATGCCCATTGCCTGAATTTGCCGCAACGATATCTAACCAGTTATCCCCATCTAAATCACTGATCGCTACCGATGTTGGACTTGTTCCTGCTGTCAAGGTAAAAGGTGTACCGAAGGAAATCGTACCAAGTATCGCATTGGTATTGTGAAATACTGATACATTATTAGACCCCTCATTGGCAATTGCAATATCGAGCTTGCCATCTCTGTCTAAATCACCTAGGGCCACTGCACTAGGGTTAGTACCTGCCGAAAGTGTTTGTGCGGGAAGGAACACAAGTAAACCCAAACTCAACCCAATACCACTAATTATGGACACATTGTTTGAAGCTAGGCTACTCACCACCACGATATCGGGTTTACCATTCATATCCACATCTGCAATACTTACGCCAACTGGGGTTGCTGCTGTGGTGGTTGCAACTGCAGCTGCAAAGCTTGGCGTATTACCCGCCGTACCTGTCGTGTTCCGATAAGCCGATACCGAGCTCGTACCCGAAAACACAGCCGCAATATCTAAAAAACCATCCCCATCGAAATCGCCCACAGCCAATGAAGATGATACCGAGCCGGATGACGTACCAAGCGTCACAGCAGAACCAAAACTAGCCACAGCTGTAGTCGAAGTAATCGTATTAGGGAAAATAGATATGGTATTGTCTGAATTAGCAACCAACAGATCGGGTTTATCATCATTATTCATATCGGCCAAAGTGACAAAACGCGCATTAGCACTTGAGCCACTTGTTAGCGACACTTTGGTTCTAAAGGTATCACTCCCAGATGGGCTGTACGTCACCACAAAAGGCTGGACAGTATAACCCGTCAAGCCCGTCGTCAGGTTGGTGACGGAGATATACCTATAATCAGCTCCGCTAGGAACGGTTACCAAGAGTGTAACTGGACTTATCCCGCTAGCAGACTGAACCGTTGCTTTTGTTGAGCCAAAAAAGACGGCATTATTTGCTGCAGTGACATTAAGTCCAGTACCTATAATGGTGACCGTCGTACCAACAGTTCCACTTTGAGGGCTAAAAGAAGTGATTGCTGGTGCCACTTGAGCATATAATGATAAACCGGCAAAGCTCAATAAAGTCACCAAAACAGACTTAAAAAGTGATCTAGATAAATTTTTTTTCATAAGCTCATCCTAATTAGGTTAAATCCTGACTACAACATATGGTCTCTAAATAGGGAAAAGAGGGGTTCATCCCTCTTTTCCCTTTAGGTATTATTCTGTCACCCCCTAATGATACCAGGGTAAAATGTTTGATATTTTATGGTTCTGTACACTTATCATCAATCAACGACTATCTTCTTAATTCAAAATAACCTACTCGTCGATTTAATTTACCTTGATCATAAAATAACAGGGTATAATAATATACGCCATTAGCTAAAGGTGCACCAGTATTAGATGCTCCTGCAAATACAACCCTACCATTATTGTAACCATGCGTTTTAAAGACCATCTCACCGCTTCTATTGGCAATTACGACTTCATTATCTGGGTGATCTTCTATACGGTTAATAACTAATACATCATTTAAACCATCTCCATTGGGTGAAATAACCATAGAAACACCCACCGTCTGATCTTCCGAATCGTTATGCTCTTCCTGGCCAAGTGTTGATATTGGAGCTGGTTTTTCCTTAGGCAATACTGGATTTGTTACCACTGGATCAACTGCAAGCATAGAGGCTGTAATGGTGATCAGCTTACTTGCACTTGCTAAATAATAACTAGCATCCCCAGCTGTACTCACTGTCAAAGTCACTGTACCGACACTAACGGCTGTCATAAACCCTGTGGTTGGATTGATCGTCGCTGAACCACTGCCTGCTGTTACCGCATAGCTCTTAGCTCCTCCACGATTAAGGGTTGCCGATGTTGTAAATGTCACAGTAAGACTACGGTTTACGATCATGGTACTACCAGTAGGGGAAGTAATGGTCAGCGTTGGCGTTGCCTTGTTAATAGTCATCACGTGAGAAACTGTCACTGGATAGTAATTAGAAGTACCTGCTGAAGTGGCCTTGAGTGTAGAGCCCCCAGCCTGGATTGCCGTCACTTTACCTGTATTAGATACTACAACTATGATACCTGTACCATTCGTAACACTATATGTAATAGTACCGGGGCTAGCTACGGACGAGCTTATAGTCGCCGTTAATACCCCATCTACTATCATCGAATTAGCTGAAGTAATCACCAATGTCGGCGTAGCCTTTCCAATATTAATTAACTGACTCGTACTAGCACTATAGTAGTCGGTATCCCCTGCCGAAGTCACCATCAAGGTTATTGTACCTGCATTAACTGCATGTATCAGCCCTGTTGTCGCATTCACAGTGGCAGAGCCACTACCGGCAATGATAGAATAAGTCATATTTCCTCCTCGTTCACCCGTAGCAGTAGTAACTACTGTTGCTGTTAAATCTGCATCCACAATAGTATTACTAACCGATGTGATAATTAAAGTCGGTGTAACCTTATTAATCGTGATCAATTGAGATGTATTTGAACTGTAATAATCCGCATCTCCAGCAGAGGTAGCTATCAATGTCACACTGCCGACACTTATACCTTGAATCAAACCGGTACTACCATCCACCGTTGCTGAGCCACTACCACCGATAATCGAGTAAGTCATATTTCCTCCTCGTCCCAAGGTCGCACTTGTGGTTGTTGTAACGGTTAAGGTTCCATCCACACCAACACTATTACCTGAGGTAATACTCAAACTTGGGGTTGTCTTACCAATAGTGATCTGCTGATCTTGTGTATTAGCAATATAATCTGAATCTCCAGCTGAAAGTGCTGTTAAAATCACCGTTCCGGCACCAACCGCTCGCACGTAACCTGTATTCACATCAACCGTTGCAGAACCACTACCTGCTCTAACACTAAAAGTGATTACACCGCCTCTACCACCTGTTGCTGTTGTAGTCACTGTAGCCGTTAAAGTACCATCTACATACATAGTATCTGATGAAGTAATGGACAGCGTTGGCGTGTTTTTGCCTATAGTAATTTCTTGAGTTGTATTACCTCCATAATAATCCCCGTCGCCTGATGAACTAACTCCTATAGTTACTGTTCCAGCATTGATTGCCATTAAATAACCACTAACCGTATCAATAGTCGCTGAGCCACTGCCGCCTAACACTTGATAACTATATGAACCTCCTCGACCACCTGTGGCACTGCTAACCACCGTCACGGTCAAACTTCCATCCACACTCGAAGCACTAGCCGAAGTAATACTCAAACTTGGAGTAGCCTTACCTATACTAATCTCTTGGCTAGTACTCGCTGAATAATAATCCCCATCGCCGGATGAACTAACACCTACAGTTACTGTTCCTGCACTGATTGCCGTTAAATAACCACTAACAGAATCTATCGTCGCTGAGCCACTACCACCTAACACTTGGTAACTATACGCGCCCCCGCGACCGCCTGTAGACGTGCTTAATACCGTTACGCTCAAACTTTCATCTACATTCAAAGCACTAGCCGAACTAATACTCAAACTTGGGGTTGTCTTACCTATACTAACCTCTTGTGTGATACTGGCTGCATAATAGTCTCCATCGCCTGATGAACTAACAGCTACCGTTACTGTTCCGGCACTGATTGCTGTTAAATAACCACTAACAGAATCTATAGTCGCTGAACCACTAACACCTAACACTTGGTAACTATACGCGCCCCCGCGACCGCCTGTAGATGTGCTTAATACCGTTACGCTCAAACTCTCATCTACATTCAAAGCACTAGCCGAACTAATACTCAAACTTGGGGTTGTCTTACCTATACTAACCTCTTGTGTGGTACTACCCACATTATAATCCCCATCGCCTGATGAACTAACAGCTACCGTTACTGTTCCGGCACTGATTGCTGTTAAATAACCACTAACAGAATCGATCGTCGCTGAACCACTAACACCTAACACTTGGTAACTATACGCGCCCCCGCGACCGCCTGTGGCACTACTCAATACTGTAACACTCAGGCTGCCATCCACAGTTAAAGCACTCGCTGAAGTAATACTCAAACTTGGAGTAGCCTTACCTATACTAATCTCTTGTGTGGTACTGGCTGCATAATAATCTCCATCACCCGATGAACTAACACCTACTGTTACCGTGCCAGCATTGATCGCCGTTAGATAACCGCTAACAGCATCTATCGTGGCCGAACCACTACCGCCTATTAAAGAATAGCTATATGCGCCACCACGACCGCCTGTTGCACTACTCAATACCGTCACACTTAAACTCTCATCCACATTCAAAGCATTAGCCGAACTAATACTCAAACTTGGGGTTGTCTTACCTATACTAATCTCTTGTGTGACACTAGCTCCATTATAATCCGTATCCCCCGCCGAAGTAGCCACTAAAGTCACCGTTCCGGCACTGATTCCTGTCAAGTAACCGCTAATGCCATCTACTGTTGCCGAACCACTGCCAGCTATCACAGCGTATGCAATAGCACCCCCACGTCCGCCTGTAGATGTACTCACTACTGTCACTGTCAAACTCTCATCTACATTCAAAACATTACTAGAAGTAATACTTAACGTCGGGGTTACCATATCGATAATAAACTCTTGAGTTACACCAGCACTGTAATAATCTGTATCGCCAGAGGAGCTTACTGTTAAGGTTACTGTTCCAGCACCTATTCCTGTAACCAGACCTGAGAATGAATCCACTGTTGCTGATCCACTACCACCGATAATCGAATAAGTCATATTTCCTCCTCGTCCTAAGGTCGCGCTTGTGGTTATTGTAACGGTTAAGGTTCCATCTACACCAACATGGTTATCTGACGTAATACTCAAAGTTGGTGTCGTTGGACTAATTGTAACTAACTGACTAACACTAGAAGGATAATAATCCCCATCGCCTGCTGATGAAGCAACTAAAGTAACTGTACCTGCACTAATAGCTGTAAGCTCACTGGTGTCGGGGTTGATGGTGGCCGACCCTGATCCAGCAAACACCATGAAGGAAATACTACCACCTCGATTAAATGTAGCTGAACTAAAGGCATCCGCAACAAGGACATCATCAACATTTAAGGCATTAGCCGAAGTAATACTCAAACTGGGCGTAGTTTTACCAATGGTAATTTCTTGTGCTATACCCACTGAATAATAGTAACTATTTTCAGCTGAGCTCACTTGAAGTGTTACTGTTCCAGCACTGATTGCCGTTAGATAACCACTAACAGAATCGATCGTGGCCGAACCACTACCAGGTACAATAGAGTAAGATAATACGCCCTCACGACCAGGTATAGCTGTAGTTACTACCGTCACACTCAAACTACCATCCACATTCAAGCTATTGCTTGAAGTAATAGTTAATGTTGGTGTTGATCGACCAATAGTAATCAGCTGGCTCGCTGTTGCTGAGTAATAATCTCCATCACCTGCGGATGTTGCCACCACAGTTACTGTTCCTGAACTAAGCGAAGTCAGATAACCTGTACTTTCATCGATCGTTGCAGAGCCACTGCCACCCAACACTTGGTAACTATATGCACCTCCTCGACCGCCTGTGGCACTACTCACTATCGTTACCGTCAAGCTACTATTAACACTCATGGTATTATCTGAGATAATACTCAAACTTGGAGTAGCTTTACCTATACTAATCTCTTGTGTGGTACTACCCACATTATAATCAGCATCGCCGGATGAACTAACACCTACCGTTACCGTTCCGGCACTAATCGCTGTTAAATAACCACTAACAGGATCGATCGTTGCTGAACCACTACCACCTAACACTTGGTAATTATATGAACCTCCACGGCCGCCTGTGGCACTACTCAATACCGTTACACTCAAACTCTCATCTACATTCAAAGCACTAGCCGAACTAATACTCAAACTTGGAGTAGCCTTACCTATACTAATCTCTTGGCTAGTACTCGCTGAATAATAATCCCCATCGCCCGATGAACTAACACCTACCGTTACTGTTCCTGCACTGATTGCCATTAAATAACCACTAACAGAATCTATCGTCGCTGAGCCACTACCACCTAACACTTGGTAATTATACGCGCCCCCGCGACCGCCTGTAGATGTGCTTAATACCGTTACACTCAAACTCTCATCTACATTCAAAGCACTAGCCGAACTAATACTCAAACTTGGAGTAGCCTTACCTATACTAACCTCTTGACTAGTACTCGCTGAATAATAATCCCCATCGCCGGATGAACTAACACCTACCGTTACCGTTCCGGCACTGATTGCTGTTAAATAACCACTAACAGAATCGATCGTCGCTGAACCGCTACCACCTAACAATTGGTAATTATATGAACCTCCACGGCCGCCTGTGGCACTACTCAATACCGTTACACTCAGGCTGCCATCCACAGTTAAAGCACTCGCTGAAGTAATACTCAGACTTGGAGTAGCCTTACCTATACTAACCTCTTGACTAGTACTCGCTGAATAATAATCCCCATCGCCCGATGAACTAACACCTACCGTTACCGTTCCG
>JACCDN010988200.1_pt1 | contig 13808 bp, 14 predicted proteins | sample 7441691 | NCBI WGS metagenome assembly JACCDN01 (sample SAMN15323439, study PRJNA562643) | freshwater metagenome | isolation source: river surface water | place: USA:Blue River Watershed | collected 2017-08-16
GCACGGCTTCCGGCGCCTGGTGGTTCAGCTCGATCTTGATCAGCTTTTGGCCGCTTCCGCTTGGCTTCAGGTAAAGCGATTGGACGAAAGGCGGGTGGTAGACGATCCAGAAGGCCTGGATCTGGTGGTAGGGATAGAACTGGTTGCGGTAGCGTAGGCCCAAGGCCTCTATTTTGGCTTGAGTGAGCCGGGGCTTGCGGCGGTGGGTCAGCAGGAAGACGGCCGCCAGCAGCGCAAAGGCCACACCCATGCTCCAGGATCCGGTGGAGAAGGCGTAGGCCAGCAGTCCGGCCAGAACCAGTCCGGCGATGGCGTACCAGGCCTTTCCCCGCTCAAAGTGGGCGAATTCCGGCGTTTCCCATTCCAGCAGGGCTGCTTCCGGCTGCTCGGTGGGGGTGCTTTCTTGTTTCATGCGCGGCATTAAATCCTTGTATTGTAGCAAAAAAAAGCCTAAAATGCAATGCGTTTCGACCCGGCGAGCGACAACCACCTGCATTTTCATTTATGATCGAGAAGCTGCTTTCCATCCAGGCCGAATACGATCAGCTCATGGGCCAGCTGGGCGATCCCGCCCTGACGTCCGATCCCAAGCGCTACCGCGACCTGGCCCGGAAGGAGTCCCATTTGCGCCCGTTGATCGAGCTCATCCGGTCCCACCAGAAAGCCCTGGATTCCATCGCCGAGAGCGAGGGGCTTTTGCGGACGGAGAAGGATCCGGAATGGCTGAATTTGGCCAAGGAGGAGCTGGCCTCCGCCAGGCTGCGCAAGGATGCCCTGGAGCGGGAGATGAGGGTGGCCATGCTGCCCAGCGACCCCAACGACAGCAAGAATGTGATCATCGAGGTGCGGGCCGGGGCCGGGGGCGACGAGGCTGCGCTTTTCGCGGCCGAGCTGGCGCGCATGTATATGCGCTACTCTGATAGCGTTGGTTTTTCGACTGAAATCATGAACCGAATGGATGCGGACAGCGGAGGAGTGAAGGAGCTGATTTTTCTGATCAAGGGCGCGGGCGCCTTTTCAAGGTTTAAGTACGAAAGCGGTGTCCATCGGGTTCAGCGCATTCCTGTGACTGAATCTCAAGGCCGAATACACACCTCGGCGGCCACAGTAGCAGTCCTTCCCGAGGCGGAAGAAGTGGATATAGACATTAAGCCGGCGGACCTTCGCATTGATGTGTATCGGGCCAGCGGAAATGGCGGACAAAGCGTTAATACCACTGAATCAGCCGTTCGCATCACTCATGTCCCCACAGGCGTGGTGGTGACCTGTCAGGATGAAAAATCCCAACTTAAGAACAAGAACAAGGCCATGTCCGTTCTCCGCTCCAGAATTTATCAGGCCGAGGAGGAGCGCTTGGCCAAAGAGCGAGGCGATGCCAGGGCTTCTCAGGTTGGAACAGGGGATCGGAATGAAAAGATTCGCACTTACAACTTTCCGCAAGATCGGGTGACGGATCACCGTGTTTCCCAAAGCTGGAACAACATTACAGGAATCATGGACGGCAACATTGAAAATATTATTGAGAAGCTCACTCTGGACGACCAGTCCAAAAAGCTGGCGGCGTTCGAGGGCTGAAGCTCCGGTGTCGGGCGGGAAAAAAGCGCGCGTCGTTTTTTGGCGCAGGGTGAAAAAGCCGATGCCCGACAGGTGTCGAGGATCGGCTTTGGGTGTAGCGCGTGCGAAGGCTACGCTTGCTCCGGTTTGGAGCGGGGGACCTGGTTGCAGGGGCTTGTCTGGATGTCCCGTAGGCGATCCAGCTCCCCGTAGGCTAGCACCAGGGTCCATTCGCCCTTCAGGGTGGGGAGGGCGGGGAAAGAGAACTGACCCCTGATCATGAGGGGCATGTCGGGGAACGTATCATAGCGCAGCCAGAGCTCGTTTTCTTCGCCCTCCTCCGAAGGCGCCTCATATTCCCTGCTATCGTCCCCCAAGTACACGCTGATTTTGCTCTCTCGAGCCGCATTGCCCTTCCATCCCCGTTGCGCTTTGGCCAGCGCTTCGGCGGGGTTTCCTTGGACCAGGAGCAGCTGCCGGGGTCCTCCATCGCTTTCGAGGAGATAGGCGCTTGCCTTTTCGTTGTCGCCCCATTCCAGCTCCTGGGCTTGCAGGAAGCAGACGAGCCGATGACCATGCCATTGGGGGCCAAGGCCGCCGTGAACCGAGCTGAGGTGGATCCAGTTCGCTCCGGGAATTTCGATTTCTTCCATTCTTCGTTCCTTTCTCTTTCGGTGCGAGGGTTGATTTTTGTAGCCTTTCCGCACAAGAGGCTACGCCGAAGAAAAAAAATTTTCGGCTTCGGCACAGCCTCCGGCAAAAAGATACCAACCGATGCTGTCAAAGATCTTTAATATTATTAATGTAAATAAACACAATGTCAATCCGCTTCCATGGGCCGCCATGGTGAAAAAGCCGATGCCCGACAGGTGTCGAGGATCGGCTTTGGGTGTAGCGTGTGCGAAGGCTACGCTTGCTCCTGGTCGGAGCGGGGAACCTGGTTGCAGGGGCTGGTGTTGATTTTCCTCGGCCGCTTGAGCGGACCGTGGGCAAGGGCGAGCGTCCAGGCGCCCCTCAAGTCCGGAAGGCCCAGGGAGGGTTCTGTGCTCCGGATGAGGATGGGCATGGCGGGAAAGTGATCGTAGCGGCACCAGGGCTCCATGGGGAAATCTTCCTTGGGAGTGCCCAAGAACTCCTTCCATTCGTCCCCCAAGTAGACGCTGATCTTCCTTTTCGAGCCGAAGCCTTTCCATCCCTGGCGGGCCCGAGCCATCGCTTGCGCGGAATTTCCTCGGATCAAAAGCAGATGGCATCCTTCGTCAGCCGATGCGGCCTTTGGCTGGCCTTTCTCGCTTTCGAAGACAAGAAGGGCCAAAGGGTTCTCGTCGTCGTCCCATTCCAGCTCTGCCACCAGCAGCCGGGCGAGCTGATGGCCGTGCCATTGGGGCCCTATGCCGTTGCACACGGCGCTGCAGGAGAGCCACCTTGCTCCCGGAATCTGATCTTCTTGCATTTTGCGCCAATCTTTCAGCGCTTTCCGCGCAGGGTAGGGGTTGATTCTTGTAGACCTTCCGCACAAGGGGCTACGCCGAAGGCAAAAGCATTTTCGGCCTCGGCGTAGCCTCCGGCAAGAAAGTTTTGGCCTGGTTTCTAAGGAGCTGGGTCACTAGGATGTATTCTATAGGGCTTCAAGCGGGGTGAGCTGGCTTTCCTTGATATTTTTAATATTATTTCATTTTTCCCTCTGATTTTCCCCCGGTTCAGCTATAATCCATTGTGAAAACAATAGCGGGGCCAATATTGGAGCCGCCATTCAGTCCACCATTCGGATTTTATTTTCAAGTTCCAACCTATGCACACGCTCATCCTCCTGCGCCACGGCGAAAGCCAATGGAACCACGAAAACCGCTTCACCGGCTGGACGGATGTGGACCTGAGCGACAAAGGCGCTCAAGAGGCCCATGAGGCGGCGCGCCTGCTGAAGGAGGCCGGGCTTGGCTTTGATCTCGCCTTCACCTCGGTGCTCAAGCGGGCCATCCGCACGTTGTGGATCGTGATGGACGATCTGGATCTGATGTGGGTCCCCGTGCAGCGATCGTGGCGGCTGAACGAGCGCCATTATGGGGCGCTCCAGGGGCTGAACAAGGCCGAGACAGCCCAGAGGCACAGCGCCGAGCAGGTCCATTTGTGGCGCCGCAGCTACGCCACGCCCCCGCCCGCCCTGGCCTTCGATGATCCTCGCCATCCCAAACATGACCCCCGCTACGCCCAGCTTGCCCCCGATCAGCTGCCGGCCGCCGAGTGCCTGAAGGACACGGTGGAGCGGGTTTTTCCCTATTGGCAGGAATCGATCGCGCCGGCCATCCGTTCCGGCCAGCGGGTGATCCTGGCGGCCCACGGCAACAGCCTGCGGGCTTTGGTGAAATGCCTCGACGGCATTTCCGACGAGGCGATCGCCGATCTCAACATTCCTACGGGCATTCCCTTGGTCTACGAGCTGGACGATGAGCTCCGGCCGATCCGGCATTACTACTTGGGCGCTGCGGAGGCAGCCCGAAAGGCGGCGGAGACGGTGGCCAGGCAGGCTAATAGCGGAGCTTAAAACGCAAGCCTCTGCCTTGAGCTTTTTGCCGACCTCATGAGCTGAAGTTTTTTTGTTGTTCAGGGCCCCTTTCTTCCCGCCTCCATCACGGTCCGATAAACCTTTCGATTGTAATCCTGAAATCGACGCTCCAGCGTTTCCGGGCCATGGCCCAGGCTGACATGCCCCAGGCTGAAAAGGTCATTGAGGGCCATGGCTACGGCGGGGCTTCTGTTTTTGCCCCTGGAACAATGGACCACAAGAGCCGAAGCTCGGTCCCTGTATCGGGAAAAATCCCCGATGATCTCTTGGGCGATCTCTGGGGTAATGAGAATAGAGCTTGGCCTTTCAATCAAATCGTCGAAAACATACGTTGCGATTCTTTCGTAGAACGGCGAATTTTTCAGCTCAGGGATCGGAGGCTGCACATAAGTGCCAAAAATCCGGATGGCATAGGTGGGCTTTTGCGGTTCATGCTCCAGCGCGCCTCGCCAATCCAGAATGTTCAGGTCCATGGGTTTTTTAGGATGGAATGGGGGCTATTTTTGCCCATTGGACGAATCAAATCAAGCCCTTCTTCATTTCCCCATCCTCAATGCCAGCCACAGCAATCCCAGCAGAATGGGCTGATGGATGAGGTAGATCGTCAATGACCCTTTCCCCATCCAGGCTAGGATGCGCCCCAAGGATCCTGGAGCCCTCCGGATTAGCGGCTCGCCTTTGGGGTAGGCGGCATTTCCCAGGGCGATCCCCAGCAGGAACAGGCTGATGCAGGGGAAGAGGGGGTAGTAGTCCAAGGATTGGTAGCCCAAAGGGGGCGCTCCCAAAAAAATGCCCCACGCACCGCTCCAGTGAAGCGGCTCCAGCCAGATCCCCAGGGCCAAGGCCGCTCCTGCCAGACCAAGATTCAGCCACTTGAAGCCCGCCAGCCCGGCGCTGAGCAGAACGCAGCAGCCCAAAAAATGCAGGGTGCCGAACCAAATAGCCTGCTGGGGCCAGGCAAGGAGGGTCACTGCGGTGATCAGCAGGCCCCAGGCAATGAGCTGAAGGCCCCGCTTGAGCTGCCTCCTGAAATAATCGCCTCTTTCATAGCGCCTTCGGATCAGAGCGCTGGCAATTCCCGCCAAAGCAATGAACAGCGCAGCGGAAACTCGCCCCCCTGCGTACCACAGTCCGTTTTGGGAATCGATGGGCTGATGGAAAAAGAAATCCAAGTCAAAAACAGCGTGGTAGGCCGCCATCAGCACGATGGCTCCTCCCCGCAGGGCATCGATTTCCCAAAGGCGCGGAGGGCGGATGGCATTCATTTTTTTCGGATTCCTCCTAGGCCTCCCTCAGTGTAGGCGAAAAACGCCGATCCATAAAGGGCGCTCAGCGCGGCGCTGCGCCTGGGCGGAAATCACCCCCTCCTTCCAGCGCCTCTCGCTGCCCGGAAGGAAAAAGATATTTTCGATTAAAAGCCTTTCCCTAAGCCGTTTTGCAGCGCTTGACACCCCTATACCCATGCTGTAAACTCTCACCAGTTTTTCACAGGACACCCTCCTGCTTTAGCACCTTAAGCTTCCTCAAAATCTCATGACCAACAGAAACAGCCACGGCCACGGGGTCTACAACAAGGAAAACAGGAGCAAGCTGCGCGACAGGCGCAACAAGGCCAAAGCTTCGGCCCGCAAAGCCGATCGCCGCGCCGTTATGGCGGCCTCCTGATTTTTTGTTTGACAAATCTTTTCAAGGCTTTTAGAATGACTCCCTTTTGCCCGCTCCGGCCCTCCGGCCCGCTCCGAGCAAAAACCCTTCGCCTTTATCGCTAACTTCATTCACCGATGACTTCCCTTGGAACCCAGAGCGGGAACGCTTCCGTTACTGTCCTTCAGCAGAAGGATTTCAGCCTTCAGGCAGTGATAGACGACATGTTCCTGGTGCTCACCCCCAAAGAGAAGGATGTCATCAACAAGCGCTTCAGCCTCGAGGGGAAGCCTCGCCAGACCTTGGACAAGATCGGCAGGCAGTACTCGGTGACTCGGGAGCGCATTCGCCAGATCGAAAACATTGCCCTCAGCAAGCTGCGCCGCACGGTCAGCAACACCAAGCTCAGCCTCATCAATCGCCTGGCCACAGAGATCCTGGTGCGCGAAGGGGGGGTGATGCTCGAATCGGAGATCATCAATGAGATCCTCAAGGCCATGTACGCCACCTCCAAGGTGGACGGAAAGATCATCGTGCTTTCCATGAACTGCGACGCCGAGCTCCGGAAATCCCCCCGCACCAACCACACCGAATCCTTCTGGATCGCCAAGGGCGTGCAGCTTTCCGATGTCCGCAAGATCACCGAGGCGGGCCTCTCTGCCCTGAAGAAGCATGGCGATGTGATGAGCGAGGACCAGATCATTTCCGCTGTGCAGAACGCTCCCGCCTTCAAGGCCAAGCGCATCGAAACCAATCTGATCATCTCCTGCCTCAAGACAGACAAGCGCGCCCGCAAGATCGAAGGGAAGTGGGGGCTGATGGAATGGCGCCATGTGAATCCCCGCAGCATCCAGGACAAGGCCAAGATCGTTTTGGCCAAGGCCGCCAAGCCTTTGCATTTTGTGGAGATCGCCAACCGCATTGCCGAGGTCGGCTTCAACAAGCGCTCCGTGACCACCCAGGCGGTGCACAACGACCTGATCCGCCATTCGGAATTCGTCCTGGTGGGCCGCGGCCTGTACGCTTTGGCCGAATGGGGCTACCAGCCCGGAACCGTTTCGGATGTGATTGAAGGGCTTTTGGAGGAGAACGGCCCCATGACTAAGAAGGATATTGTCAAGCAGGTGCTGGAGCGACGCAATGTGAAGGTGGGGACGATTTCCCTGAACCTGCAGAAGAACCCTGAGTTCGTCCGAGTGGGTCGCGCGGTCTACGATCTGAAGAAGCGCGTTTAGCTCAATTCCTCTGATTCGCAAACTGAACGCCCCGGCCTACGCCGGGGCTTTTTTGTAGTCGCTCGGGAGGGTGAGGAAAGCAGGGCAGATAGTCGCTCAGAGGATTCCGATGAATATCGGAGGACGTGGAGCCTCCGCATTCAGCCAGCCGTCTTGTCCCGGCCAGACTCTTCGCCCTCGTAAACTCGGCCCCTGAGTGACGGGAGGGGGCGTTTTTGGCCTGAGTGGCAGGAGTATTCAACTTTCAAAGCCTAAAGAATGCTGCGTGGGAGAAATGCGAGGAATGTGCTCCAGCACTTTTAGAATGTTATAGGAGCTGTTTACGAAGGTGTTGGCGGCTTCGTTGAAGGTCTGCTCGATCTCAAGATCAACCATTAGCCTATCTCCGCTGCGAAAAGCAACTTCGCCTTTTTCGATGCGACCAAAGAAAGTTTCGTCTTTCAGCGAAGCGTATATTTTTGTCCCCTGATAGAAGAATTCCCATTTGTAGTTTTCTCGGAAGACGATTTTGAAAACCGAGAGCTCCTGCTTCTCCTTAAGCATCTTTTGCTTTCTTTGCTCAATTTCGTCGTTTTCGGACGCCAAGGCGGGAAAATCTCCTTTTTCGACCCTAAACAAATCCTCTCCGCTGTCCGCATCCCGAATCGAGAAATCAGTGATTTCTCCTTTCTCCTTCAGTTTCGCAAAGGTGTTTCGAAGGCTTTCCCTGACCCTGGGGTTCTCTTGGTAGATATTGTATACTTCATTGCCGATGCTGATTTTCCCGTTGCTGTTGGAAATTTCTATGCTATTTCCGCTCAGAGGCTTAACGGTTTCGGGCTTTCCGTTCTTGGCGATCCATTTCTTGAGGGTGTAGAGGCCTCCCACGATGCCGACTATATTTGCCGCAAGGGCTGCGTTCTCCCGGGTGAATAGGCTGCCTCCCTTTTCAGCTATCAGGCTGAGCAGGAGAATGAAGCTTCCTTGCTTCGGTGCCTTGATCTTAATATCTACCTTGAGGCCGGGAGAAAGATGAGCTGAGGCCTCTTGAGTGACGCAGGAATAGCTGACGAGGGATTCCACCAAAAGATCCACATCGATCTCGTGCAAATTTCCTCCGAATCGGATTTCCAGGTTTTTGCTGCTGGCTTCATTCATGGGCTCGGGATAAAGGATTGCCTTTCGCCATTTTCCCTCATTCAGTCTTCTTTGACAATGAGAAATAGGGTGGCAGCTTTACGCCTCTTTTCCGGCGATTGCCCCGTACCTCTCGAACAGCATTCCTACCCGCTCGGCATCGCTGGCGAAGGGCTCGCTCCGGTAAAGCTGGTCCGCGGCTTTATCCAGCGCATGGTGGGCCTTGAGCAAGGCCGGGGGCATGGCGAGGGGGTCGTACAGGTCGGCCAGCGAGCTGGCGGGGAACTGCGCCCGGGCCTCCAGCACGGCCTGCGCCAAGGCCTCTATTTTGGCCTTCTCCTGCGGGCCAGCCTCCGGCCAGGGGAAGTTGTTGTAGACGATGTCTTTTGAGTAGCGCGTTCTTCCCTCCAATCGTCCACAGGTATAATTAGTCCAAGCCATGTGCATGGCGCTGGTGAGCATGCCAAAGTGGTAGAGGGTGGCGTTGGGGATTGTCAGGCAAGAATCTGAGGGGATGCTGCCATCTTCAAAAAATCCCAGCGGAATGTATTTTCTGTTCTCTGAAGAATGTCGGGGGACAAGGATGAATCTTTTTGGATTGTTTGTGTCTCGGAAAAGCGAGGGTGTTTCGGCGTGTTGGCGAGTAGAGGGCGCAATGCTTTGAAGTCGGAATTCACGGACGCAATTTACCCTTTCTTTGATTTCCGGGCTATTTCTTATGACTTCTGGCGAGGCGCCTTTCAGCCATAGGCACCATCTCTTCCCATTGTTGAGAAATTCCTTTGCTGAAATCAAAGGCTTAATGAATATTTCGATTTCAGGATTTTTTTCGAGCATAGCCCTTCTTTCTTCGCTGTTTAAGATCAGGCTCCCTCCATCCAGAGGCATATTTCCAAATTGCATTTTTGGAGATTCGCATAGGGGCTTGTTTCTTTTCTCTAAAAACACCTCCGGGCCGTCCACCAGATAGGCGTTGATCTGCCGGGCGGCCTTGGCCACCGGGTCGCTTTTGGGCGTGTCGTACTCAAAAATAAGCTTCTTGGCCCGCTCCTTTTGCGCAAAGCCCACAATCACCACGAACACCTGCGCCTTGCCGCTGGCCTGATTGCTCCACTTGAAGGTCTGGTGGGCAAAGCTGATTTTCAGGCCGTATTTCCCCGTCAGATGCCCCCACAGAAGCCCCACCTGCTCGCCTTGGCAAATGGAATTGGTGGATACAAATGCAGCCTCGATCGGGCGGCCGTTCATGTATTCCGCCGCTTTTTTGTACCAGCAAGCCACGTAATCCAGCACCTTGGCCCCCGGAAGGCCCTTGAACGCTTCGGCCAGCTCGCTCCGCTGCTCCGCGCTTTGCAGCTTGCTGCCGTAGAACGGGGGATTGCCGATGATGTAGTCGCATTGGGCTGCGGGCAGCACCTCGCTCCACTCCAGCCGCAGCGCATTGCCATGGCGAATGTTCGCGCTGGCTTTGAGCGGAATGCGGGCAAAATGCTGGCCGAACTCGTGCGCCGCCTCGCGGTTCATCAAATGGTCCATCAGCCACAGCGACACCTCGGCGATTCGGGCCGAGAACTCCTCGATCTCGATGCCGTGGAACCGGTTCACATCCAGGCGGATGAATTGCGCCACATCGAAAAGCTGCCGCTGCCTAAGCCGCTTGCCCAGCGTGGCCTTCAAAACATCCAGCTCCAGCCGCCGCAGCTCGCGGTAGGCGATCACCAGGAAGTTTCCGCAGCCGCAGGCCGGGTCGAAGAAATCCAGCCCCTCCAATTTTCGGTGGAAGGCCTCCAGCCTCTCCTCGCGATGGCGCTTCAGCCCTTTGATCTGCTCCAGCTCCTCCCGCAGCCCATCCAAAAAGAGCGGCCGAATCAGCTTCAGGATGTTCTTTTCGTCCGTATAATGCGCCCCCAAATCGCGCCGCTGCCGGGGGTCCATCACATGCTGGAACAGGCTCCCGAAAATCGCCGGCGAGATGCGGCTCCAATCGAAGCGCATGCATTCCAGGATCTGCAGGCGCATGGCGGCGTTGAACGCGCTTTTGCGCAGACGCTCCTCGAACAGCTTCCCGTTCACGTACGGAAAGGCATTCAGCTCCTCGTCCAGCGTGCTCAGCCGCTGGTCCTCGGGCGTGTTCAGCACCTCGAACAGCTCGTCCAGCTTCGCGCCCAGGTCGGATCCGTCTTCCGCCGTGCGCTGGCGGATGAAATCCTCCAGCTGGCGCTTGCGGAAAATATCCGTGTCCTCGGCGAACATGCCGAACAGCAGCCGCACCAGAAAAACCTCCAGATCGTGCCCCTGGTAGCCGATGGCCTTCAGCTGGTCATGCATCGCCGCCATCAGGCGCGAAGCCTGCAGGTTTACAGGATCCTCGTCCTTCAGGGCCACCTTCTCGCGCCCGGTCATGAACAGGAAAAGCTCGATCTTCTGGGGCAGCTGGCTCAGGCCGAATTCGTAGAAATCCCCGCTGCGCTCCAGATCGTAGAGCCTGAAATTCTGGAAATCCGACACCAGCACAAAGCGGGGGATCTCCTCCGGGCGCAGGCCAGCGAAATAATCCAGCGCCTGCTTGAAGGCGCCTTCCAGGCTTTTTCCTTTTGACTTGTGCTCGATCAGCACTTGCCCGGGCCAGAAGCAATCGATGAAGCCTTGCCGCTCGCCCAGCTTCTTCACCTGCTGCTCGAACACGGCCACTTGCCGCCGCTCGATGCCGAAGACATCGAAGAAATCGTTCCAGAAAGACTGCGTTTCTCCTTTTTCGTAATGGTCTTGCTCGTGCGTTTGGGCAAAGCGGTAGGCGCGGTCGCGGATCTCATTCAGGCTGAGCATGGTGATCGGGTGATTTTGTTTTGGAGAGCGGTGCCCACAGTCTATCGGATTCGGCCAGGCTTAAAAAGCCCAGCTTCAGGCCGGGGTGACAAGGGGGAAGAGTAAGGTTTTTTAGGGTCAAAATGAAAGGGGCGCGACTTGAGTGTCGCGCTCCTTGGTTCGGTCAGCCGAACATCTCCGTGGGGGCGTGGGCGATGCCTTCCACCGTCATTTCAAGAGTGTAGTTGCCGTGGCGCATCCCGTCGGGAAGCTCTCCGCAGGTTTTGATCACAACTTTCACCATGGGCTTTTCGTCCTCGCTGGCCGTGATCGAGAGGATGTAGGCGCTGAAGAGCGCTTCCTCATTCCCTGGTGCTTCCTCCTGGAATAGCGAGCAGGCGACGGAATGCCTGAGTCCCATGAGCCGGAACAGCTCATCCATGCTCATATTGTCGATGGTGACGCACCATTTTTTCTCTTCGTCCATTCCTTCTCCTCTGTGGTTTGGGTTGGCTGACCTTTGAGGTGTGTCTGCCGCAAGGCGGACAGCTGCACACCTTGAAGAACATTTATATTATAAAATATTTATTTAAAATATGTCAATTCATTTTTTCATTAAATTTGGACTCATGTAAGGGGAGTAAGAAAAGACTCTTCGCTGCATTCTGAGTGACATGCTGGGGGTGAGCTCAGGCTCTGAGTGACGGGTTGGGGGGCTGCCTCGAGGGTTTAAGTGACGAACATGTTGAACAACCCTTCTTCGCTCCGATGACTCGGAGTTCCGAAGGGTTGCGGGTGGCCTCTCCGCTAGGGGAGAGGGCTTGGCTTGCCCTGTCGGGATCAGGCCAGATCGAAATCGTCGAGCCTGGCTGCCGTTTCCATGTTCGCGGCCGCTCGGGTGATGGTGGTGATGGCCTCTGCCTTCATGGCCTTCGCTTCATCCGCCTCTTCCGTCTCCGGGTCCGCAGGCTCTTTCCACTCGAAAAGCCTGCTCCTGTTCCAGCGCCGGAGCAGGGCCATCATGACAGCCTGGACAGCTGCACTGGATTCCTTGGGCAGGGCCAAGGTGATCATTGATCCGAAGGACGAGCACTGCTCTGCGTCGAGCCGTTCGTCGCTTGCTGCTTTGTTGTGCTCCAGCCGAGCCAGTAGCAACACGCCCGTGAACCTTGCGGCTTCGGCGGAACTGCTCAGCATGGTTCGCAGAATGTTCGGTCGGCTGATCGGGGGCTGGCCCCAGAATTCCTCGAGGGCCCGGGCGGCATCCGCCTTGTTCTTCGGGATGCACGAGGAATAGTTTTCGTCTGCCGTCGGGGTGGTGGCAAGTGCCGTGTTTGACATGGGGTTTTCCGTTTCTGCCATTTTCATGGCGGACAGGGCAACCGGATCGCGATTTCCTAAAGCTCAGTCTTCCCGGAATGGGGAGGGCTCGCTTGGAAGGGGCACGGTCCGGAAAACTGTCCGCGGAGGCCGATGCTGGAAAAGGGCAGCCGAAAAGGCCGGGAGGGGCTTTTTGGACAGTTCCACTCTAAACCATTGCCTCAAAAAGGCAAGAAAGAAGGCGGCCACTGAAAAAAGCCGCCCCGACGAATCGGGGGGCTTGGTGTGCGGCCGCGGTTCGCAGCCTGCTGCCCTGCCTGGGCGGAGCTCAATCTCAATGGAGCAGGCGGCCTCCATCGACATCGTCGTCTGCATCGTCCTCCTCCCAATCATCGCCCTCATCCTCTCCATCCCCCTCGTCGTCTACTTCGTCATCCAGATCCTCCACTTTGTAGGTCGCATTCGCCAAGTCTGTTTCCAGATCCTTGCTTCCGGCCTCCCGGCCTCCGTCATCGACATTGTCGCTCTGCTTCTGCAGATTGTGCTCCCGGATCGCCAGGGACATGTTGGCCAAATTGAAGTAGCGCTCAGCCAACGAAGCCTCCGGCCCCTTTTCGCCGTCGATCAGGGCGGTCATTGCTTTTTGTGCTGCATGCACGCCCATGCGGGCTTGCAGGGACAAGGCGAGGACTCGAATCTCAGGATGTTGCTCCATTTCCAGCAAGGCTTGCAGGGTATTCCCAATCTCCGGAGCGCCCATTCGGAAGAGGGCTTGCAGGGTTATGGCACGAATCCTGGGGGATTGGTCGCTCAGATGGCTTGCGATCACTCCTGCGTTTTCGATTGCCCCAAGGTTACCGGAGAGGTGAATGGACTCATAGAGGCAGTGGCCGCAAATCCCGCAGTGACTTGAGTTAATCTTTCGGATGAAATCCAATGCCATCTCCTCGGTTAGCATTATCAACCTTCCTGAGGCAAAGGCAGTTGCGCAATAGTGCGTCTTTCGGCCAATGTCTTGACCATCATTTGCATCGTCACTCATCTTCTTGTCTCCTTTGCTCCGCTTTTGCGGGCAGGGTTTCCGCGCTGGATGGCGCCAGGCTTTCCTTGGACCACCCAAGAACAAGCCGGCAAGCCGCATCGCAGATCGGAAGGATGCCCGCAGCCCTATGCTGCGAAAGAGCCGATCAAGATTAATAATTTAGATTATTTTCAGAAAAGCGCAAGCTTAAATTCCTGGCCGCCTTGGCTTACAAGGCTCTGCGGCTTGAAAAAGCACCCTTTTTCTGCTATAATGAGCGGATTTAAACCCAAAAACCTGTGAGCCGGACCCTGAAAAAAGCCGTATTCGCCCTGATGGCTGTGGCCCTTGCCCTGCCTTTTGCCCTGCCGCAGGCCCAGGCTCAGATCTTTGGCGGCACCAAGGATTCGCAGACCGGCGAGGCTGTGGGCCTTTGCCTCAACCAGCCCGAGGCGCCCGAGTGCGAAGGCATCGATTGCCGCCAGCCCCAGTTCCAGGCCGATCCCAAGTGCCTTTCTGAAGCCCAGATCGGCACCCAGCTGGCCGAGGA
>JACCDN010086671.1_pt1 | contig 13806 bp, 11 predicted proteins | sample 7441691 | NCBI WGS metagenome assembly JACCDN01 (sample SAMN15323439, study PRJNA562643) | freshwater metagenome | isolation source: river surface water | place: USA:Blue River Watershed | collected 2017-08-16
ATTCTTTCAAAATGTTAAATATTTGTGATTCAGTAAACTTAGATTTTTTCATTGTAGAACTCCTCTAGCACTATTTTGCCATAAAAATTCTACTTTTAATCGGACTAATTATAAGGGGGGATTACCAAATGAATCGGGCCGTCAATCTCAATTGCTAATTTTAACTCTTTGCAATAAAAATCTATTATGAATGATGCTATGCGCATTTGACGACAAAATTGCATCCCACTCAATTGTCTACAACGGATTTTGTACCATAATTTTTTCTCAGCTGCTGTTGGCTTATTACGCATGCTATGCGCAAATCGTTTTGTTTTAGAATTATATGAAATAATTTCAGCCATAAATTATTTTGCAATAATTATTCCCAGTATTTAATCCTGAATTTTGCGACAAAAACCCGCCCCTTAGAGCCGCGCTAGCGGCGGAAGGGGCAGCGAGTGCGCAGCACGAAGCTGGGGTTGTTTGTGCGCTAGCATCTAGAAAGAGCAGCGAGTGCGCAGCACGAAGCTGGGGTTGCAGAACCTCGCGGCAGCAAACACGCCTTATTAGAATACGTACCTAAGATCTAAGTAGAACATATTCCCGGTATAATTACGCCGTTTTTCCAAATCATAATTAGCTACTAATTGCATTTTATTGTTAAGTGCCATAGTTAAACTAGCCCCGAGCTTGGCTGATAATTTATTTGAGCGCACTGTAGTAGTCAGTAATGGTCCGCCAGAGGCAAATTGCGAGTTATTGTCCTGTACCCCGCCCTTCGCATCTACATACGCCATCGCATGTACTTCTGGAATGGTAGTCAGATTGCCTTCTACTAACGGAATTGAAAACTGCCCGCCGATGCCAAATTGTAATAAATTCATATTGCTGGGGTTTTGAATACGGTTAAACACCCCGGCATCAGTTTCTGCAAAGGCCAATTGGCGCAAGAAACTGTATTGTACTGAAGCCATCGGCGTTAATTGGAAATACTTGTTCCAGATATAATTTTTACTAGCAATAGCTTTGAGCGATAATTGTTGTCCCGTATATTTTGAATATGCCGTAGAGTTAAAAGTAGTAAAGCTTATATTACGTATGCCATTATAACGATTTACTCCGGTAGAGAACATCCAGTCTAAATAGGCATGGCTGGCGGATTTAACAGTACCGTAAATCATAGCCTGATAGTTTTTTATCACTGTTTGAGTTAGAGCGTTTTGACTATCTTGTACTTTAGAAGTGCCGATGCTGCCAGCTGCACCAAGCATAACATATGAATTTATTTGATTATCTATGCCTAATACTATACCGTTAGATCTAGAAGTATAACCCAGCAAGTTATTCTTAGTATGCTGTGTGCCGCCAGCGCGCATAGTTCTAAGCCAAACGCCATTGCTACTGTCAATATCACCTGAAGCATAGCCAGAGCGTGCCTGAGATATTCTACCATGTACTGTGTCTAATACATTCTGTACCATCATTAGTGACTGCAGCGTTACATATTCTGGTGATACCAGCTCTAATAATGCCGCGTTTAATTCTTCTGGATCAGTAATTTGTTGCAACGCATTAAGTAAAACTTGCATTTCCGCTGAAGGCGAGCCATCACCGATTTCATCTAGATATTTAGCAATTATTTTAGCTACTGGATCTGTCGCTGTCTGCTCGAAACCGCGACGCTCGACATGCACTACTACGTTATAACCTTGTGCCGTAAGCGCATTGGAAAGCGTCCAGCTGCTAACATAAGAGTTGGCTTCTGGTAAAATATAGTTACCAACAGCTGGTGGCACGGAGGTATTACCAGTGGCAATTAAAGTATAATCGCCGGTTTTAATAAAACTGCCACCATAGCCAATTACAATTACGCCGGAAGCTAGATCTAAATTGGTAACATTGCGTACGTTAATTAATGGTAATGAATTAGCATCACTAAAAGTAGCGGTAATCGAACCAGCGTTTATAAAATCAGTACCATTAAAAGTTAAAGTTGGAGTACCTTTGATTAGCGCTTGCCCAGTAAAGGTGTTGGTGAAATTGCCACCTAAGGTTAAATTACTGCCATCTATAGTTAAATTACCACTATTGGTAATAGAGCCATTACCGGTAATATTATCACCCGTACTGACTGTAAAACTAGCTCCTGAATTAATGGTTAAGGTACCATCAAGGGTTAATTGACTAAAGCCGCTAATTGCAGCGCCTGTATTTAAAGTTAAAATCGCTGGTGTTACGCCAGAATCATTTTTAACATTAATTGTTTTAATGTTTCTTATCGCGGTATTAGTAGTCAAAGTCTTGCCATCGGCAATATTTAAAATAGTACCAACATTATTGGTGGCGCCGACAATTGAGGTGCCAGTAAGCGTTACGTCTTGATTAAAGTTAAGTGTGCTACCGGAGTTGGCAGAAATTGTGCCAATCGATGCTACGCGAGTGTTAGCTGCACCAACAGTGCTATTAAAATTTATTATGTCGCTATTAGTTACAGTCGCACCAGCGCCGGTACCTGAGAACGTATTGGCAAGATTTAATGTCCCAGTGGTAACGGTAAAATTAGTAAAACCAGTAATAGCGTGGTTAGCGTTAAAAGTGCCGCGTGTTAATGTGATGTTTTTTACGCTGGTTATTTCACCTGCGGTGGTATAACTAGTGGTAGGATTAAATGTTATGGAAGTATTATTCTGTGCGCCAGAACCAGTGATTATTTGCGAAATTGTGGCGGTACCATTGACAAATACTGAGCCGCTGTCAATAATCTTCAAGCCATTACCAACGGTATTTAAAAAACCACTTACAGAAGAACCAGAATTAAGATTCATGGTGCCACTGTTTTCAATTGTTCCAGTTCCAGAGCCAGCAATACCAATATTAATATTTACCGTGGTACCAGCTAAAGATTCAAATTTAGTGCTAACGCCGCTAACTGCGCTGTTTAGTGTCATACTGCCTTTTTGCAGAGAAATCGTCGCAACGTTCGTAAGAGTACCGCCTGGGATAAAATTACTTGGTCCTGTAACTGGACCAATATTTAAGGTGCTTAATGTTGACCCAGCAAAACCAACCATTGGTACAGCAATAGTTGCAGTACCATTTACATTGACAATATGTGATGCGCCTTTAATATTTAACGCTGAAAAGCCACTTACAGCAGCCCCAGTATTTAAGTTCAGAGTGCCGGAGTTATCCAAGGTACCAGTGCCACTTAAAGTACTGGTAAAAGTTGCGGTACCAGAAGCAAGATTAAATTGTGTGTTAACGCCAGTAATAGCATAAGCCGAAGAAAAAGTATTGGCAGCAGCAGTTACAGTAATGGTTCTGATGTTAGAAATTGCCCCACTTACTGTATAATTAGTCGAAGGCGTTACGCTGAATGAGGTACCCGTGTTGCCAGATGCCCCAGTGATAGCCATGTTTATTGTTCCAGTGCCACCGACTGTTACTAGGCCATTGGTGTACACATTAAATGCCGAGAAGCTACTAGTGCTAGAGCCAGAATTAAAATTGATTGTACCGGTGTTTTCTATAGTGCCGCCCCCAGAAATACCGGCAGTTAAAGTCGCAATAGCGCCAGACGGAACTTCAAATTTTGTGCTTACACCAGAAACAGTATTATTAACATTAAACGTGCCATTAGTTACAGTTACTATTCTAATATTTGAAATTGTACCACCGGTATTAACGGTATTTCCCACTCCTGGAGCAATTGTTAATATAGTACCTGTATTGGCTGAAGGCGTCGTTGCTCCAGTTATGGCCATGAAGCTAGTAGTACTGCGGTTAATTTCTACTGCACCGCCGGTTAACACGTTAAATGCACTAAAAGTAGCTGGGCCAGTTGTGCTTGAGCCGGCATTAAATTTCATGGTGCCGGAATTATTAATCACACTGGTTGTAGCTGAAGCCCCAGAAAATGTAGCCGCAGTAAACGTTGCGGTGGTATTAGCACCGACTGTAAAAGTATTTACTCCTGTAATGTTCTGGGTTGCCGCTAAAGTGGTGCCGTTAACTGCTAGGTTAATTGTTTCTATACCAGAAAATGACTGCGTCATGGAGAATTGCGCCGATATTCCTGCGGTTGAATTACCAATATTTAACACCGAGCCTGTGGTTCCTGAGAACGTACCAGTTATAGTAGAAACGCCCTGTAGCGTGGTAGTGCCTTTGTTGGTAAAAGCAAGCACACCACCAATATTTGAAGTAAAGCCGGAAACGTTTAATGTGCCGCCGTTTCTAATAAAAGTATTCGAACCAGTATCCAATAACACGGTTCCATTACCAGTAAATGTACCATCTATATTTAAGATACCTTTATTGGTAAAGGTTCTTTGGTCATTAGCCAATGCCCCTACTTTATTATGCGTAAAAGTAAAAGTGGGATCAATAGTCATAGCTGGCGTATTGGGTACAGCAATAAAGTCATTGGTAAAATTGCTGGTATTGGTGGCGCTTGCGGTAACACTAAAGGTTTTTTGATTTATAAAAGCGCCATTAGTTGCAGCGGAAGTTGTAGCCTTAAGGAAGCCGCCGTTCATCTCAAAGGCGCCGGTGTTGGTGAAGGTTTTACCAGGAGTAATTTCTATTATTCCAGAAGCTGTTGTATTTTTAAATGCGCTAGCACGAGTTAGGTTTTGCTTAACATTGAAGGTGCTAGAGTTAGTAAACAGGCCGGTAATGCTAAGAGATGTGGGCGATGCATTATTAAAATCAAATATGCCAGTACCACTGTTAGTGAATTTACCTGCAGGAGCACTAGCACCATCTCTAATTACTCCACCAGTGAAAGAAAATGTGCCAGCATTTTGCGTAAAAGTCGCTCCCGCGCCAATATTATAAATTCCGCCGCTATTAGTTGTGTTGTTAATCCTCGTTAAATCTTTAACTTGATCAACCCAGTTTGAATTAGTAAAGTTTCCAGACATAGGTTTTAGAGCATCCACAAAGTCAATTGACATAATGCCAGCATTTTGTACTGTCCCCGTACCACTCAGGGAATTTCCAATATACATGCTTCCATTAGCTAATGTCTGTAAAGTTACATTAATGCCTGTAATAGCATTGAAAAAATTAAAACCGCCATCAACGGCTATATATGATGTAAAGTTAGTAAACGTCGCCGGAACAGCAAATGTAGTATTCAAATGTGATACCGAGCCAACTTTTAACGTTTGATTGCTGGCACTAGAAGTACCGCTGACAGTACCAGAGCCATTGATCGTCAAAGTACCGTTTTGATTATTCCACCCGGCTGGTAAACTAAAGCCTGCATCTTTTACATTAAACGTGCCCTGGTTATTAAAAGTTGTTGGGTTAACGTTGCCACCAGTGTAATCAAATGTAGCACCAGTATCGTTGGTAAACGTTCCTCCACCACCGATGCTGCCACCGCTCATGGTGAAAGTGCTTTGGTTTTTGAATACGCCAGCTGGGTAAATATTAATAGTTTGCGAGTTTTGGGTAGGCCCAGTTCTATTAACGGTGGTTACTACATCGATGTGGCTACCGAAAGTGAAGTTAGAGGAATAATTGATGTTATTGAAAGCAGATTGATCAATATAAACCGTATATGCAGGATTGAAACTGGATACATTATTAACAGATACTCGATAAAAGTCAAAATAAGTTGCGCCAGCCATAGTATTATAAAGTGTACCAGTGCTTGAATGCTGAGCAGTAGTACTTCCAGCATACTTTAAATATCCGTCATTTATGAAATCTCCTGTCCCAGAAATTGATCCGGTTGAAGAAATCACTACACCACCAGAAAAAGCGTTGTCGTTTGTGTAGGAGCTAGCGTTGCAATTATTAATTATCCCTCCGCTATTGCTTATGGCAGCCCCACTAATATGCATTCCACCACCACTAGTTAGAGATGCCACCTCATTAAATAGGTTATTAATTTTATTATATGACGGCACTGTTATTATGGTACCGCTACCATTAATGACGCCAGCGCTTGCAGTTAAGGTTTTTTGACCACCAAAACTATTAATGATAATTTTTTTACCAGAGGCAACAGCAATAGTACCAGAACTACTAAAGCTAGCTGGAACTGTCAAATCTTGATTGACATTTATCGTACCTGAATTAGTTGAGCCAGCACCTGTTACATTTAAAGCATTAGTTGTGTTTATATTCATAATACCAGCGTTGGTAAATGCCCCAGTACCAGAAATTTGATGACCAAGGTTTAAGGTACCGCTTCCCCCTGTGCTTAGCAGGGTATTAACGCCACTTATAGCACTCCCACTAGTAAAGCTGCCGTTAGTAGCAGTAATGGTCCGCACTTCGCTTATTGCTATTGCACCAGGACTAAAGCTACCAGTACCAGAAGGCCCAACGACTATTGCTATATTTTTTGTATTATCGCTACCTCTAATTCCTCCTGAAATAGAAATAGGCAGCGCATTATTATTAAAATTTAAAGTAGTGTTTGTTCCATAAACAATCGCACTACCAGACACTGTTATTCTGCCATTAAAATTCACATTTGTATTGGAGCCTAGTCGTATATCACCATTAATGGTATTAGTCCCATTTGCTGTTTTATTGTTTAACACAATATTTGTATTTTGCCCACCACCTGAATTATCTGGGCCATAAATTGCTACGGTGCCATTAACAAGATGACCCCAAGTGGCATTTTTACTTATTCTACCGTCGCTATTTATGGTTACAGAAGTATTAGGCGTAATTGATAATCCGACCATAGCAGTATTTGCATCTGTGCGTATGTTTGAAATTATTTCGCCAGGAACATTAGCATTAGAAAGGTTTAATGTCGGCTGGTAACTTACTACATGAACCATGCCAATCCCAGCAACGATAGCGTTAGCATTACCAAAATATCTGTAAGCTTGACTATTTATATTAAAAATATCGGATGGGTTAATTCCGTCACCTGAAAGATTAAGTGGAAATACGTTAGCAAACGTCTGCCCACCAGGTGCTGGATTTTGAAATGGAAAATAGTATGTGATTCCTGTGGCCAAGACCAAGCCAGGAGATAGAGATAGACACAATACAAATAAAACCCTGCGCAAACCCACCAGCATGAAATTACGTCCCTGTAAATTCTAAAGCCTGTAAAAATCACCTAATTATACTATTTAAATATAGCAAACAGACAACGATCCAACCACTTACGCCACGACCTTTAGTTAAACATGTCAATATTTTGACTATATTTTTTAATCTAATACCAGTTACTAACTCTGCGCGCATGGCACAAATTTTGCAATACAAACAGTAGCGTATCTAATATTGATATTTCGGGAACTAACATGACGACAAACAACGATACTACAGGTTGGAAGCAGCGCGCCATTGAAGAGCACATTTTGCACCAAGAAGCAAAGCAAAAGTTAAGCCTATTATCTGCCGAATTAAACAGCTTACAACAACAGTTACGCAACACTACTGATTATAATCAATTTTTTGAACAGAAGTTTTATGCCCTTGAGACTAAATACCAACTGCAAGAGCAGAAATTAATTGACACTGTCAATATTTTGAAGAAAGCTCAAGTGTTAATTAAAACCCGTAAAAGCGAAATGGATGATTTGCTGATTAAGCATACTAATACTATCCGAGATTTATCTGGCAAAATTGAATTGCTAGCCACAGAAAAAGCTGAACTAAATATAGCTTTACTGCAAAAAGCAGACATTATAAACGAAAAATCTGCACAACTAGAACAAGTTAACTATAACTTAGCTGCAACTATAGTTGAAAATTCTGATCTAACCCAAGCAATCTTTCAGCATGAGCAAAAAATTAAGCAACTGCATGCAGAGTTGGATGCAGAATTAAAGCAACATCAAATAACTAGCCGCAATTTAAACGATGCATTGTATGATCTGGATCAAGCTAACGATTTAAACTGTTCGTTACAACAAGAGCTTGCTAGACAAATTAAAACCGAAAATCTTGACGAGTATTTTGTATATAAAATATTAGATAGAACTGCACCAACTCATACGCCTATTAGCCACACCCAATATTCAGATCAATAAACTTGTGTTAGAATCAGTGCATGATAGCCAATATTTCTAGCAATTATTCTGACTTTTTTGCGCTCGCACAAACACAGTTGCCATTTATGGGCCGCTTGTTAGCCATGCTCTGGGTATTTAATATTATTAACTGGTTTGTAAAATCACGGTTAAATATTCTGGGACTATATCCCAGATCTACAATAGGACTAATTGGCATCATAACCGCCCCGCTACCGCATGGTAATTTTAATCACCTGTTTTTTAATTGTATCCCACTGTTTGTATTGGGCATGTTTATCTTAGCTCTAGGACGCGATGTATTTATTGCCGTTAGTATTTTAATTACTATGTTACAGGGTACTTTAGTTTGGCTATTTGGTAGAAAACATATACATATCGGTGCTAGCGGAGTAATTTCAGGTTATTTTGGTTTTATCTTAGGGCTGGCATATTTTTATCCAACTTTAATTTCGCTGGTCCTAGCTTTTGTGGCAGTTTATTATTTTGGTTCCATCATTGCAGGGATAATACCGACATCGGCACTAATTTCTTGGGAATGCCATTTGGCAGGTTTAGTTTCTGGCTTGGTTGTGATGTATTTTATGTTATATGTACCAGGATTTGAACAACAAGTCTTACACTTGGTAAATCAAGCTTTAGCGCATATGTAATGGCGGCTTTTTGTTTCTAACTTTATCGGTCGTAACATGCAGTTTTAGAGCTATTTTTAGCACTAGACTTTCTATTTCTTTTTTACCAAGTTTCGCGATAGCATGCTTTAATTGATCTTTTTCAAAGCGTGATAATTGGCGTAAGCATTTAACCGCAGTTTGAAATTCATCTATTACGCCATGCTCATGATATTTGGCTTGTAACTTGGCCATGGGAATTTTATTGCCAACTACAATTTCAGCCTTTAAAGATAAAAATAATGGTTTTAAAAAATAGCGATTAATCGCTACTCGTCTCACGCCTTTGGGTAACTTAGGATTGGTACAAGCGAATTTTTGCACACCACGCATAGATAGCTGGCATTTATGTATTAGGCCTGTTATTCTGAAAGCCAAGTCTTCAGTGGTAACTTGCTGTGTCTCATCTGGCCCTAGCGCAAAATCGCTATTCATACTTATTCACCTACCGCAGTTTTAATTTCTTGCAATAATGCTTCGATCTTTACCAAATTCGCCGAGCTAGCTTCCGAGGCATTGCCAGCAGCTTTAACTTCTTGCAACAAAGTCTCGACGCTAGTTAATTTAGCTAAAACATCTGGGTTATCCGGGGTGGCTACGGTTGCTGGGGTCTTTTCTTTTGACATAATTGAGTTGGCAGCTTTTTTTGCTTCTTCGGTGGCTTGCGCAGCTAGCACCTTGGTTTTATTCAACATTTCAGCATAATTGGCGTTTTTAGCTGCATCTTTAGCGGTGTTCGCCGCATTTAGCGCCATTTCTTTTGCTTTGTTTAACCATTCATTTGACATAGCACCAGTCTCCCAATATCTCTGTATCTATGATCTGCTATCGGCTATTTGGGAGAAACCTGTAGTTATTAGTGATTTTTAGGAAGATTTGGCCGCTTGGTCTTACCCAGAGCCTCAGCCAACATTGCGATAACCAAAGTATTCAAGCTAACGCCCTCTTCTTCAGCTTTCTCGACTAATTGTAGATGTATGGATTTAGGCACTCGTTGCACCCATTTGCCACTATGTTTCTCTAGGGCTCCAGGCTTAGGTATTGTGCGACCTGATTCTTTTGCTGCGCTAACCCAGCATAATACCGCATCTCGACCATTTTCTATTGCTTCATCGATGGTTTCGCCATCTGACATACAACCAGGAAGATCTGGATATTCAATCAAATACCCTCCACCCTCTTCTTTTGATAAATGGCGTACTTTAAATGGGTAATCTAGTACTTTTTCTTTTTTCATATCTCAGTTCCTATAGCATCAATTAATGACACAAATTTTTTAACATATATAGGCTTTATAGGTCTATGCGCTGGAACACATAATTGCTCAACAGATCCAGGGTATTCAAAAACCACATGACTACCAGTAGATTTACGAATATTTATACCATGTTGTTTAGCCACCGTTTCTAACTGTGCTATGCGCCAATCCTTATGATTCAAGCGCATCTTATCCAATAATTTCTTAGCATGAGACATACTTATAGCCTTATAGTACTGCATATAGTACTAAAATTCAAATGATTATAAAAAATTATTCTAATCAAAACGGCTCCAATCTCAGATCCTCAATTTATTTACTGGGGGCGATATTTCTCAGCTCCTAGCAAAAAAAACAGCTCTCTGGTATAATTTCAGCTTAAATTTGTTAAGTTCGCTTACATTGCGATAGGGTTATATTTTAGTAATGGCAAAAGAAGAAGCAATTGAAATGGAAGGCGTGGTTATAGAAAGCCTACCTAATACCAATTTTAAAGTTAAATTAGATAACGGGCATGTAGTTAATGCTCACATTTCGGGGCGTATGCGTAAACACTATATTCGAATTTTACTCGGTGACCGTGTAACTGTACAATTAACGCCCTATGACTTGACCAAGGGCCGCATTACATTTCGTAATCGTGATGGTGCTGGTAAACCGGTTGAGGAAACGGAATCTGGCGAAGAATAATTCGCATACCGTGATTCGAACAACGGGTCGCACGCCGGCATACGGTCAGGCATACCGTGATTCGAACAACGGGTCGCACGGGTGTGCGACCCCTACGTGTGCGACACCTACAATTACACTGGTTCGCTTTCGTTGGCGATAATGTCTAACTTCAACGAATCTTCTTTTACTGTAACCACTACTTTGCCACCACCTTGTGATAAATTGCCGAATAGCATTTCATTCGCTAGGGGTTTTTTTAACATTTCTTTTACTAAACGATCCATTGGTCGTGCGCCCATGGCGCGATCATAGCCATGTTCAGCTAACCAAGTTCTAGCAGGCGTATCAACATCGAGCGATACTTTTTTGTTGCTTAGTTTACCCTGGAGTTCAGTTAATAGTTTCTCAACAATTAAATACACCGCTTCTTTAGATAACGAATTGAACTGAACGATAGCATCTAAACGATTACGAAACTCAGGCGTAAAACGTTTTTCTAAGACTTTCATACCATCAGACATGTGATCCTGGATAGTAAAGCCCATACTACTACGACTCATTTCTTGCGCACCAGCATTGGTTGTCATAATTAAAATTACATGTCTAAAATCTGCTTTACGCCCATTATTATCGGTTAAAGTACCATGATCCATAACTTGTAATAATAAATTAAATACATCTGGGTGTGCTTTTTCTAATTCGTCTAATAACAATACACAGTGTGGAGTTTTTACAATTGCATCAGTGAGCAAACCTGACTGTTCATAGCCAACATAACCAGGTGGTGCACCGATTAAACGCGATACGGTATGACTTTCCATATATTCTGACATATCAAAACGTACAAATTCAATACCCATCAGCTTAGCTAATTGTCTAGTCACTTCAGTTTTACCTACTCCAGTAGGACCAGCAAACAAAAAGCTAGCAACTGGCCGTTCAGTGTCACCTAAACCAGAGCGACCCATTTTAATTGCGTCTGCAATAGTTTCTATAGCTTCCTCTTGACCAAAAATTACTAGTTTTAAATCACGCTCAAGATTTTTCAATAAATTACGATCGGAAGCAGATACTGACTTGCGCGGTACACGTGCTATTTTTGCAACTACGCGTTCTATATCGCTAATGCCAATAATTTTTTTACGTTTATCTTCTGGATATAAGCGCTGAAAAGCACCAGCCTCGTCGATCACATCTATAGCTTTATCTGGCATATATCTATCAGAGATATATTTGTCAGCTAATTCCGCAGCGGCTTTTACAGCAGCATTAGAATATTTAACTTTATGGTGTTTTTCCAGCTGATCTTTAATACCACGTAAAATTGTTATTGTCTCTTCTACAGTTGGCTCTTTAACGTCAATTTTTTGGAATCTACGCACTAAAGCACGATCTTTTTCAAAAATACCACGATACTCTTGGAATGTAGTTGAGCCAATACATTTTAAATCCCCAGATGCCAACATAGGTTTAATTAGATTTGATGCATCCATCACGCCGCCAGAGGCAGCACCAGCACCAATAATCGTATGGATTTCATCAATAAATAAAATCGCCCCTTCTTCTTGTTTAAGTTGTTGCAACAAAGCTTTTAAGCGTTTTTCAAAATCACCGCGATATTTAGTACCAGCTAATAACGAACCAAGATCTAAAGCATAAATAGTGCTATTAGCAATAGCTTCTGGTGTTTTGCCTTCGATAATCAATCTTGCCAAACCTTCAGCAATTGCTGTTTTACCAACACCTGCTTCACCCACAAACAACGGGTTATTTTTACGACGACGACATAAAATCTGTATAGTGCGCTGAATTTCTTCATCACGACCAATAAGACTGTCAATTTTACCAATTTTAGCTTGATGATTTAAATTAATTGCGTATAGCTCTAGCGGTGATTTATTGCCTAATTCTTGACTAAGTTCTTCTTCGTGTTGTTGTGATAATTCGTTTTCTTCATGCACATCATCTATTTTAGAGATACCGTGAGAAATAAAGTTTACTACATCGAGTCTGGTTACATTTTCTTTCTTTAAGAAATATACAGCTTGACTGTCTTGCTCGCTGAATATTGCTGCTAATACGTTGGATCCGGTCACTTCTTCTTTGCCTGCAGACTGCACATGGAATACTGCTCGCTGCAATACCCTCTGGAACCCTAAGGTAGGTTGAGTTTCCCTGTGTGGCTCACTAATAGGAATTAATGGCGTAGTTTCATCTACAAATGCTAAAAGCTCATTGCGTAAATGTTCTATATCAGCGCCACATGCTTGCAATACACCAGCAGCAGATGAATTGTCTAACAAAGCTAATAATAGATGCTCTACGGTCATAAACTCATGACGTTTATCGCGCGCTTCTTTAAATGCCAGGTTTAAAGTTAATTCTAATTCTTTACTTAACATATGTCGCTCTCCTAGCCAGGTAGTTCTCCTTTTTTAGGTCTTCTCCATTTGGCAAAGTAACGGCTGTTCGTTAGCTCTTGAATAATTATTCACTAACATAACCTTCGTCTCTGCGATGTCCCTGGTATAAACACCGCATTCTCCTCTGCCTGTCTTATGAACTTGCAGCATAACCATGGTTGCCACAGGTTCACTTAACAAAAAAAAATGCATCAATACTTCTACTACAAAATCCATTGGGGTATAATCATCGTTAACCAGGAAAACCTTATACATTGGTGGCCTTTCTATACGAGGCTTGGTTTTCTCAGCTACTGCTTCACGAATTACTTCAGAGTTTTTCCTAGTGCTCATACTAAAATTTTAGCTAATAAATAACTAAATTGCTGTTATTTGGCTAATTATCTTTAGACATACCACTAATAAAGCTCTAAAATCGCACAAAAACCATCACTACGTTGCTAGCTGTACAGCTTCTATAGGTGCAACTACAACTAAATCCAGCGCAAGCGAAATAAACACTTGACTATTAAGTCGATTTATACCAAATTAGACGTGTGGGGTTACCCGCTATCTCTATCAGTAATAAGGGAATTTTTAGATGGCAACAGGGACAGTAAAATGGTTTAATAACCAAAAAGGCTATGGCTTTATTTGTGCAACTGACAGTGAAGAAGAGATTTTTGCCCACTTCTCCTCAATTGTAATGGAAGGCTATAAAAGCTTAAAAGCCGGGCAACCAGTAGATTTCGAAGTAAATCCAGGGCCTAAGGGCTTGCATGCATTGAATATTCGGCCTGCTG
>JACCDN010119384.1_pt1 | contig 13796 bp, 22 predicted proteins | sample 7441691 | NCBI WGS metagenome assembly JACCDN01 (sample SAMN15323439, study PRJNA562643) | freshwater metagenome | isolation source: river surface water | place: USA:Blue River Watershed | collected 2017-08-16
GAAATATGGAGTTTGCGAACCTCGGCTAATGATGCGTATACCTATATGATTGATCTGGGTAAACGCAGTCCAGAAGACAAAAATCTTTATGAAGAATGGGAGGCGGCTTGCGTGGAGGCGAAAGATATTTATAGTCAGTCTACCTCTGACTACCTTGAGAGGAAGGGCCAATTCCGTGAGCAATATGGGTGGGATCTAGACGATCTCGATATTCTTGACGATTGCGACGATGACAACTCTGACGATTAGAAAAGTTGCAAAAAAATAGAGATCGTTGGATTTTTAAAATAGTTGACCAAGTGCAAATAGCGGTCATTTTAATCGCGATATGCAAAGTCAATTTGATCCTTGAGTGGCAACAGCCGATCGTTAGAATGGTGCCGTGGTTCAGTAACATGACCATGTTCCTTAATCTTTGATAGAACCTTTGAGGTGCGCAAGCACCTCTTTTTTTGGGTGGTGCAAAATGCTTGATTTAGAAAACTTAAAAGCCTTGGCATTGGCCGCTACTCCTGGGCCGTGGATAGCCGACCAATTTTTTGTGGGAACGACTTACGGTAGACATGACATCGTAAGTGGTGCATCAGAAATACTGATGGACGAGAATGCGGCCTATATTGCGGCGGCTAACCCTGCGACTCTGCTGGACATCATTGCGCGTCTCGTGAGAGTGGAGGCCGAACGGGATGCTCTTACGTCTGAAATTGAGTGTATTAAAAATGGGAATTTAACTCAGTCAGGCGGAGCACTTTAGTTTGTCTAAACCAACAATTGAGAAAGGCATCAAGCCTGTTTGTGATGTCTTGAATTCGATTCCTGGTGTGAAAACACTGTGGTCATGCGAGGGGCACCCAGAGCGACCTGCTGCCCCCTACGTGACCTTTATGGCGGATACTGGTTTTGCCTACAGTGTTTATAAACTGCTTGAGCGGGCAGCTGCTTACGATGAGCTAGTTTTTTGTTGGAGGCTGAGGGCAGATTTTATCGAAGGTGGCGAACTGCAATATACAATCGAGAGTAATGATATACGGGTGCTTGGACGCCGCCGAAGTTGGCTTAATTTGTTTGTGGTCTATCACTGGAGCAAGTCTGAAATGGATCGAGAGTTATTGCGATTGGCAAATCTTTTGAAGGGTATGCCGAGCTACACAGTTAATGAATGACGGGGGACAACATGAGCTATAACACGCAAAAGCAAATTGATAGAGTTGTTGAATACCGCGGATTGCCACCTATCAGAAAAGGTATGCGATGTGAGGTTGATGGAAAGTTTGGCAAGGTCGTCGGTGGAAATAGTGGAGCAAATTTGAATGTGGCTTTTGATGGATATAAAGACCCGATGAATTGCCATCCCGGGTGGAGAATGAAAATATTCAATGCTGATGGCACTGTCCATTACTCAAGCCAAGAATAAATAACAATTGTTGTGGTGGTTAAAAAATTACTTGCATAGAATGTGTGGCAGTTGAGATGGAGCTTTTTGGAGTGGGGCAAAAAAAATCAATTTTGCCTTTAAGGATTCAGAAGAGCGCTTTTTTTCTATTACGATTACGAAATCCTAAGCCGGGGTTTTGCCGGTACCGCCCACCGGAAATTTCTAACGGGCTTAGGTAAAAGAGTTGGGGTGGCCCCTAGTGTTAGCCCACCGATGTAAAGCATCGGCGACACCTGCGCTTGCAATCGCAGGAGGCACTTGAGTATTAACGTCCCCACTCAAGTTGGGGAACGCCACAAAGTCGGTACTAGCTAGGTGACACGGTCTCTGTGGAGGGTTCGCTGATTTGAGCTAACCGCTTCAACCCTGGGGTTAGCGTTACCGGGTTGGGCGGGGGCCACCCAACACCACATACACACTGCATCAAATGCGCAGACTAATTTGCACTGGCAATGTCCGTTTGATGATAGCTATAGACTTCCCTTCCTCATACCCTGACAGCTCAAATCCACTGCGAAATTGAGGCTTGCCATGGATAAAAATACGTTCAATAAGCTATTGCAGAATCCGAATTACGCGCCGCTCTTTAGTGAGCTTGAAAAACTTCCCGTTGACCGGCTCATCGAGGTGCTCCACCAGTTAGGTTTTAAATGTGGTAGCGCCATAGATTTAAAACAGGTGATCTTATGGAGCATCGGAGATGAGCTAATTGCTCGCAAGATGTCGTTAATGAATCCGAAGGCCAAACCCAAAGTAATTCGTTCGGCAGCCTATAACCACTATGTCCAGGAGATTAACCGGCGCTTTAAAAAGCTGGAGCAGGAGGGGGATGATAAAAAACTATCTACCGCTGTCCCTTATCTCCTCGATAAATTAAATGAACTGAAGAATGCGCAACGTCATCCCGAAGATGTTGGTAAATATATGCACGAGAATTTTATCAACGCCACCGAGTTGCGCATGTTGCGCTGGGTGTGGAAATCCCAAGAGCGAAATCATTTGCAGTCCACCGCAAGTCAGCAAGGGGTCGTACAGCACGGGAAATCAAACAGTGCCAACGCGGTTCAGCGAGGGCGAGTTCCGACCCTGACGCAGCCAGCGACATCCTCAGAATCAAAGCCCGTAAAAGCCAAAACCCCTCAAGCGGAATGCCTTGCCTAATTATTCTGTTCAACTCAATACAGTTTGATTGTGGTTGTTGTGCACAAAAATCAATACGCTGAAATTGTGAATACTCATAACCCAGTTTGGTGTGATCCATGGCTGCTTCACGAGACTTAACACAAACCGATTGGGTGGGCGATGCAGGTACAAATCATTGCCCACCCGTCCCTGTAATAAATGCTGATTTAGAAAATCTCATTGCCCAGGAATTCCCCGAGTATTCGGCTGCTTCCGGTGCATTCATTCAAACTGATCTTGAGGAAATAATTTATGGCACGCAGCTTAAATAAAGTGATGTTTATTGGTCACCTGGGGGATGCTCCAGAAATTCGCTACATGCCTACGGGTGAACCGGTGGCCACGGTGAGCTTGGCGACTACTCGTACTTGGAAGGATAAAAAGAATAATGGGGCATTGAAAGAAGATACTCAGTGGCATCGGCTAGTTGCGTTTAAACGCTTGGCTGAAATTATGGGCGAGTACGCCCTTAAAGGTGCGAAGGTTTACGTTGAGGGAAGTTTGCGTCACCGCAAATATGAATCCAATGGGGTTGATAAATGGATTACGGAAGTGGTGCTGTCAGATTTTCAATTGCTGGATCGCCGCCCAGCGTCAGGTACTGAAAAAGAACAGGCTGAGACACAGGCTGAGACACAGGCGAGCCGAATAGCGCCGACGGCGGCACAGCGTTCTAATGATGTTGAGCGTGATGCTGATCTTATTCCGCGAGGCGAAGATGTGCCACCGTTCGACGGCTTTGACGATGACATACCCTTTTGAGTGGTTTAAACGCTGCTTAGTATCGTGCAGGTGGAAGTCCGGCTCGATTAATGGTTTGGTTGTGCAGCTAGTCGGTATCGGGTTGAGGAATCGAATTGGTATAAAAATGTTTTATTGCATGGCCGCCATCTTTGGCGAATTTGATGACAACCGGGAGATTTCGAAGAAGCTCTTCAGCGGCTTCGATGGTAAGAACAATAACTTGCTCCGTGCTGCCCGGGAGATGTTGGTCTAATACGACGTCGCAATTTTCGTCCACATCCAAATTACAGCCCAATCTATTTTCACAAGAAATTAATGTCATGAATATCGCTCACGCTACTTTGATTGTGCACTATCAGGTAACCCATCAAGAAAGGGACCCACCCTTGGTGCGTTATCGCTGCGACCACAAATCGGGATTTGGTATGACAAAAGAGGCGATGGTTGAGCGAATCAAAAATTCGCCTTCAACGATCAAATACTTCAGTCAGATTGAGTTGATTGAGGTGGACGACCTATATCTGGTTCCTATGGGACGATTATCGCCAATACACAACGAGCATGCAATGCCCGCTCGGCTGGCTAGGGATGTTCAATCCATATTCCGGCTGCATCAAGATCTGGGTGTGCCGATTCGCTATACGGTGCTGTTGGTATTTAAGTGGCTTCAGCTGGATATCGGGGTCGTGTGCGCTGAGGCAGGATTTCACCGCAATTACCTCAATGCCGCATTGAGCGGAAAGCGCCAGCCTTCAGATTTAATTCGGGCCAAAATGGTTGAGAAAATTGGACTTGATCCTTGGCTATACGCGGAGTGGTTAAAGCCCACGATTCTGAGCCAGGAAACGATCAGTCTTGGTGATGACCTGCCTAGTTTTCAGGGGGGAATGGCTCCATGAGTGATAATAACCCCGTTCAAATGGTCGTATATTTTCAGGTGATACAGGAATCCCGCGCAGAAGATCCATGGGTTACTTATTGGTGCTCCACCAATGCGATCTCCTCCAGATCCACTTTCAATATCGAGGCCCATTTGGGGTTTTCAAAGCGAGAAATGATTGAAGAGGTTCAGCGAAAACACGGCCATTGGTGCCAGCGCATTGATTTCATTGAGGTGGATAGCGTCTTGGTGGCGATGAAGCAGGGGCGAGTCTGGCATCCAGGCGCAAAAAGTGCGACGCACACAAGCGCTATCAAAGAAATTTTTCGAACCCATTACCTCATGGGAATACCGATCAAGCTCACCATGGCACTCGTTGCCAAGCTCAGTAATATCGACTTGGGGGCGCTTTGCGAGGAAGCGGGTTTCCACCGCAATTACATCAATAACACCCTTAGCGGTAAGCGAACGCCCTCCAACGACTTTGTTGCCCTCGTTAAATCGAAAATCGGTGTTGATCCTTGGGAATACGCTGAATGGCTTCAGCCTACGATTCTGAGCCAAGAAACTATCACTCCTGGCGAACTACGCACTGATGAACTCCGAGATCAAATCGCGTAATTAACACCACATCATCCTTTCTCCTTAACCCAAAATATCAAGGCAAACTTATGAGCGATTCAATAAACCTACACACCCAACGCGCTATAGAAATCGTGCAAGAGCTTAAGTCGGAATATCAAATCATCGAAAGTCAGCCGCTACGAAAAATCAATGTTTACCAGGTGGAGGCTTTGTTAAATAAGGCAAACATGCTCGACAGTATATTCGCCTTCGATTTGGCTGCGGATGACAGAATTGCGGATCCGTTGTGCAGCGTTCTTGACCCCTTAATTAAAGCTTTAACCCAAACCTACGAAGAAGTGCGCGCACTCATGAAAATTGCGTTTTCCGAAGCGAAAACGGCACTTAAAAGCGACTCGATTCAAATTTAATTCGCCTATTATCGGAATGCACCCATGGCCAACACCTTATTTATCGTAGAGTCTCCCAACAAGGCAAAGTCTATTGCCAAGTATTTCCCTGATTTCACTGTCGTGGCCACGGTGGGTCATTTTCGGGATTTACCGGTGGATCGAATGGGGGTTGATGAATCTACGCATAAACCGGAGTACGTCACCTCGCCCGATAAGGTGGCCGTCGAGAAAAAGTTGCGCGAGGCTGCTAAGTCAGCCAGCCAAGTTATATTGGCTACGGACCCGGATCGCGAGGGAGAAGCGATAGCGGCCCATATCGCCAATTGCTTGGGTGCAAAATACAATTCGATCATGCACCGCATCACCTACACCGAGGTCAATAAAAAATCCATTCAGGCGGCGCTTGCTCGTAAGCGCCCCATTGACTGGGCGCTGGTGCGGGCTCAGGAAGCGCGCCGGGTGATTGATCGCTATGTGGGCTATATGATCTCTCCAGTGCTAACGGATAAATTCCGCAGTGTAGGCCAGGTGGCTTATTTATCGGCTGGGCGTGTTCAAACGGTCGCATTAAAACTCATCGTTGAGCGACACCATGCGATAGCGAATTTCAAGCCGGTTGAACACTATGGTGTGGTTGCTCACCTCACCAAAAACAATGTGCGCTTTACGGCGCAGTGGTTTATTCCTGCACCCACACAGGAGTTATTGGAGTCAGCAGAGAAAAAAACGGCAGAAAAAAATGAACGGCTGATTACCGATAAAAACTTGGCAACATTGGTTTCTCAGCGTTCGAATAAATTGGTCATTATTAAATCCACTCAAAAGGACGTAAAAGTCGCCCCTCCCAAGCCGTTGACTACCAGCACCTATGTGACCATGGTCTCCACGCGATTTAAGCTCACGACTAAGCAGGCTATGCAGGTTGCGCAGAGTTTATTCGAGTTGGGCCTGATCACGTATCACCGTACCGATAGTCCAGTTATGTCGCCTGATTGTGTTGAACAAATCCGGGCGTTTGCGGCTGCCAATAGACTTCCTTTACCGCAAACGCCGCGTATTTATAAGGCTTCTGACGCTGCCCAAGAGGGGCATGAATGTCTGCGGGTGGTCGATATTAATCAGGCTAATGTGCTGTTGGGAAAACCCATTGAGGAGGCTGTTTATCATGCGATCTGGGAGATTACGATTTCATCTCAACTGGATGATGCTATAGATAAACAAACTCAAGTTGTGTGGGCGAATCCTGCCAATGACTTGTTTCTAAGTCGGGGTAGTATTGAGGTTAAGCCAGGCTTTAGATTGCTTAAAATAAAAGATCAGGTTAGTGAAGAGCTGGATAATGAGTCATCCTCTGGTCAGGATCATGAGCCGCGTTTGCCCCCCCTTGCCGTTCAGGAGTCTATTGCTCCAGATTCTGTAGAGTTGCAGATTAAAAAGACTCAGCCGCCTGCGGTATACACTGAAAAAACATTGGTGCAAAAATTAGAAGCCTTGGGGATTGGTCGTCCAAGTACCTATGCGTCGATTATCGAAACCATTGTTACTAAATCCTATGTCACTCGTGATGCCAAATTAAAATTTAATCCCTGTCCTGCGGGAATAGCCATCATAGCTACTCTGGATAAAAAATTTCAGTTCACTGGGTACGATTACACCGCGCAAATTGAGCGTCAGTTTGATTTAATTGCGTCAAAGAAATCTGATTATTACTCAGTGGTAAAAAATACCTTTGATATTCTGCAGCAAGAAATTGGAGTGTTTAAAGGGGTTGGTTTGTCTGCTGATGTCACACAGCTGGTGAATCAATTGATCCAGTCAAATCCGGCGAGTGCCCCTGCAGGTAAACCGAAGGGCCAAACCTCTAAATCAGCGTCGTCTAACGGTTCGGCCAAACCCTCCACCAAGTCTTCAACTCCTAAAAGCGCGTGCGCTGAAGGTAGTGCTTGTCCAAGTTGCACCCAGGGAAAAACCGTCATTCGAACCTTTGCCAAAGGTGACAATGCGGGTAAGCAGTATTTTGGCTGTTCGAAATTTCCTGATTGTCGTTTTTTTCAATGGCGTCAATAAATTATTGGGCCTTAATTTTTACTTCTAGGAGCTGTGTTATGAATCGTTTGGCAATGGTATTGGTTGGGATCGGAATGCAGGGGGTATCCGTTGTGTGCAATGCGGCGGATGTGGTACGTGATGACCAGGAGTATTTTGTGACGACGGATCGCTATACCCAAGCGAGTATCAAGCCGCGTTCTGATCAGTTATCGCCTTTGGATACCCTGGTTAATTTTGCATTTAGCGATGAGATCAGTACGGTGGGCGGTGCCATTCGGGAAATGCTTGAGGGCAGCGGCTACGCGTGGTCGGCGCCGGCCGGTGTGGCTGATGACGCTCGATTAAATCAGTTGCCGTTGCCGGTGATTAACCGTGATATTGGCCCTGTGCGACTGCGCGATGGGCTGTCCACGGTAGCAGGTGTTGCCTGGCTGTTAAATGTTGATGAGCTGAATCGAGTGATTTGGTTTTCAATTAAAGCGCAGCAAACCGCTATGCCTGAAAAATCCAAAAAGGCGCGTTGCTACGGCCATAGATGCTAGTCGCACCCAGGGGGCTTTATGTTGGTTGTGAGTCGAAAAATAGGTGAACGCCTCATCATTGAGGGCGGAATCGTAATACAGTTGCTTAGCGTCGCGGCAGATGGGCACTCCGCGAAAATCGGTATTATTGCCCCCAAAGAGGTACGCATAACTCTGGATGCGGTTGGCGATGAGGCTGCTTATTTTAATGGGCGCAAACACTCAAGTCTTGCGCCTTTAATTTGAATGTATTTTTCGGGTTGAGCGCTTTAATTTAATTTAAAAGCACTCTATTATTATCTGAGTTTAGCAGTGCAGCGGCTGTTTCCTCGCTGAACCTTTTGATCACACATAATGCCGTGGCGTGTTAACGCTTTGTGATCCAGCGGATGTTTCGCTGGGCATTACCTTTCGAGCCTAGGCTCATTTCCCACTGGGGCAAATAATCTGCCCCCTTGGGCAAATTGTTTTCTCCAGTACCTTTGTTTCAGTTCTGGAGAAATCATATGCTTAAGTTAATTCAACGTACTTTTTTAGAAAATCCCGTTCAATTTTTGTCTCCCCGTGTATCGGTTCTTAAGCGTGGCAATGTTGCGCCTGAGATTACGATTAGCAACGAGGGCAAACTATTGAAATTGAGTCCTTCGCAGTCCAAGCCTTTGGCTGATGCACTTATGGAGGTTGCGCAAGCCCTGGAAAATGCCTTAGGTATTCACCAGGGGATTCAGGGGCTAAATCTGTCCCTGGATCAGTACCGTCCGTTAGCTGAAACGCTCATGAGCACAAGCTCTTCCATTGATGCGGTGTTGGGGGAATCCCTATGAACGCTGAATCAACTAAAAATGGAACCCAGTTTGAGTTTATGGATATAGATTGCGTTGCTGTTCGCGAGCTGTATCGCGGTAACAAAGCAACCTGTCTACGAATTGTGGCGGCGGATACGCAAAGAAACCGAAGTATGGGCATCACCGTTGGTGAATCGGTATGTGCGGCCTCCATCAATATGGAGTACCACAAGCTCGAGCCCGATGAGGTTGCCATTAAAAACTACTCAGAAAACCAAGGGCTGCTACCAGTTTTAATCGCAGCTCAAATTGTAACGCTAACCAATTCTCGTATTAGTTCACCCTATGGGCTATTGCCGGTGGTGAGAATCAATACGGATAAATTAGCGCAACAATAAGTTTTAGTTTTCATTTCACATAACAGGGCCTAGCCCTGTTTTTTTAACCCATCGGGGGATCATTTGCCCCGAAGGGGCATGATTCCTCGATTGTTCTTTTAAAAATTGAGGAATCACTATGAATCAAGCAATTTCTACCAATGCCCAACCTATTTTTGCAACCAAGGTTCCCGTGCGGGAGCGAATGGGATGTTTCGCGGGCCTTTTTGAGGATCACTTCATTGATACTGAGAATGCGGTCTACTCCTTTGCAGAAAATATCGTGGTGGGTTATCGAGGTGAGTTTTGGGATTTTTATCGGTTGAGCAATGGAGGCTTCTTCATCTCACCGAGAAAAGCTCTGCTCTATGATATAATGACCTCCTTTGCCAGCCAGATGTTTTTTGGGAACGACTTTAGAGGGGAAATGAGTGCGCGGGCAACCGGCCTTGTTGTGTGTATCTACGCCTATGAATTTATGGCCAAAGGTACATTGGAGCAGGTGTTCGTAACGCAAAGTCGGTTGTTGAAAGAGTATGCGGTTCAACACCCGGAGCGAGCAAAAATAATGGCGGCAATTTACCAGCAGGAGCTAATTGATTATTCCAACGAAGAAACGGAATTGTCGGTCAAAATTGACGATGATGATAAAATACATCCAGCATTGTCGAGCTGCAATGGCTGGTTGCTCCAATGCAATTGCCGATGCACCTGGTTAGCGGAAAAAATAATTGAGGTGGCTAAGGGGTACGGCCGTGTTGATTGCGGCGGTGATTTCAGTCGACAAGGATGGAAGCGATACGAGAGAGACGGTAGAGGCAGGCGGGTTGCCTCACTCATTACAGCAAAACCAGACTAAGCGGAATAAGCCCAGCTATTGCAAGTGTGCTAATCCAACCGAAAATTAATTATGTTTTTAATAAGCCACCGAGAGTGGCTTTTTTTTATTTAATACCCGGTCTATAATCAAAGCGTTCACCAGTGCAGCGGCTGTTTCCTCGCTGAACCTTTTGATCACGCACAATGCCATGGCGTATTTTACGCTTCGTGATCCAGCCTTAAACACGCTGGGCATTATCTTTCGAGCCTAGGCTCATTTCCCACTGGGGCAAACAATCTGCCCGGTGGGCGCATTGTTTTCTCCGGTAATTCAAATGTCTGGAGAAAACATCATGAAAAATCAATACAACAACCAACGCACTAACTCAAACTCAAATCGTAACAACGGCGGCAATAACGGCCGTGGTGGTTTCGGTAAGGGGCAGGGTCAAGGCCGAGGTAATCAGCAGCAACAAGATACTACCTATTTTAATCTGCATACCATCGCTATGGGCTATATCAACCGAGTTGAAATGGTTCAAGGCAATAGTGGCGATTTTATGGTGGTAAATTTTGGTGCTCTGGAAGGTCCTAGCAGCAATACGGAAACGAAGTACATCAATCTAACGGTGCCTGCAAAGGCGGTTGAAGCGATTATCAATAATTTTTGGGATGCAATTAATAATCCTGAAGTTAAAGTGTTTGCCTCAATTCGAATCGCTGGATTATCGGCTTCTCCGTTTGAGTTTGGTCCTCAAAGTAAAACACCAGGTAAGTTGGGTGTGAACTACACTGGCAAGCTCATTAATATGCTGAGCCTGAAAGTGGGTCACGACGTAATTGACTTGGAAGGCGGTGATTCATTGCCCGACAATCAAAATTACGATCAAGACCATGATGGTGGTTATGTGCAGCCTCAGGCGCCACGCAACCAGCAGCAAGCTCCACAGTACCAACAGCAGGCACCTCGTCAACAAGGGCCTGCACCCAAAAACAACGGTTATGCGCCCAAGCAACAATACGGCAGTCACCGCGGTTAAACACTCACAAACCCTATAGTCAGCGCTGCTGATTTTAGGGTTTTTTTATACCCACTGGGGACATGTTCCCCTGCGGGGTACGTGTATCTCCAGTTCAACTTTAATTTGGAGATACTATGAATATTGATACATATTTAAGCGACCCTACACACTTTTCTAGTCACTTACTTCAATTGGCTGAGGATTGGCGTTGCAGTCGGGGCATGGTTGGGGAATACGGAATGGTCATTATCAAGGATGGTGTCGCATTGGGATGGGATACCTATCGCGATGACGCTCGATTCCAGCTTGTCCACGATCATTGGCCTGTAGGAAGTTTTGCTGTTTTTGAGTGTGGATTTATCGGTATCTTGGGATTAGATCAACGATCAATTCGGCCATTACCCGTGTCCATGGAGTGTGCATCGCAGGAGACTAAAGTCCATTTACAGCACGTTTTTCCTCTCTACAAAAGAAATTTGCTGCAGGCGATCAGGATTAAATTCTATGAGTCTCAGGAGTTTTTAGTGTTATTCACCGATGATCTTTATGTGGAATGCGTTCGTGAAGTAAGTGGGCCGAATGGATCAGTTGTGTACCGCTTCGTAGAGGATAATATAGCCTTCAGTAAGGTACAGGAGGAGCTGAACCTAGATCGGTTCGATTTTGATCGATTTGTGATTGTGGTGGCCCAATCGTTTTATCGCGAACAGGGCTGGCTCGATGACATTCTCAATCGACATCGTCCAAGCCATCTGGCCGTACTGCGCGATTCTGTGCAAAGGCTGTGGCGCCGACTCAAACAGCGGGTTATCCTTAAGGGGTTCAGTAAAGAAGTTTGTCCCGCCCACATCGGTAATGTGGAACCTTAGCTCTGTATGGAGCACCGAACTCGGCATGCTGAATGTAATCCGAGACGATCAGCGACGTTTACCTCAATTTTCGTTTAGCTGGTTTTTGGCATATTAAGTTGCGGTACCGATTCGCCTGCGCGAACTCGAAACGCACAAGCGGGCTTTTGGCTACGCTCAGCAACGCAGAAATGGGCTAGCTCCGTGACACGAGTGATGCCTATTTATGATGCACTTAGAACGGCTCTTCGGGGCCGCTCTACTCTCTGGTGACTATGGTTTATCTAGTCCACAGTAGCTTTGATTATTTAAGGCTACTGCGCACTAGATATTCAGTCACCATCCCTTAAAGGCGACCACACGCTGAGAATTTGTGGAACGTTTGTGCTCAGAGAGCGCACGTTGTATATCGAAATGCTATCGCAGGGTATCTCGATGTCAGCTTCGCAAGCCATTGCGAACAAAACCTAAACGCCCCATTTTTGGGGCGTTTTAAATTGCACGTCCAATTCCCGTTTAACGATTGCTATGCACTCCAGTCGGCGCATACTAATTATCGTGTTCATATCTGTCATGAGGACTTTCCATGAATCGCCATCTCCACATAATTCCTTTTCTAGCTCTTACTTGTTTCGCACCCCATCTTTTCGCTGATCCATCAAACGATAAAAATTTGGCCGCAGCACAGGCTGCGCTCAATAAGGAAGTTTTGGCGAGGCCATTCTCAACTGAAGATTATCAATCGGTAGAGGTTTATATCCAGGATCGCCATGCCCGAGGGCTTCGTCCAGCGAGCTCCTGGCGTAATGACGACGACTGCGAAGCGCTGACAAAAATCACAGATTACCGTGATTGCCAGTACTACAAGCGATATTATTCAAATTAATTTCCGCCACCTTTTAATTCAAATCACCATTAGGAAGCATTAAATATGAAAAAAGTTGCAATTTTAGCACTCTCTGCATGGTTGGCTGGTTGCGCAGCTACTCAAACGTCGCTGTCCAAAAAAGACTTGGACGTACAAACCAAAACATCCACCAGCATCTTTGTCGATGCGGTGGCCGCAAATAAGCGCACGATCTATTTAGATATACGCAGTGGCGTTCAAGAGTTTGATCGCAATCAATTCCGTCAGTTTGTCAGCCAGCAATTTTTAAACAACTCCAATGGATACCGCCTATCCGATAACCCAGAGACTGCGCAATTTACGATGGTGGCTTATGTCGTGAATCTTGAAAAGGCCAGCCCTACGGCAGCACAAGCGGCCTTGGGGCAAGGTTTTATTAGTGGCAATAGCACTGCGGATTCTGCAATCGCCGGTGCTGCACTGGGCTCTGCTGTGAGTTCCCGGGCGGACTCAACTAAGGGCGCCCTGGGCGGCGCCGTTGCATTGGGCGCGGTGGATTTTGTGGCCGGCAACTTGGTGAAGGACGTCACGTATATGCTTGTTGTGGACGTGCAAATTAAAGAGCGGGCAGCCCCTGGGGCGATTGTGCGTAAAGACACGTCTATCAAAACCAAGGTTTCTGATGACGGCGCATCAAAACAAACGGTATCGGAAGTATCAAATCAAAAAGAATACCGCACGCGCATTGTTACCACTGCAAACAAGGTAAACCTCAAACTGGAAGAAGCTCAGCCGAAGATGTTTGATAAAACGGCTTATGCCCTAAGCGGCTTTTTCTAAATTGCTACTGCCCGTGTGGGTGCAACGATCACACGGGCATTTTTAACTGTAACCAGATATTCCGAGTTTATGACCATGAATACTAAAGCTATGTCAATCATGCCGAACGTCATAATTGGCCTGTCATTTATCGCCGCTTCGTTTTTTATCTTTTCACTCTACGGCGTTCAATGGTGGTATTTGGGCGTTTTAATTTGTTGGGCGATCTCTGAGATGGTGTATAGGCTTTACCGTTCTCGCATTGCGAAAGATTAACAGCCCTGCTTGCGTATTTGAATCGTGTTTTGTTTGACCTAGCCAGGCGTTTGAAATTTTTTATCTATAACAGTAACTGGAGGCGATATGTTTGATCGAGAAATTGCAATTGGTAATTTAGTAGTTGCACTAACAGCAATCCTATATTTGACTGCACCTTTCATAGTGGGTGATAGCGTTGATCCATTAACTCGGTTGCTGCTGAAGTGGTATCC
>JACCDN010876251.1_pt1 | contig 13789 bp, 11 predicted proteins | sample 7441691 | NCBI WGS metagenome assembly JACCDN01 (sample SAMN15323439, study PRJNA562643) | freshwater metagenome | isolation source: river surface water | place: USA:Blue River Watershed | collected 2017-08-16
CCGCTACGTGCTTTAACCTCTTGTATATTACTAATAATCTTTTCTAAAATTGTTCCTTTTGTAGCCACTACTACAACTGGCATTTGCTCATCAATCAATGCAATTGGTCCGTGCTTCATTTCTGCTGCCGGATAGCCTTCTGCGTGTATGTATGAAATCTCTTTCAATTTTAACGCTCCTTCTAAGGCTACTGGGAAATTATATCCTCTACCTAAGTATAAGAAGTTATGTGCATCTTTAAATCGCTCAGCTATCGCTTTAATTTCTTCGTTGCTCTCTAATGCTTTCTCAACTTTATTCGGAATCTCTTCTAATGCTGTAAGCAATTCAATTAACCTTGTCTTTTTAATTCTACCTTTCTTTTGTCCGATAGACCAAGCCAATAATGTAAGAATGGTTACTTGTGCTGTAAATGCTTTTGTAGAAGCAACTCCGATTTCTGGTCCAGCATGTGTATATGCTCCAGCATTTGATGCTCTAGGGATTGAAGAACCTACCACGTTGCATATACCAAAGATGGTTGCACCTTTAGATTTTGCTAATTCAATTGCGGCAAGCGTATCTGCTGTTTCTCCCGATTGTGAAATAGCAATCACAATATCGTTTTCTGTTATAATTGGATTTCTATATCTGAATTCAGATGCGTATTCTACCTCCACAGGAATTCTAGCGAAATCTTCAATTAAATATTCTGCAACTAATCCTGCATGCCATGATGTTCCACAAGCAACAATTAATATACGATCTGCATTTTTAAACTTCTCTTCGTATTCATTCAAGCCACTTAAGCCAATGAACCCGTCTTTAGAATTTATTCTGCCTCGCATACTATCGTATATAGAACGCGGTTGCTCATAAATTTCTTTTAACATGAAATGCTCGTATCCACCTTTTTCAATCATTTCTAATTGTAATTCCAATTCGTGGATATAAGGATCTTGTACTACGTTGTCAATAGTTTTAATTACTAAACTATCTCTTTTCACAATAGCCATTTCGCTATCGTTTAAGAAAATTACGTTTTTAGTATATTCAATTATTGGAGATGCATCTGAAGCTATAAAATATTCGCCTTCACCAACACCTATAACCATTGGACTACCTTTACGTGCTGCAATAATTTCTTCAGGATGATCTTGTGAAACGACTACAATCGCATAAGCACCTACTACTTCTTTCAAAGCAATACGCACCGACTCGTCTAATGTTTGTTTGGTTTTCTCTTGAATATCTTCAATTAAATGAATTAATACTTCTGTATCTGTATCACTGTTAAACACATGTCCCCTCTTAATCATCTCTTCTTTTATCGAAGCATAATTTTCGATAATACCATTGTGTATAATACTTAGTCTCCCGTTATTTGAAGTATGTGGATGAGAATTACGATCGCTAGGAGCCCCGTGAGTTGCCCAACGTGTGTGTCCCATTCCTATCGTTGCACTAGTTGGTTTCCCTTCTACAAATGCCTCTAAATCGCTAACCTTACCTTGTTTTTTATAGATTATCATATCGCCGTTTAATAATGCAACTCCTGCACTATCATAACCTCTATATTCCAATCTTTGTAAGCCTTTAATAATAATTGGATAAGCTTCTCTAAAGCCTATATATCCTACGATTCCACACATAATGTCGAAAATTTAAGTTGTATGCGTTATAAAAGTAAATTATTCTTTTTAATATCAATAAAGTTTGGTGTAAAATATTCGCAACTTAATCGGACTAGCGGAATTTACACCAGCAATAACAGACCTTCGGGGATTAATCTGTTTACTGTTATCTTCTATAATTATATCTTTTAATTCTAACTGTTTACTTAGTATAAATTGAATAGATCTTGTTAAGTCTACTTTATACTCTTTTGTAGTTGAATTATAACTAGCAGTGTTTAATAATACTTCAGTATTATCGGCATATCTACCCTTTACAGCAATAGTAGTTATTGGAGTATATGGAGTTTCTGTTCCTGATACTGGTTTGAATGTTAATTCTGCTTTATTTACTGCGATATCTCCAGAGTCTAACAAATGCTCTAATGTTGGGAGTCTCAATTTACCTTTTACACCTGATAAGGATTGAAAAAATATTTTACTATTTCCTAGGGTAGAATCTGCTAACTGCGATGCAACTTCTGTACCTGTATAATCGTGCTCGTACTTATTTACATTCGCAGATGATGAATTTACATTGAATACAAAATTTGTTGTATCTGTAGCCGTTTTATAATATAATACGATATATGATCGGTTCGAATTAGTAAGATCGTACGATAAGATTCCTCCATCGCCACTTAATTTTGTCGCTGTCACATAAAACCCTTTATAAGCTTCTAAAAATGCTTCGTTACTACTTAATGCAGTTTGTCCAGATTTAGAAAGTAATTCGTTACCAAACGCATCCGCAAGTCGAATTCTTAAATGTGGATATACTTTTGCAATAGTATCAGGCTTATCCTCTCTTATATTCTGTAATGTTAATGAATCGTTCGGACTAGGTTTATAATTTACAGTACCAATTGCAGTTGGTTTTATAGTATATGATTTATTTGAATAATAAATAGAATCGTTGGATATTGTTTGATCTAATTGATATACATTAATCTCCATACGACTGCTCGAATCGCCATAAAAACGATCTGCTTGTGTAGTTGGATATCCTAACACCATTACAATAGAGTCTAATGTTAATCCGGTTCCAAAATCCACATTGTTTTTAGGCAAAGTAGCTTGAAAAGCAATTGAAGCTTTTGTTCTACCTAAAATAGGATCGTGAAAATCACCTAATTGATTTCTAACAAAGTTTGAGGAAATTACACTATCGTCTTTAATAGTGAAAAATTTAATAGTACAGGTGTCGACAAGTTTTCCATATAAACCTTCTTCATCGATTTGTTGTTCCAAACCAATGTCACCTTCTTTTTTGCAGGATTGTAAAATAAAAAGACCTATTAATAGTATTAATAAGTCTTTAACTCTATTGAATTTCATTGAAAATCGATAATTAAGCAGTTACTAACTCTTCGTTTACTTCTTCGTAAAACTGCACAAAAGAATCGAAATTTATTTCATCATGATTGAAATTTTCTACGATATTTTTGTCGCTTTGCTTAGAAAGAAACTTAATAACGGCATTATCAATGTTTTCGTCTGCCTTAATTACAGCATCCGAATAATTTATTGCGTTGATATGTAAAGATGAGCAAGATGAGTCTTTTAATAAAGCGGTATCATTTGCATCCATTTCTGGCATCAACGATTTAGTTTTTAAGTCTTTGTGTAATGTTTCCGTAAAGCAATTCTCGTAAACTGAGTATACAACTTTAGTGTTTTTGAACATTGGATCTTCTTTATAAGAAGTTTTCAAATACATAGGTACCAAACTACTCATCCATCCAAAGCAATGCACAACATCTGGCATCCAGCCAAGTTTTTTAACAGTTTCGATAGCTCCTTTACAGAAGAATATCATTCTTTCGTCATTATCATCGTGGAATTTCTCTTTCGTATCTCTAAAAATAGACTTACGTTGGAAATATTCTTCATTATCAAGGAAATAAACCTGCATACGTGCTGTAGGTAAGGAAGCAACCTTAATAATCAATGGATTATCATTGTCGTTAATTACAATATTCATACCCGATAAACGGATAACTTCATGTAATCTGTTTCTTCTTTCGTTGATATTACCAAAACGTGGCATAAGAATTCGGATCTCAAAGCCTTTTTCTTGCATTGCCTGTGGTAATTGACGTGTTATTTTCGCGATTTTTGATATCTCCAAGAAAGGAGACATTTCGTGAGTGATAAAGAGAATCTTTGTTTTTGCCATACTGAACTTACTCCTAATCAACAAATTATCGGTCGAAGACCGTAATGAATTGGGACTGCAAATATACATATAATATTCAATTTTTTCAACAAATTATATTTATATGCTTGTTATTATAAATATTTTTCCAATTTTAGCCCTCTTTTAAGGCAACGTTTTGAAAATCGTAAAAACCTCTAAGGAGCTGGTAGAATTACTTACTACTCTCAAAAATTCTGATAGCACCATTGGCTTTGTACCCACGATGGGTGCTTTACATGCTGGGCATATTTCTCTGCTAGAAAAAGCTATTCAGGAGAATGACACTGTTATATGCAGTGTTTTTGTTAACCCAACTCAATTTAACGACCCTAAAGACCTCGAAAAATACCCTCGTCCAATTGATCAAGATATCCTCTTACTTACAAAAGCTGGATGTGATATCTTATTTATGCCGGAGGTTGAAGATATTTATGGCGATAATCTTGAATGGACTCATTCTTTCGGTGAACTGGAAAATATATGGGAAGGAGCTATGCGCCCGGGTCATTTTAAAGGCGTTGGTCAAGTAGTTCACAAACTTTTCAGTATTGTTCAGCCTACAAATGCATATTTTGGTCAGAAAGACTTTCAACAGACCTTAATTATAAAAAAACTGATCTCTGATTTCAATTTAAAGATCAATTTACACGTTTGCCCAATTATTCGTGAAGACAATGGCTTGGCTATGAGTTCTAGAAATATTCGTTTAAATGATGATGAACGTTTGGTTTCTGGTAAAATATTTGAAGCACTTAGTTTCACCAAAGAACAAATTTGTGCAGGCCAACGAAATGTGAACATTTTAAAGGATAATGCCCTAAATCTGTTATCTACTATTCCTGCTATTCATATCGAATATGTAGATATCGTTAATCCTGAGAATCTTCAAAAAGTTGCAGAAATCAATGAAAATGATAAACTTTTGATGATTATTGCTGTTAAATTAGGGAATACTCGACTAATAGACAATATGTACGTAAAGTACTAATTCTTCTAAATTTCAATTATTATCATACCTTTGCGCCCTATGCAAATCGAAGTTTTAAAATCAAAAATTCATAGAGCAAAAGTCACTCAGGCTGAGCTTAATTATGTAGGTAGTATTACTATCGACGAAGATTTGATGGATGCAGCAAATCTAATTGTTCACGAGAAAGTTCAAGTCGTAAATGTGAATAATGGTGAACGCCTAGAAACCTATGTTATTAAAGGTGAACGCGGTTCCGGAATCGTTTGTTTGAATGGTCCTGCTGCTCGTAAAGCTGCTGTTGGAGATATCGTTATTATTATTTCTTATGCTAGTATGGATTTCGAGGAAGCGAAGAAATTCGAGCCAATCTCCATTTTTCCTGATGCTAATAATAAGCTGATATAATCTCTTGAAAGCTGCATTACCTATATTAAAGTATATTCTACTCTTAGCCATAGGTGCATTATTACTCTGGTTGGCATTTCGCGGACAAGATTTATCTAAAATCTTATCAGAACTAAAGAATGCAAACTACAATTGGGTATTTCTATCTGTTTTATTTTCTTTCGTAGCGCATTACGCTCGTGGTTTACGTTGGAAAATGCTAGTAAAACCTTTGGGTTATTCGCCTTCAAACATGAATATGTTTAATGCAGTTATGGTAGGCTATTTAGCTAATCTTGCAGTACCTCGTATGGGTGAAGTTTCTAGATGTGGAGTTCTTACAAAAACCGATAAAGTGCCCTTGCAATCGCTAGTGGGTACCGTTATCGTTGAACGTATTATAGATGTGCTTTTCTTATTAGGGATACTTGTTCTTGCTGTATTATTAGAGTTTAATACCATAAAAGATTTTCTCTATTCAAATATTATTAATCCATTGCTCGATAAATTTCAAAATGCTCAGGCAAGTTTAATTCTATTATTAGTACTAGTAGCTATCTTCTTTATCGTGTTTATTTTGATAAAAAAATATCATACGACATTACTTAATAATAAATTATACGCTAAAATTTGGAATGTATTACTCGGATTTAAGGACGGTATTTTGTCTGTAAATAAAATGGAGAGAAAAGGTTTATTCATTTTCTATTCTATTCTTATATGGGCTATGTACACCTTATCTACCTGGGTTTGTTTCTTTGCTATTGAACCAACATCAGGCTTAAGTTTAAGTACTGCATTATTTGTTATGGCAGTTGGAGGAATAGGGATGTCAGCCCCAGTTCAAGGCGGTATTGGCGCTTATGAAGCAGCGATACAAATAGCTTTGTTGGTGTATGGGGTAAGCTCATCCGACGGACTATCATATGCTACGCTTAACCATTCATCACAAATTTTATCGATTTTGGTTGTTGGAAGCATCAGCTTATTATTTATCTTTATAAACAATAAGAAAAAATGAAAATTACCACAGATAAATTTGAAAAATTAAAGTCTAAAATTGTAGATAAAGACGAAGCCTTAAGTATGCTAAGTATTTGGCATTACATGGGAATGAAAGTTGTATTTACGAATGGATGTTTTGATTTAATTCATCGTGGTCATGTAAACTATTTATCGCGAGCTGCCTCTTTAGCAGATCGAATGATAGTTGGAATAAACACCGATCGTTCGGTAAGCTGTATTAAAGGTCCGGAACGTCCATTGCAAGATGAAATTTCACGTGCAGAAGTACTAGCTTCAATGTTTTTTATAGACGCGGTTGTTCTTTTCGATGAAGAAACACCATTCGAGTTGATTAATTTTTTAAAACCTGATATCTTAGTAAAAGGAAGTGATTATACCATCGATAAAATCGTAGGTGCTGATGTAGTAATTGCTAATGGAGGACGAGTAGAAACAATGGACTTTATCGAAGGATATTCAAGTACAAACATTATAAATAAAATCAAAAACACTAAATAATATTTTATGCATTTCGAACTTTCTGAAGAACACTTAATGATTCAACAAGCAGCGAGAGATTTCGCTCAAAATGAATTAAAACCTGGAGTTATAGAGCGTGATGAGCATCAAAAATTTCCTGCTGAACAAATAAAGAAATTAGGCGAACTTGGTTTCTTAGGAATGATGGTGGATCCTAAATATGGAGGAGCTGGTTTAGATACTATTTCTTACGTATTAGCTATGGAAGAGTTATCGAAAGTTGATGCCTCAGCTTCGGTAGTTGTTTCTGTAAACAACTCCTTAGTATGTTACGGATTAGAAGCATACGGAACAGAAGAACAAAAACAAAAATACTTAGTGCCATTGGCTACTGGTCAAAAAATAGGTGCATTCTGTTTATCGGAACCAGAAGCAGGTTCTGATGCTACGATGCAACGTACTACTGCAGAAGATAAAGGCGACTATTATTTACTTAATGGTACAAAAAACTGGATCACAAATGGTAGCAATGCTGAATACTATATTGTAATTGCTCAAACTGATGTGGCTAAAGGTCATAGAGGTATTAATGCATTAATTGTAGAAAAAGGAATGCCAGGTTTTGAAGTTGGTCCGAAAGAAAACAAATTAGGTATTAGAGGATCTGATACGCATTCATTAATGTTCACAGATGTAAAAGTTCCAAAAGAAAATAGAATAGGTGAAGATGGTTTTGGTTTCAAATTTGCAATGAAAACATTAGCAGGTGGACGAATTGGAATTGCTTCTCAAGCTTTAGGTATCGCTTCTGGTGCTTATGAATTAGCATTAGCTTATTCAAAAGAACGTAAAGCATTTGGCACAACGATTTCTAATCACCAAGCTATTCAATTTAAATTAGCAGATATGGCTACAGAAATTGAAGCTGCTCGTTTATTGTGCTTGAAATCTGCTTGGATGAAAGATAAAAAAATGGATTATGCTCAAGCTAGTTCTATGGCGAAATTATTCGCTTCAGAAACTGCAATGCGCACTACTGTTGAAGCTGTGCAAATTCATGGTGGTTACGGTTTCGTAAAAGAATTCCATGTTGAGCGTTTAATGCGTGATGCTAAAATCACTCAAATCTATGAAGGTACTTCTGAGATTCAACGTATCGTAATTTCAAGAGAAATATTGAAATAAATTTTTAGATTAATTGATATTAGACTACTTGATAATATGCTTATCAGGACTGTCAATTCTAATTTATCAACTCGTTTAGTTAAACAAAAAAGTCCTCCCTTATACAAGGAGGACTTTTTTTATCTTCACAATATTCTATTTGATAATTTCTATTGTCAAGTTATCAAGTAGTCTAGCGGTCGAGTAATCAATTCTCAATAAGAATTACTTCTTCTTTAATCCCTCTGCAGCTTCTTTATGTGTAATTCGTTTGCCATCTTTAAATGGTACCACGTATGCATCTTTAATTCCCATACGGCGAACATCTTCTTTAAATTGATCCGCTTCAGCTAAAGTGTAGAATAATCCTACTGTCATTTTATCCATTTCTGGCGTGCTTTCTGCATTAAACGACTCGTCGCTAGAATTCTTTGACTTAATATCGTAAAATTTATAAGCTCCTAATTGAACTCTATAATAATATCCTTTTGCACCTACAGATTTGTTATTCGCAGCAGCTGCTTGTGCTTGTAATAATTGAACTTCTAATTGGCTGATTTTTGCATTATGTGCATTCATAGCATTTTGCAATGAATCGAACTTTCTTTGCATGGTCTTAAATTGCAAATCTTGATTTTTCTTATCCCTCAATTTATTTTCAAAATTCATCTTCATTGCGCGAATTTCCATAGGCTTCATCTTACGGTATGAACGTAATTCTTTCCTTAACTTCTTCTTTTCAGCTGCAACTTGAGCAAAAATAATTGATGGTGAGATTGCAATAAGTAAAACGATACTTAAAACACGGATAGTTTTCATTGCTTTTATTTATAAATAAGGTCACAATATAGATATTTTTATCAGATTTATTAAAAGGTTTCTTAACTTTATCACCTTTATCGCTATATAAATGAGGATTTTGCATTTTAAATCGACCTTCTATTTTCTATTTTTAATTAGCCTTTTTTGGCAAGCTTGTTCCTCTAAAAAGCATGCAGAGCTTATTATTGGTACTTATAAAGCTGAATTGTTCAATAAAGACAATGTTGCTATCCCTTTCATCTTTGATGTTAAAATTGAAAAGAATAAAAAATTCCTAGTGATTCACAATGCTGATGAAGAATTACTAGTTGATGAGATTAGTACAGTTGGTGATAGTCTAAAAATTGTTATGCCTTTCTTCGATTCTGAGTTTATGCTTTCTGTAGAGGGCGATTCGTTAAAAGGTCGTTGGACTAAAATATACCCTGATCATACTGTTAGTATGCCTGTGATTGCACATATCGACCATAATATTCGATTTGATGTGAAAGATTCTATTCCAAACAAATTATTCGAAGGATCTTGGAATACACTATTTACAAACGACGATTTTTCGGATAGTGCATCTGCTATAGGTGAATTTTCAATTGTGAATAATAAAGTACATGGAACATTCCTTTCGACCACTGGCGATTATCGTTACTTAGAAGGAGCAACCGATGGTAATAAATTATTGCTCTCCACTTTTGATGGATCACACGCTTATTTATTTGAAGCAACACTTTCTGCCGACGGTAAAAAAATCGAAAATGGTGTTTTATTTTCAGGCTGGAGTGGTAAGCAAATATGGTCGGCTATTAAAGATGAAAATGCAAAACTTCAACATGCAGATAGTCTTACTTTTTTAAAAGATGGATTTACAGAAATGGATTTTTCTTTTAAAAATATTGATGGGAAATCGATTTCAATTAAAGATAATCGATATAAAGATAAAGTAGTACTCATACAAATTATGGGAACATGGTGTCCTAATTGTATGGATGAAACAAATTATTTAGTTCCCTTTTATAATAGCATGAATAAAGAAGGAGTAGAAATCATTGGCTTATGTTATGAACGTAGTGAAGATTTTTCTGTGGCGTCTAGAAACGTTATTAAAATGAAAAATCTATTGAACATTCCTTATGAACTACTTATTCCTGGTGCAAATAAAAAAGGATTTGTTAATGAATCCCTTCCAATGTTGAAAAACTTTTTGGCGTTCCCTACTATGATTATTATTGACAAAAAAGGGAAAGTACGTAAAATACATACAGGTTATTCTGGCCCAGCAACAGGGAAACATTATATAGAATTCAAATCTGAATTCGAATCATTCATAAAAACATTATTGTCAGAAAAATAAAATACATGAAGTTAAAAGTTGTTCTAAGTCTTAGCATTTTAGTTATCGTACTAAGTGCTTGTAAATCGAGAAAAAATGAACCAAAGGTTGAAGTTAATCTACCTGAAGTTACGGTGAAAAGTAATGCTCAAAAGAAAGCATATTTCTCATCATATACTCGTAAGTCTGATATTATTCATACAAAATTAGATATCAATTTAAATTGGGATAGTTGTTTTGTTTATGGTAAAGCTAATTTAAAAGTTCGTCCATATTTTTATTCAACTGAGGAATTGGAATTAGATGCTAAAGGTTTTGTTATTAATGAAGTAAAAATCAATGCAAAGAAAGCAGACTATGTATACGATGGATATAAATTAAAGATTAAACTTGGCAAAAAATACACAAAAGATGAATCGTATGATGTGTATGTAGACTACACTGCAATGCCTAATAGAATAAAGGTAAAAGGCAGTTCTGCGATTACGTCCGACAAAGGTTTTTATTTTATAAATCCAGATGGAAAAAATAAAAAGAAACCCACAGAATTTTGGACTCAAGGCGAAACGGAATCTAATTCATGTTGGTTCCCTACAATTGAAGCTGGTAACGAAAGATTCAGTCAAGAGATTGGGATTACTGTAGATTCTTCTTTCGTAACTTTATCAAATGGTCGCTTAGTTTATTCAACAAACCATTCTAACGGTACTCGTACCGATTATTGGAAGCAAGATTTATCGCATGCTCCATATCTTGTTTTCTTAGCTGGTGGGAAGTTCAATATTTATAAAGATAAATGGAGAAACATGGAAGTTAATTACTATATGGAACCAAAATACTCTCCATATGCAAAATTGATTTTCGGTAAAACTCCTGAAATGATAGAATTCTTTTCTAATCGATTAGGTGTACCATATGCATGGGATAAATATTCTCAAATTGTGGTTCGCGAATTTGTGTCGGGTGCAATGGAAAATACAGGAGCTGTCAGTTTCTACGATGATATGAATAAAACGGATAGAGATTATGCTGATCAGACAGATGAAGATATTATCTCTCACGAATTATTTCACCACTGGTTTGGCGATTTAGTGACTTGTGAGTCGTGGCCAAACTTACCTTTAAACGAGTCTTTTGCCACTTACGGCGAATACTTATGGGATGAATTTAAATACGGAAGAGATGAAGCTGATAAAGATGGATTCAACGATTTAAATGCTTACTTAGGTACAGCAAAAAACAATAGAGTAGACATGATTCGTTTTAATTTAACGGATCGCGAAACGATGTTCGATGGTAACTCGTACCAAAAAGGTGGAAGAATTTTACACATGCTTCGCAAGTATGTTGGTGATGATGCATTTTTCGCTTCATTAAAATATTATTTAGAAACCAATAAATTCAAACCTGTAGAAATACATCATTTACGTTTAGCATTTGAAGAAACTACTGGTGAAGATTTGAATTGGTTCTTTAACGAATGGTTTTTAAATCAAGGTCACCCTGAATTAGAATTTTCATACAGTTATAATCCTGATAAAAAAATAGCTTCTGTGAAGATGGAGCAAAAACAAGACCTAGCAAAAAATCCATTATACAAGTTGCCTATAGATGTGGATGTTTATGTTGATGGTAAAGTAACAAGAACTCGTGTAATATTAGATAGTGTTTCTCAATCATTTGAATTTTCTTCTTCTAGTGTTCCTTCATTAATAAATGTTGATGCTGAAAAAATGTTATTGTGTACTAAAAAAGATAATCACTCAAAAGCTGAATGGTTATTTATGTATAACAATGCGCCATTGTATTTAGATCGATATGAAGCATTACAAGCCTTAGATACTTACAAAGAAGATTCACTAGTGCAATTAGCTTTTGCAAAAGCATTAACTGATGCATCTTACGGAATACGTAGCATTGGTATTTCTAAAGTAAAAGGATTGAAAGCAGATCTTCAAAAAGCGCAATACGAGAAGATTAAAAATTTAGCGTTAACTGATAAGAATTCATCAGTTCGCTCTCGTGCATTAAGAGTGATTGCTGATGTATATTCTACAGAAAACAATGAGGCTATTTATGAAGCAGCTAGCAAAGATATTTCTTATGCTGTAGAAGCAAGCCTATTAAAAATATACATGAATACAAACAAGCCAAAAGCTTGGGAAATTGCTAAGAAAGAAAACGATACAGAAAATGGTTCAATGCAAAATGCAATAGCGGAGTTCTATTCGAAAGAAGGAACTGCAGCTGAACATAAATTCTTTATTAATATGTTTACAAATAGTACTGGGTTCTCAATGTTCCTATCTATTCCGTTTTATAAAACATATATCAAACGTATGGATGATGCAACTATTAAAGAAGGTATACAGCCAGCAAAAGCTATTGCAGAAAAAAACAAAAATCCTTTTGTGGTTAGTTCTGTAAAAGGAATATTAAAAGAAATGAAATCTGCTGCAAAAGGCGAAGAATTACAAAAGGAAATTCAAACAGCGATCGACTCGTTGAAATAATGTGAATATGAGTAAATGTGCAGATGCGTAATTTTTTTACATTTACGCATCTGCACATTTGCACATTTATTTAGTGGACTTTTTCTTCATTCTCAAATTCAACATCTCTACTAAAACAGAGAATGCCATAGCGAAGTAGATGTATCCTTTAGGGATATGTTGATCTAAGCCTTCGGCTAATAGCGTTACACCAATTAGCACTAAAAACGATAAGGCTAACATTTTTACTGTTGGGTGATTGTTTACAAATTTGCTAATCGATTCCGAAGCAAAAAGCATAATGATTACAGAGATAATAACTGCTGAAATCATTACACCGATATGGCTTGCCATTCCAACTGCTGTTATTACAGAATCTAACGAAAACACTATATCAAGTAATAAAATCTGAATGATTACTCCTGTAAATGTTATCTTTCCTTTTACATCAGTATCGTGGTTCTCACCTTCAATTTTCTCGTGAATTTCTGAAGTCGCTTTATATATTAAAAACAGTCCTCCAATTAATAATATTAAATCTCTACCAGATATTTCTTGTCCTATTATAGTAAATAACGGGCTTGTTAAACTCATTACCCAGCTTAATGAAAGCAGTAACATAATTCGGGTAATTAATGCTAATGCTAATCCAAGTTGACGAGCTTTCTTTTGTTTTTCTTGTGGGAGTTTCCCCGATAAAATGGAGATAAAAACAATATTGTCTATTCCTAAAACAATTTCTAATATCGTTAAGGTTAACAATCCAATCCACACATTCGGGTCAGCTAAAAAATCCATATTAAGTTTATAATTTTAAGTTTCTAAGTTTAGGGGCAAATTTAGCAGTAATACTCGTAACTAAAAGGGTCATGCTTCCTCCAAAGATTACTGATGGCACTAAACCTAACAATCGTGCAGCAAAACCTGACTCAAATGCACCGATTTCATTAGACGAGCCAATGAAAATACTATTTACAGACGATACTCTTCCACGCATATGATCTGGTGTAAACATTTGTACTATTGTTGTTCGTATTACTACGCTTATATTATCGAATGCACCTCCGAGTGCTAAGAAGAAAATAGATAAGTAGAAATTTCTGGATAATGCAAATCCAATAGAGCAGGCTCCAAATAAAGCGACTGAGTATAATAATTTTTTACCTGCACCTTTATTCAAAGGATAAAAAGTAAGAAGTATTGCCATAACTAAAGCGCCTATGGCAGGTGCTGCTCTTAATACTCCTAAACCTTTTGGTCCAACATGTAATATTTGATCTGCAAACATTGGTAGCA
>JACCDN010231355.1_pt1 | contig 13784 bp, 15 predicted proteins | sample 7441691 | NCBI WGS metagenome assembly JACCDN01 (sample SAMN15323439, study PRJNA562643) | freshwater metagenome | isolation source: river surface water | place: USA:Blue River Watershed | collected 2017-08-16
AAATAAAAAATAAAAATAAAAAAATAAAAATAAAAAAATAAAAATAAAAAAATAAAAATAAAAAAATAAAAATAAAAATAATAAACTTTTCTTTTTTTATAATTTAAAATAATAAATTAAATTTTTGAAGAAAATATTTTTATACTTTGTTAAAAATTATTTAACCAAATTTATTAAAATCAATGTCTTTTTTAATATTAGATTTTGATGTTATTTTTTTATTTTTATTTAAATTACTATCTGTTTTAGATTGCATACCAACATCATATTCATTTAATCCATCTTTTTTAAACTCTTTTAGTTGAAGTTTTTTAAAATCATCTTGAATTTTATTATCAATTTTAGTTTCATAATAACCTCCTGCTGAACTAGCAATATCTGAAACTAAATTTTTAAGTTTATTATTTTCCTCATTCATATTTTGAATTATTTGTATTAATTGTTTTTGTGTTTCAGTTATTTTATTAAATTCTTCTTTCATTCTATTATTATCCTTTAAAACAATTTGTAATTTTTTATCTACTTCAATAAATTCTTTTGATAAATTATCATTTACTGATTTAGCTAATGAAATTTCATTATTCGTTTTGACTATTTGTTGTGATGACATTTTAGATTTAATATAAATATTTATTACTTTGTATATTACTTTGTAATATTTATTTTTAGATAACTAATAATATTTATATGTAAATTTAAATTTATTTTATAATAATATTTTTAATATTTTTAATATTTTTAATATTTTTTTATATAAATAACTGAATCTTTTCTTAATTCTTCTAAAAGCTTTTGAACATTATCACCATATTCATTATAAATAAATCCTTTTAAAATATTAAATTGATTCATTTCATATATTTTATTTTTTAAATAATTAATTTCTTTATTTTGCATTTTATTAATATATTGTAAATGGCAAATTTCATCCTTATAATAATGAAATGTTTGATTATATAATTCAGTATCAGTTTCGATATCATTTATTTTTTGTTGTAAAACATCCATTAATAAAATTTCTTTATATTTTTCTTGTTCTGATTTCATTTTATTGATTTGATTTCGCAATCTATTATTAACTTTATTTAAATTTTCAATATGATTTTTATATCTTAGTTCATTATTATCAATAATATTTTTAAATTTTTTAATTTTCTCCTTGAGAATATAATTTTTATTTATTAAATTTGTATCTTCAAAATTATTTATATATTTTTCTTTTTCTTTAATTTTATTTGATAATGGTAAAACATTATCTTCAGAATATTCATCTTTATTATTTGATGTTTTAACTTTTAAATTTATTTTTAATTTATTCATAATAAATCTTTTATTTATTATTATATAATTAATATTTCAATTTTTTATATAAAAAAATATTCTATAATTATTCTATATTTTATTTTTTTATATAAATTGATTAAATGAACCAAATCCAATTCCTGAATTTCCTGAACTGGAACTTCCTAAACCAGTTAAAGTATTAACACCACCTAATGCATTACCAAAAGAATTAACTAAACCACCAGCAACTCCAACTATTGGTGTAGTTAAACCACCAGCAACTCCAACAATAGGTTTAACAACTTCACCAGCAACATTTATAATAGGATTTGTTGCTCCACCAACATCTTCCGATACATCATCTAAACCAAATCCAGTTCCATTTGAATCATCCGTTTTGTCAGAATTAGATGTTCCAGTTTTATTTGAATTTTCTTTTGAATTAGTGAATGTTTTTTTAATATAAAAATACATAAATGCTAATAAAGCGACAATAAATAATACAAAAATAACATTTTTAATTATTTTATTATTATCATTACTATTATCATTATAATTATATCCATAATATCCATTATTATAACTATCATAATACATACTATTATACTGATTATTATTTTTAGGAACTACATTAATTAAATTATTATTTGCATTCATTTTTATTTTCGTTTATTTTTTTAAATATTTTTTTTAAATATTATTTTATATAATATTTTATATATTATATAAAATAATTTTTCAACAATAATAAAAAGTTATTACAATAAAGAATTAACAGTTCCTAAACCTCCACTAGTTAATTTTTCTAATAATTTAATTACAGATACTAATCCATTTTTAACATGTTTTAATGTTATACTAAGTTCATCAAATGTATTTTTAAAATAAGTAGAATAAAAATAATCAAATATTAAAAACAATGTAAATAATATAATTATACTAAAAATAATATTACCAGATACATTAGCAATTATAGTATCTGTTATATCTAAATTATCACATTGATTACCTCCTTCTTTAATAGGAACTACATCTATTATATTTTCTAAATTCTCATTATACATTTTTAAACTTAATTAAAAAGTTATATATTAATATTTATATTTTTATATAAAATAACTTTTTAAGTAAAACTAAAAAAGTTATTATTATCTTTAATTATTTAAAATTTTTTTTAAAATTTTTAAGTCCTAAATTATTTCCTTGATAATTTTCCGAAATATCATGATTATTGTTTGGAGTATTGTTTGGAGTATTGTTTGGAGTAATTGAATGTTCATTACTATCTTTATGAATGATATTATCAATTTGTATAGGAATTGATTTTATATTTTCTTGTTCTAAAAAATCATTATTATTTTTAATTTGAATATTAAAATTATCAATTATAATTTGTAAATTACTGATTTTATTTTTATCTACATTATATGTAGATTTTAAATTTTCTAATCCAAATTCAACACATCTTTTAAGTTTCTCTGTTATAGCATTTAGATAATTTTTAAAATACGCTTTATTAGATAAATTATACTGTTCAAAATTAGTTAAATGAACTACCATTAAACTATTACAAATTTCTTTAACTGTATTACAAATTTTTTTAAGATGATTTATACTTTTATCAAATGTATCACCATTAGATAATCTATATATCCATTGTATAAATGTATAACTATCAATTTCTATTTTGTTATTTCTAATTCTTGGTTTTTCATTTATTTCAAATTTACTTATAATATCTAATTCAATCAATAAATTATCAACATCAGTCGAATTCATATTTTTATTTAGAATATATTATATTATATACATAACTTTTAAAAAATATAAAAAATAAAATAAAAATAAAAATAAATAAAAATAAAAATAAAAATAAAATAAAAATAAAATAAAAATAAATAAAAATAAATAAAAATAAATAAAAATAAATAAAAATAAAAATAAAATAAATAAAAATAAAAATAAAAATAAAAATAAAATAAAATAAAATAAAAATAAAAAAAATAATATATTAATTAAATTATTAATATGATATTAGCTTATATAGTTATTATTATATTATTACTAATCTTACTTTATCAAAAATTACAAAACAACAAAAATGTTATTATCAAGAATAAGAACAATAAAAATAATCAAAAATACAATACAATAAATTTAACTGAAAAGAAAAAAGATATTAATTATTATTTAAATGCCTATGATAAATGTGGAACTAGTATTAATGAAATAACTGAAGAAATTATTAATGCTAAAGATGATAATTTATTAGATTCAGAAAAGAATAAATTAAATATAATTAAAGGTAATGTTTATAAATATAATTATAATGATAAAAAAACTTCTGATAAATATTATACAAAATATTATTTTAACAAGCTTAATAATAATCAAAATCATCAAAATAATCAAAATAATATTCGAGAATTTACAGAAGAAGATGATTTCATTTTACATTTATTGTTGTTTATGGATGAAAATACAATTAATAATCAAAATAGAAATTTAAATACAATTAATAATCAAAATAGAAATTTAAATACAATTAATAATCAAAATAGAAATTTAAATACAATTAATAATCAAAATAGAAATTTAAATACAAATAATAATAATCAAAAATGGTATAATGACCCACAGAATGTGCATGATAGTATTATATCAAATACAGTTCAAAGTCATTTTAATTTTATTAAAAATAATAATAATAATTATGAAAATGCTAATATTTATTTAAATAATTTTATTGAAAAAAATAAAAATAATAGAAAACTAATGGAAGTATATCAATGTATAACTAATAGAAATGATTATATTACAAAAATAAATTGTAATGAAATTGAATTCATTAAACATATTATTTGTAGAATTGAATTAAATAAAAATAATAAAAATGAATTATATAATATTTTAATTCAAAACATGGAAGATTGTATGGAATATATTGAATATATTGATTATAATAATAACACAATTAAAAATTCAAACATAATTTGTGCTACAGGTGTTATAACAAAATTAATAAGTACATTTGCTCATTTAGATGAAAATGGTTTAGGTTTATTAAAAACTAAACAAGCAGTAAAAAATGAAATTTTTCAAGAATGTTCAAAAATAGATAATGAAAAATCAATAGAAGAAATTCAAAGTGAAGTTAACGAAATTATTGAAAATGCTAAAAATAATAATCGAAATGAAAGTATATTTTTATCTGATATTGAATATGATTATATTAAAAAAGAATGTATGGCTGGATTTTAAAAATAATAAAAAAAATAAAAATAAATAAAAAAAAATAAACAAATTTTTAATTTGTTGAATGAAAAACGGCATATGCCAGCCAATCATTTTTGTTTCTATAAATTCGTTTATACAGTTTTTTATCACATGTAATGTTGTTATCTCTGATGAATTCTCCAATTTTTATTATCAAATTCCTATGACGTTCTTGGTAGGAAAGATTACCCAGATCCCTGTGGCAAATTGACAATATCAAATCAGTAGGACTGTAAGATTTTCCATAATATACGACACGATTTTCAAAATTCCCAATTTTTTCATCCTTCAATTTTTTCAAAAGTTCAATAAGAGAATCAAACTTATTGTAATGTTCGGAATTCTTTAGTAGATAATGAAGCAAAGTTTCCCCATTTTCATTCATAGGATTGTTGATAATATTACGTATTTTTTCCGCACCAAGATTTTCGCAAATATTTGAAATAATAGACAAAGAAATTGTGTAATGATTACGCCCCACAAGAATTCGATCAAAATGGGCAAAATTTCATCTGTAAAAACAGTGTTTTTTATTTGTTTTTCGATATATTCCTTCGTATTTGTAATTGAGATGATTTCTCCAATCCACTTTCCCAAAGCTTTTTTTGTTCCTATTGTTTGTTTCATTTTTTTGTTTTAATTTAAAATGTAAAGATATGTTATTTACATAATAGGAAAATCAATTTTTTTCCTCTACAATTAATCAATAATTAAATTAAATAATTTTAATCAATAATTTTAATCAATAATTTTATTAACTTTATTTAGAGTTATGTTAATATGTATAATATATAATTTAAATTATAAAATTAAATTATAAAATTAAATTATAAAAATGAAAAAGGTTCTTTTTGCAAGTGTTGATATTGAAGCTGATGGACCATCAACATTTGATTCAAATATGGTAGAATTAGGAATTTCATTCTTTACAACTGATGAATATGATTCATATAAGGAAGTTGATTCATTTTATTCAACTGTAAAACAGATTCCTGGAAAAAATGGAGATGCTGACACAATTCAGTGGCTTAAAGATAATAAAGTTTATGAAAGAGCTATTAACGAATTTTCAGTTGAACCTTCTGAAGTTTTTAATAAATTAGCTATGAAACTAAATGAGTTATCTAAGGAATATAATATTCAATGGGTAGCTTATCCATCAGCATATGATTGGCAATGGATTAATTATTACTGGTATAGATTTGTCGACAAATCGGTTCTAACTGATGTTAATTATATATATCGACACCCATATTCAGCAAAGTGTATTTCAACATTATTTAGTAATTATTGTTCAATTAATAATATAAATAATAAACAAGATAAAGAAAAGTTATGGAAAACTTTATCTCAAAATAAAGAACATACCCATAATGCACTTGATGATGCTATAGAACAAGGAATAGGATTTTTTAATTTAAATGTTCGTATGAAGTCAGAAAAAAATATTAATTCTAATTAAAAATATTAATTCTAATTAAAAATATTAATTAGAATTTAAAAATAAAAGTAAAATTTTAATTTTACTTTTATTTTTTAAATTATATTTTTCTTATTATAATATTCAATATTATAATTAGTTATTTTAAACAAATCACTATAAAAGAATTTTAGTTCTAGATTAATAAATTTTTGATATATATCAATATTTCTATATTTAAAAGACTCGTCAATTTTTACTAAACCATAAAATTTATTTTCAAAATAATAAGCATAATCCTTATCAGAATCAAAAATATCTTTAAAATATAAATAAAATCTATTATATTTTTCTACTAATTTTGTTTGATTATTTCTGAAGTCAATTAACATATTACAATAAAAATCAAATGCCATACTTTTTTCAATATTTGTAAATATTTCAATTGATATATCATTTATTTTTTTTTTGAATTTCTTTATTTTCAAATACTTCATCCCATTTAGATAACAAATGATATAATTTATCAATCTGTTTATTAATAATATATAATATATCTTTATATTGATTAAGTTCAGATATTGTTAAATCTTCAAAGTATGACATATTATTTAATTGATTTGTTATATTTATTATATAAAAAATATTTCAATATTTTTTCACATATTTTTTTTATTTCAAATTTATATATAATATATAATTTAGTTAAATTCTTATAAATAAATTGTATTATAAAAATATTGAATTATCTTTATAAAATATAATCAATGATGAATAATAAAAATAAAGATGAAAAGAATAATGAAAAGAAAGATGAAAAGAAAGATGAAATAATTGAAAAAGATGAAAATAAAAATGAAAAGAAAGATGAAATAATTGAAAAAGATGAAAATAAAAATGAAAAGAAAGATAAAATAATTGAAAAAGATGAAAATAAAAATGAAAAGAAAGATAAACTAATTGAAAAAGATGAAAATAAAGATGAAATAAATTTTTATATTTTATGTCCTGAAGATTTGATATATGGAAATCTTCTTACTAAAGAAACAAGACATAAAATATTTGGTAAAGTTTCTGGTAATGCTAATTCAATAAAACCTGAAAACTATCAACGAGAAAAAATTATAAGTATAACAGGATATAAATGTATAAAAACAAATATTCGTATTAATTTAAGAAATCATACTTTAGAAAATATATCTCAACCAAACAAAAATATAAATGGTTTTGATTATTCTGAAAATTTTGATGGATATCAAAGTATAAAAAATAAAAAAATTTATATTAATTTTAAATGTATTGTTGGAAAAGGTGGTAGTCAAACTCGTTCTTTAAGAGAAGTATATTGGTTTATTGAAGGACAATTAAATTTATTATTAAATAATAATGATAATATTTATTTTGCTAATATTTTAGATGGAGATGAGTCTCATAATTGTATGACTAAATTTGAATATCTTATCAATTTACCAGAATATAAAAATATTAACGATAAAGTTTATATCGGAAATCTTAAAAATTATTTTAATTATCTTAATAATTTATTTAATTAATTATATATATAATATGTAAAAATATAATATAAGCTAATTCAAATGGAATTCTTTTTCTGGCATATTCTTTAGATTCTCTAAATTGAGGTAAAAATAAGCTCCATGTCTCTTCTCTTTTTTGTTCTAAAAATTTATTAAATTCTTCGCAAATTTTTATTTGTTCATTTTCAGATAATGTTTTACCTGTTATACAAAAAGTTGCATATGTTCTACTACATTCCTTTGCTTGATATATATAATCTTTTTGATATGATAATTTAATTCTATTAGATTTAGTTCCACCATCAAGTGCATTTAAGGTTATATTAAGTATTTGTTCATTTTCTTTTAATTTTTGTCCAACTACATAACGTCGAACTGAAATATTTTTCGGAATACTTAAATTATAAATATCACCTCCAATAATCCAATTATAAGATGATGTCATATTAAATTCTTTTTCAATATTTAATGGCATTAATAACCATTTTACAAGTTGATTTGAAATTTTATTATCTAACTGTTGATTAATCAACAGTTGTGAATTAACATTATCAATAATTTCATTACCAATTCTTTCAAATGAAAATGCAACTACAGTTGTTGTTGTATCATCAAAAACTGTTTCTTCAAAATATTTAACTTTTAATATTTTAAATAAACTCATAAATGAATGACGACATTTAACATCAATATTTCGTGATGAAAAGAAAAATCCAGCAGGTATAATTAATATTCCACCTTTGCAATTGTTTTGTTTTACTATACTCATAATAAAACATTTATACAAATCATTCATATTATACAAATCATATATTTCTTTATTATTGGATTTATTTCTTGCTAAATAAGGTGGATTAGTAATAATATATTTATTTTCATAATTAGGTGGATTTAATATTGTATCTTGATTTATAATATTACAGATAATATTATTATTAATATTATAAACAATATTATTTATATCAATATCATATGCTTCAATTTTACCCTTAAAATTAGAATCTTTAATCCATTTAATTAAATCACCTTTGCCAGCAAATGGTTCAATTATACAATCATTATCATTTAATGGAATATCAAAACCATTTAATATATATGATGATTTAGTTGTATAAAATTGCCCTTTATTTTTTTTATTTTCTTTATTAGAGTAAATTTTATCTATTTCATTTTTTATTTCATTAAGATTTATTTCATTTTTTATTTCATTTTTTATTTCATTTTTAGTTTCATTTTTAGTTTCATTTTTAGTTTTGATTTTAGAATCTATACAAATTTTATTATTATTCATTTTAACGAGTTTTATATTACTTAAATATGATATGTTTATACTTTATTCAATTTTTATAAATTATAAACCTTAAATAAAAACTTGATATATTATAATATATACATATAATAAAGTTTAATATAGTAAAATGGATAATATATTATGGAAAAAACATTTTAATTTTTCAAGTAGTAATAATGATAGAAAATATTATGAAGAGTTTTTGGCTCCAAAAATTACTTATAAAGATCAAATATTAGATTGTTTAATACCAACACACGCCCCTGCAAGTAACGGTTCTTTGATAAATACTGAACCTCCAACAAATAGTTATTTACCTAAAAATTTTACATTATTAGACGATAATTGTCCTCCAGGATATACTAATTGGCAACCAATACCTTATAATTTAAATTCATTTGTGTTTTATTTTGGTCGATTCTTTCGTTCAAATCAGGTAACATTAGCTACTGACATACCAGGGCTTTCAAATAAATGGCAACAAAAAATTCCAGAAAGTAATTTAAGAAAAAGATATAAGATAACATTGGAAGCAGTTCCCATTTCATCAGAAACCACTATTAATCCATTACCTATTCAGTCTACTATTCCACAAGCATATATAAATAAAACAATTATAGCTGGTAAAGCACCAGTTAAAGTAAATCCATTTTTAGCACCAGATAATTTAAAATCAATAATTATGTCTGGTAATCCAATAATTGAAACAGCGGAAATATTACCAGGATTTTTAATACAATATGTTTCAGGAACAGAAAATTTTGGTCTAGTTAGTGTTAAGTATTGTGATTATACAATTAATTTTCCAGATATAACTATTTATTTAAATGAACAATTAAATAATCCATTAACAGGTAATGAAACTTATAATATTATTCCAATGTTTCATAATAGTCCAAATTATTTAAAAAATATAGTTGATCATACTTTTGATGCACCATATTATACATATATGCATTATATAGAAAAAACAAATGGTAATGAAATTCCATTCGGTGTTTCTGATTATGTTATAGATAAAGATATTGGAATGATAACATTTTATGATGGTATTCCTAGTAATGTAGATAGTTTAAATCCTATTAAAATTAGTTTCTATCAAGCAATACCAAATTTAGAAAATATTAATAATAAAGAAGATGATAAAATAATTAAAAATTTACTTAATATGCCTGTAGAAATAACTGAAACAACTTCTAATGGATTACAATCAATAGCTAACTTTACTATTGATTCATATAAACTTCAATTAGATTTACCAAATAAGAATATTAATTTACCTTTAATATATCCAAACAAAAAAACTAATCAATATATTAATGTTAATTTTACATTAAATTTTATTCCATCAGCTAATCAAACTGTATTTATAGATATTTTTGCAATTGATTATGATGCAATATTAACAACAAAAACAATAATATTTAGTAATTTATCAACACAAAATAAAATATCAGACACTATATCTATTTTGAAACAAGATATAGTTAATTTAATTAACACAAATAATAATAATTTATTAAACAATAAAAATAGTTCTATAAATTCAAATACCAATTATGATATTTTACTTGAAATTAGAGCATATAAATTAAATTCTGATATAGTTGAAATAATTATATAACTTGACAACTATATTACCAATTTATTTATTTTCTCCAATCAACCAATTTATGTGATGACAATTCCTTCAAGCTAATTCTTTCAATATTTCCATTTTCATTTGTATAATATATAGAACAAACTTTGATAATTTTATTATTTAGCATACTTATAACACAATTTTTACAAGGTTTAGCCATTTTAAAACCATCATTAGTAAATCTATAAACCATAATATCAATATACTTTTTATTAAAAACACCTTTAATATACATTTTTTCATAATATTTCAACAATGCCATTTCTGCATGTTGAAATCGAAAATTTGTTGGATCATTACTATAATTACAAACATAACTACGAACACTACTAAAAATTTTACTATCGGGATTATTCCATAGTTTTGCATAAGTTATTTTTGTTGGATTCAATTGATTATTCAAATTATTCAAATTATTCAATTGATTATTCAAATTATTCAATTGATTATTCAAATTATTCAATTGATTATTCAAATTATTCAAATTATTATATTTTTTTGTTTTAGTATTTAGATTATTACAATTATAATAATTATTATAATTATTATAATTATTATAATTATTATAATTATTATAATTACAATTATAATATTTATTCATTTTAATTATTTTTTTGTTTATTTTATATAAAATATAGAATTCAATTTTTTTTTAATATTTTTTCAATTTATAAAAATTAATTATTTATATATTGTATATGTTATGTGATTTTTTATATTTATATTTTATTTTATGTTTTTTATTAGATGATAAAATATCATTTGAATTTGACATCGATTCATAATCATTTTTTTCTTCTGAATTTGATATAGAATTTGATATAGAATTTGAATTATAACTAGAACTTGAACTAGAAACTGATTTTGTATTATTTCTAGATTTAATTCCTCTTGTATTATTTTCTTCTTCTAATATATTAAAATTATCACTTGGTGTTAAAACAGTAATAGGTTGTGTTTCATTTGTATTAGATGAAACTGTATTAAGTGAAACTGTATTAGGTGAAACAGTATTAACTTTATTATTTTGAAACTTTGCTGATGGTAAATAATTTCCAATAATTGTGCTTAAAATACTCCATACAATAATTTTATCATTTTGATCAGTGGCTTTACCAGTAACAATATAACTTATACAAAATGCTAATACTGTTGAAGATATTAATGTTTGTGTTATATAAAGCCAATTTTTTTTAAATGCTTCAAAATCTTTTTCTTTTGAAGCCTTAAGTAAATTACCAAATGAACTATTATTCATTTTTAATATGAAAAATATTTGAATTAGTAATATATAACTATATAAATATAATTATAAAAATGAGTAAAAATGAGATAAATGATTTTGGCTATGATAAAATATCAATTTTAATAGATAAATTAAACAATCAAAATAACAATCAAAATAACAATCAAAATAACAATCAAGATAATTATCAAGATAACAATCAAGATAACAATCAAGATAACAATCAAAATAACAATCAAAATAACATTCAAGATAAAAAAAAATTAATTAAAAAACAAATTATTTTAAAACCTATAACAAGTTATTTAACAAGAGCAGGTGTATTTTTTAAAAAATCAGATTTTTTAAAAAATTTTAATTTTGAAGAATTTAAAAAATTACAAAAAAGATTATATATTAAAACATTAGTTGATAGATTTAGAAATGTTATTAGAACAGCTAATTTATTAGAATATAATAAAAAGAATGATTATGTTATTATTCCAAGATTTTATGGATTTGAATATAAAATGGCAGGATATATAAATATTATTAATCAAATTAAATTCGCTAAACAATTAGATTTTATAGAACCAATTAATTTAATTAATATGTTATATGATAAAGTTAAAAATTATAATTTTACACCAACACCTAATCAAAAAATTATTATAGAATATTTACTTACAAATATTTATAATATTAATAAAATCAATAATGGTTCTGCAGGTTGTACTCTTCATTTATCAGCAGGGCAAGGTAAAACATATATTGCTATTTTATTAACTATCTATGTTATGTTGTTTAAAAAACCAAAGGTATTAATTATAGTTCCTAAAGAAACATTATTAAATCAAACTAAAAGAGTATTTGAAAATATATTTAAAAATAAATTAATGATAGGTTTATATTATAATAAAATTAAATGTATTAATGATATTAATATTATGATAATTGATAGTAGTTTATCAGAAGAATTTATTTATAAAGAAAATAATAAAATTTATACATCATCATGTATTGATTCACCTAATCCATATTCAATTAAACCTCAAGAAAATCCTTATTATATTAATAATATTAAAGATAGAACTGAAATTTATAAAGAATTTGGGGGAGCAAGTAAAATGAAAGAATTATATAAGTATAAATTAAAATTACAAATGGAATTAGAAAAAAATAATAATAACATTGATAATATTGATAACATTGATAATATTGATAATATTAATATATTAAATAATAGTAATTTAGAAAATATATGGGATAGAGAAATTAAACCTAGAATTATAAATAAAACACCAATTGATTTTTATAAACAATTTGATTTAATAATTTATGATGAAGTTCATGAATATTGTTGTAGAAGTATGAGAACTATTTTTAAACGAGGACAAGCTCCTTTAATATTAGGGCTAACTGCTACACCTGAAACTAGAAAAGATAAATTTGATACAATGTTAAAAGATTTTATTGGGCCATTAATTGATGCTTCAACATTAGAAGGATATGATAGTGGTCAATTTAATTTTACTAGCACATTACATCCTATTAAATATATGGCTAATTTACAATTTTCACAACATTTTGAATTTTATAATGATACATTAAATCAACTTATTAATGACCCATATAGAAATCAACTTATTATGGATTTAATTAAAATTAATATGGAAAAAAATAAAAACATTTATGTTTTTACTGAACGACGAAGACATGCATTTATTTTAAAAAAAATTTTTGATAAACAATTTCCTAATAAAAAAATAGAAATGAATATTGATAAAAATAATAACAGTGAAAGTGATGAATATGCAGATGAATATGATGCAGATGAATATGATGCAGATGAAGATGAATATGAGGATAAAGATAAAGATGAATATGAGGATAAAGATAAAGATGAAAATAATGAAAATGACGAAGATAAAAATAATGAAGATGAATATGAAAATGAAAATGAATATAATGAAGATGAAAATGAGAATGAAGATAATAACGAAGATGAAAATGAGAATGAAGATAATAACGAAGATGAAAATGAGAATGAAGATAATAACGAAGATGAAAATGAGAATGAAGATAATAACGAAGATGAAAATGAGAATGAA
>JACCDN010229991.1_pt1 | contig 13783 bp, 17 predicted proteins | sample 7441691 | NCBI WGS metagenome assembly JACCDN01 (sample SAMN15323439, study PRJNA562643) | freshwater metagenome | isolation source: river surface water | place: USA:Blue River Watershed | collected 2017-08-16
CCCTTTTTTATTTATGTCGCACCAAAAAATCCTCATCCTCGATTTCGGCTCTCAAGTCACCCAACTCATCGCCCGCCGCGTGCGCGAGGCCCATGTGTTTTGTGAAGTTCATCCTTGCGACGTGACCAGCGACTGGGTGCGCGAATACGCCAAAGACGGCAACTTGAAAGGCATCATTCTTTCAGGCAGCCACGCCAGCGTGTACGAAGTGGACGACCGCGCGCCTGACGCCGTGTTTGAGCTGGGGCTACCCGTGTTGGGCATTTGCTATGGCATGCAAACCATGGCCACCCAGCTGGGCGGCAAGGTAGAGGCGGGGACTACCCGCGAATTTGGCTACGCCGAAGTGCGAGCCCACGGCCACACTGAACTGCTCAAAGGCATTGAAGACTTCAGCACGCCTGAAGGCCACGGCATGCTCAAGGTTTGGATGAGCCACGGTGACAAGGTCACGCAGTTGCCCGAAGGTTTCAAGGTCATGGCGTCCACGCCTGCTTGCCCGATTGCGGGCATGGCCGACGAAGCTCGCAAGTTTTATGCGGTGCAGTTCCACCCTGAAGTGACGCACACCGTGCAAGGCCAAGCCTTGTTGAACCGCTTTGTACTGGATATTTGCGGTACGCGCCCCGACTGGATCATGGGCGACTACATCGAAGAGGCGGTGGCCGCCATTCGCAAACAAGTGGGTGACGAAGAAGTTATTTTGGGACTGTCAGGCGGCGTGGATTCGTCGGTAGCTGCAGCCCTGATTCACCGAGCCATTGGTGACAAACTCACTTGCGTGTTTGTGGACCACGGCCTGTTGCGCTTGAATGAAGGCGACATGGTGATGGACATGTTTGTGGGCAAGTTGCATGCACACGTGATTCGCGTGGATGCGAGCGACCTGTTCTTAGGTAAGTTGGCTGGCGTGAGCGAGCCAGAGGCCAAACGCAAAATCATCGGCGGCTTGTTCGTGGACGTGTTCAAGGAACAAGCGGCCAAACTCAAGGCTGGCGACGGTGGTCACAAAGGTGCGACATTCTTGGCCCAAGGCACGATTTACCCCGACGTCATCGAGTCCGGCGGTGCGAAGAGCAAAAAGGCCGTGACCATCAAGAGCCACCACAACGTGGGTGGCTTGCCCGAGCAATTGGGCTTGAAGCTGTTGGAGCCCTTGCGCGAATTGTTCAAAGACGAAGTGCGCGAACTCGGCGTGGCGCTTGGCCTGCCTCGCGAGATGGTTTATCGCCACCCATTCCCAGGCCCAGGCTTGGGCGTGCGCATTTTGGGTGAAGTGAAAAAGGAGTACGCCGACTTGCTGCGCCGTGCCGACGCCATCTTCATCGAAGAGCTGCACAACTTCACCGACGAAGCCACGGGCAAAACTTGGTACGACCTGACCAGCCAAGCCTTTACTGTGTTCTTGCCTGTCAAGAGCGTGGGCGTGATGGGCGATGGTCGAACCTACGACTACGTGGTGGCCTTGCGCGCTGTGCAAACCAGCGACTTCATGACGGCAGATTGGGCCGAGTTGCCCTATGCATTGCTGAAGAAAGTGTCTGGCCGCATCATCAACGAAGTGCGTGGCATCAACCGCGTGACCTACGACGTTTCATCGAAGCCACCAGCGACGATTGAGTGGGAGTGAAAACACGCACGTAAGTTGTTGATTTATATAGGTTTACAACTTACACGCAAGTTTCACAAAGCCAAAAAAGTCGTTGTTTTAATTGCTCATTTCAATTACAGTTACACAAAAACCTGCACATCGCAGTCTTTGTTGCATACCGTAATTTTTGAGCAATGACACTTAAGAAGAAACAATTTAACGATGATGAGATTGCACTATTTGACAATGTAGTGCTCTACAAGCGTGGCGAGTTTTGGCACTTTAGGATGTGGCTTGCAAAAGAACACAAGTACGCACGATTTAGCTTAAAGACACGTAATAGACAATCAGCTATAGATATGGCTGAAAAGCACTATTACGAATTAAAAGTATTGGAAGCCAACAATAAACCGTACTTTTCAATCACAACAAAAGAAGGCGTTGAACGTTACTTAAAACAACGCCAAATTGATGTTGAAGATGGAATTATTGTAAAAGGTCGTTACTCAACAATCAAAACACACTTAGAGCATTGGTTAAATTTTATTAAGAAAGATGTGAAATTAAAAGAGTTAGACAGGATGGATTGCTACAACTACTCATCCAATCGCACTAAAACCAAAAGAGGTGTGACAGTTAGTCAATCCACAGTTCTAAATGAACAAAGCACTATCAATGCGATGATGAGTTGGCTTTATAAAAACAAGCTTACTGACTTTGATGCTTTTGAGTTTAGAAAATTAAAGAGAATTGATAAAGGCAATGACGAGCTAAGACGAAGTATTTTTACGCAAGAGGAAATTAGTGCGTATTGGACACAGTTAAACAAATATTTAGATGCTGCAATTGCTGATTACAAAAAAGAAGATAGTTACGAAAATTACGTAAAGATTGTAACGACTGTCTACATTGCATTTTCAATTCTTACTGGAATGCGGCGAGGCGAAATGTTGCAATTAAGATGGAGAGATGTTGTTGAAGAAACGCATTTGTATGAGGGCAGAGAACACGCTTTATTGAAAATAACAGTACGTGCAGAGACTAGCAAAGTGAGACGTACAAGAAAATTTATGATTGAAGATTTAGACTATTACGAAAGATTGTATAAATTGTTTTATCCTAAATTTAAGAAGCAAGAAAAGGATAAAGAAACACAAAAACATTTTGGTGATGCACTAATTTTCAGTTGCGACGGCTACCAGCCAATAACAGCTAGAGCTATTGGCTATCACTTCAAAGTGTTGCTTGAAAAAGCTGAGATTGAAGACTTGGAAACAAGAAATATTGTTCCATATTGCTGTAGACACTACTTTATTACAGAGAAAATGAACAGTAACTTAACAACACAAGCGATTGCAGACATGTGTGGCACAAGTGCTAAAGAAATTGAAAATACTTATTACCACATAACAAAAGAAAGAATGGTAACAAACGCTTTGGCAAAGTACATTGTGAAGGATGGTTTAATAATGCCTCTGTAAAGCATGTTAAATGCGTTAGTAATGCATCAAAACAGCTCTACAACACCGCTTTAATCTAAATGTAAACCGTTCCGTTAATCTAAGAAAAAACGAAAGCTTATAGATGCCAAATAACTTACTGTACTTTGAAAGATTGATGTTGCTTTCAATAGCTTTAGGTGTAATTACTGCAGTAGTAGGTGTAAGACCTTATGAAAATGATTTTGAAAGAAATGCTGAATTTTCTATCTTGTTGGTGCAAGCGTTAGTGCTTGGATTTATAGCTTGCATAACTTTTTTAGTAACAAGAATGCAAAGCAAAATTGCTAAATGGGCATGGATATTTGTGTTTTTTATTGGATTGGTGATTTATGTTCCCTACTTCAATGAAATGAAAGAACATCTAACTGGATTGATGTTAATTGGACAATTCTTTTTGCAAATTGTGGCGACATGCTTATTGTTGTTTTACAAGCGTGCCTGATGTGCTATGTGATTGAAGTGCGATTTAGTTGAGATATTTGTTGCTGAGCTTTGTGCAGCTTTTGACGTTTACGTTCAGCTTTTAATGCATCGCTTGCAACTTCTTTTTGTCTTTGTAAGCTAGCTATACGCTGCTGCTCTGGTGTTTTAGGTGCTGATGGTAGTTGGGTTGTAATTTCGTTAATTTTCATGCTTTACATCCTTAACTAACGCATAACACCAATCAACTGCACATTGCCAAATCCATATTCATATTCAGCAAGCAAACGGGCATGTGTGCTGCTGTCTGCAAACAATGCAGTAACAAACCACATGCCTTTAACCTTAACTTTAATTTTGTATTTTTGCATTAGTAGATTGGCTACTAATGCAGCCACTAAATTACTTATCAAAGCGTTCACGTAGCATTTTGCTAGCACCTTCAATTGCTTCATCAAGCTCGCCAGCATTTACAGCTTCAATCAATACTTCAAGCGTATTGATTAGCTCATCACCGCTTGTAAGTTCAATTGTGTTTGCACCTTTAGCGTTAAGTGTTAGTGGCTTGGTGCCATACATGATTTGCAATTGAACTTTATTGTTCTCAACCCAATACCATTCTTTCAAACGCTTTGTTACTTCAACATCATTTGCCAATCCAGTGTCAGCATCTACTACACGTTTAATTTTGGTAGCAACGTAGCTCTTACCTTCCTTTTTAGCTTTAGCCATAGCTAGTTGCTCTGCAATCTTTCCGCACAGTTTTTGGCGACGAAATGCAGTAGCACTAAGCTTGTTTTGACGTTTTGCTACTACCAATTTAAGTTTGTTTACAACGCTCATTTTTCACTCCAAAAGTTGTTAGTTGAGCTAAAACTATAGTTTCATTTTGAAATCAATGCGACCTTTATAAAAATATCTTCTTTTCTTTGGTTTTGCATAAATATCTGCATGTACAACATAGCAGATATACGCATAAAAACCGCATTTAACCCACATGCGAAGCCTACAGCTAAGCAAGCTGTACGCACTATGGCAAGTGGTATGCACAAGCAGTACCCAATCGCACTAACACTCACTTTGAAACAGTATCAGCACGTCAAAAATGCACATGGCGTTTATGTTTCAAAGTTACAGAGAAGTGACTGCGACAGGATTGCAAAGCGTTTTACTCAAAAGCTAAACAGGGAAGTTTTTGGTAAACGAGCTGCTGAAAAATACGGTATGGCGTTAAGTTACTTTGTGGTGGTAGAAGGGCAGAGGACAGGAAAGAATTTGCACCTGCACTTAGCTATTGGCAATCTACCAAAACATGTGCCATTCAATAAGGTTGATGAACTGGTTTGCAGAGCAAAGCAAAACGTTATTGAGATTGATGAACAGCACAAAGTGGATTTGGCTGATAGTGGCTGGATGGAGTACATAACCAAAGAGGTTGGCGCACATGACACAGACAACGTTTTGTGGCAGCTAACTTAACAGCATTACTGACCTTGTTTGTCTCTTGCTGCACACATTGAAGCTGGATGAAGCTTTAATTAGCGAAGCTTTGCCTAAATAAAAAGCACTACCAATCAAACCAAAAACAAACAGCACAGCATTAGATAAAACACAGGAACGAACAAAATGAGCAGTAAATACAACACAACAACACAGATACGAAGCTACAAAACACGCTGCAAGCTAACGCAAACGCTAAATGGATGCTTGGGTAGCTGGAGCATGTAAAAACAGCGTGTAGGGCGTATTACAGCGCCAGCAAAAAGCTGTGGGAGTTAAACAACATGCTGCAAATATCAAAAACCAAAGCTAATACACAAAAGCTTTGGTTTTGTTGCTTTGGAACTGCTAAGTTGTTGAATTTATTGGAGAAATTGCAATGACTACAAAGTGCAAAAAACAGGTCGCAGAAAACAAACAAAGAAAATATGCTTTAGACATTGAAAAGCTTACATTTAGGAGAGCGTTAATGTCCAAACAAGCCAAAACACTAACAGCACAAGAAATTCGCAAAGTGCTGGATTACGTTGCAACACGTCAACATTCGCATCGCAATCGCATTGCGTTGCTTTTAACTTTTTATGCGGGACTTAGAAGCAAAGAAGTCGCCAGTTTGCGTTATGGCGATGTGCTTGATGCAGAGGGAAAAGTTAAAGCAGAAATCTATTTGACTGCGGAGCAAACAAAGGGCAGCAAGACAGGGACAGTATTTGTGAGCGAAAAGCTGCGTAAAGAGCTGCAAGCGTACATTGCACAGGTGCCATGCACAAACACGCACGACAAGTTGATTTACACGCAAAAGAAGGGCAGTGAAGGATTTACAGCTAATACGCTAACCCAACATTTTCACTATTTGTACAAACGTGCTGGCATTAACGGCGCCAGCAGTCACAGTGGCAGACGTACATTCATCACTAACTTGGCAGAGAAGGGCGTTGGCGTACGTGTGTTGATGTCACTTGCTCGTCATGCAAACATTTCAACCACACAGGTCTACATTGACGTAAACGAGGCAATGCAAAGACGTGCTGTTGAATTGATTTAATTAGGATTTAAGTCGCATTACAAGATGTATTTGTTCAATTTCTTTTAGTGCAATTAGAAAATCTGTTTCGTTTGTATTGAGATAACGTTTATAGTAATCCTCTAAGTTAACTATCCACTCATCATTTAAGCTATCTTCGTCTAAGAAAACAGAATAATTACCATCATTTTCAAATTCAACAACAAGGCGTGTAAATGGAAAGTTATTTATTGACAGATACTGAGAATCAAAATCAAGTAGTAGTTGAAAACCATCCATGTTTACATTCATTCCGTAAACATCAAGACCATCATTTTTTAATACATTCTCAATTGCTCTATGTGTTAAGTAGTCAGCAGTAATTGTGAAGTCAAAGTTTTCTTTAATAAGCTCTCTAAAACGCTCTTTGATTACATTTGCAAAGTATTTTTCAAGCTCTTTTTTTAGTTCACTATATTTTTGGAAGTCCATTAAATTTCCTCGTTAGTTCTTTGTAATTGTCACATCCAATCCCATTTGCTTTGCAACGACTTTGAGATTGTGAATTTTTATAGCATCACTATCTGTACGCTTTGGCAAATGAAACAAGACAAAATTATCAATGTCTTTATCTTTGTCTCTGCATATTTGACCGACAGCACGTAACCAATTGACGAATTCAACCCCACCCCAAATTCTGTATATTTTGGCAAATGAATAGTAAAGGTCTTGTTGCTCCTTTGCACTTGTGTTTTCAAGTACCTTTTGTACTTGCATACGGTTGTACAACGTCCAAGCCTTTACCTTCTCATTAAATATTTGCTCACGCAACGATAGTTTCCTTCGTTGCTTAGGCATTACTTGCTACCAGCTTTAGTTGCACGAGGGCCGCGTTTAGCTGGCTCCGCTTGCGTAACCTGTACACGCTTAATTCCAACAGCATTGGCAATTGCTTCCAATATGGCAGTAGGTTTGATGTCCTTAACTTTTGCTTGAATTTTTGCAAAGTCACCAACAATGTTTGTTGACTTAATCAGCTCTGTCAATTCTTCTGCGTAGGCACGTTTTTCAAGTTCAGCAATTTTCTTCTTTGCTTCTTCCAGTTCTTTTTTCAGTTCTGCACTTGTTTTCGTTGCACGTGGTTTGCGTGTTGCCATCTTTCATTACTCCTTTAATCGTTACAAAGTTGATACAAGAACACTATAGCTGCTATAGTGACACGAGACAAGAGGGCTAACATGGCTGCACGACTTTCAAGCACAGAAGTAAAAAACCGTTTACAAAAGTTCGCAAAGCAGTTTAAGACTGCGGATAACGAACAGCGACAGGCGCAGATGTTTTGGGCAGGCTTTTACAACTGCTTTGGTATCAGTGCGGCAGAGGTTACGGTGTTTGAGCAGCAGGTGCGTAAGTTAGATGGCAACTTAGGACGCATAGATAGTTTTATACCAGGCTTGCTGATTGTTGAGCACAAAAGCAAGGGCAGGGACTTAAATGCAGCGTACGAGCAGGCACAGGAGTATTTTCTTGCACTTAAAGCAGAGGAAAGGCCTAAGTACATTATTACTAGCGACTTTGCACGTATTGTTCTACATGACTTGACTGCAAACGAAACGCACGAAACAACGCTTGAAGACTTGCCCAAGCATGGTAGTTGGTTTAAGTTTTTATACGGCGATGAACAAGCTGCGATTGTTGAGGAAACACCAATTAACCGCAATGCAGCCTATGCCATTAGTAAGCTGCACGAAGCACTGATAAGAATTAACTTTAAGGGGCGAGATTTAGAGGTTTTCTTAACTCGCTTACTTTTCTGTTTGTTTGCTGATGACACAAACATATTTGGTGACAATGGACAATTTAGACGTTTTGTTGAAAACGCTAAAGACGATGGTAGCGATACAGGACAAAAGCTATACGAGCTTTTTGACATATTAAACACGGCTGATGCAGACAGGCAGAGTACGTTAGAGGACACGCTTGCTGCATTCCCTTATGTTAATGGAAGTTTGTTTGCAGAGCGTACACGCATTCCAGTCTTTAATAGCGAGTTGCGTGAGTTATTGTTGACATGTGCAATATTAGATTGGAGCAACATTTCGCCTGCAATTTTTGGTGCAATGTTTCAAGGCGTACTTGAAGAACATGCAACGCACGAAAAAAGACAATCAACAAGACGTGAGTTAGGGGCGCATTACACAAGCGAAAGAAACATCCTTCGCGTAATAAATCCATTGTTTTTGGATGAATTGCGTACAGAGTTTGAGGCTGCAAAGAAGAGTAAAACAAAGCTTAAATCTCTTTACGACAAGCTGCCAACATTGACATTTTTTGACCCTGCATGTGGCTGTGGTAACTTTTTGGTGATTGCATACAGGGAGTTAAGAAAGCTTGAAAATGATGTAATTGCTGCATTGTTTGACTTTGACAATATGAAAGGTTTGCTTGACGTTGCAACTCTTTGTCGCGTTAATCTTGCACAGTTTTATGGTATTGAAATTGATGAAGCTGCAGCTCACATCGCCCGTGTTGCTTTATACATTACAGACCATCAGCAAAACGAGCAGGCAGCACAGTATTTTGGAACTACACGTGCAACAATTCCGTTAACAGCAACACCGCAAATCCATGTTGGTAATGCTTTGCGTATTGATTGGGAAGATGTGTTGCCAATTAGTAATTGCAACTATGTTTTTGGCAATCCACCGTTTATTGGCAAACAAATGCAAACGGAAGAACAAAAGGATGAATTGGCTTTAGTTGCAAGCAAAATCAAAAACTCATCATTGTTGGATTATGTTGCTGCTTGGTACATTAAAGCAGCAGAATACATAAAAGATACAAATATAAGTGTTGCATTTGTTTCTACAAATAGCATTACACAAGGAGAGCAAGTTGCTGTACTTGGTAGCTGGTTGCACAGTAATGGTGTGAAAATTAACTTCGCACACAGAACATTTAGATGGAGTAATGAAGGCAAGGGAGTTGCTGCTGTTCATTGCGTCATTGTTGGTTTTTCAATGACTGATGCAAAAGAAAAGTTTATCTTTAACTATGCACAAATTGATGCGGAGCCAGTTGTTACAAAGGCTGCACAAATCAACTTTTATCTTGCAGATGCGCCATTAGTTTTCCTCGTCCCACGTAGAAGTTCAATCTGTATTTCGCCAAGTATCGTATTTGGAAACATGGCTAATGATGGTGGACACTTGTTTATTACAGAACAAGAGAGAAGTGAGCTTATAGCCAATTATCCAAACTCTTCTAAGTTTATTAAGAAATTTTTAGGAGCTGATGAATTTATTAACAATATGGATAGGTATTGCTTGTGGCTTAAAGATGCTAGGGCAGAGGAAATACGTGCCATTCCATTCATCTACGATAGAGTGCAGAAGGTTAAAGTAGTTCGTTTAGAAAGCCAGCGTAAATCAACAAATATCCTTGCTGAAACACCTTATTTGTTTGGTGAAATAAGACAAACAAACAACCCTTATGTGCTGATTCCAAGACATAGTAGTGAAAACAGAAAGTACATACCTATTGGATTTTTAACTGCTGACGTTATTTGTGGTGATGCAAATTGCATGTTGATAAATGCAACTATTTTTGACTTTGGTATTGTCACAAGTTTGATGCATATGGCTTGGGTTAGTGCTGTTTGTGGAAGACTAGAAAGTCGTTTTCGTTATAGCAACACCATTGTGTACAACAACTATCCATTCCCTGTTGATGCTACACAGGCACAAATTGATGAAGTGAAAAAATGCTCACAAGCTGTTTTGGATGCACGAGCAGTTGAAGAGGAACGCTGCAGGCAGATGGGTGTTAAATCATCTCTTGCTGCTATGTACGACTCTTTTGCAATGCCAGCAGACTTAGTGAAAGCACATAGAGCACTTGATAAAGCAGTAGACAAAGCTTACGGTTACAAAGGTGCTGATGATGATGCAAGCAGAGTTGCATTCATGTTCAAAATGTATGAACAACTAACAAGTTTGCTGCCATCAGCGCCAGCAAAGAAAATACGTAAAGTTAAGGATGAGCAATGACAGTTGAAGTTGAAGGTAAATTCACGCTCAATGTTGCTGAACCTGAAATTTTCTTTTGGTTTAGCAAGAAGCTTGAAGTTGAAAATGTAGTAGACGAACTTTGCTTTACCGTTACTAATACAACTAGCAGAGATAAATTTGATGATTTTTCTGCAACATTGGAATTAAGCAACTTCGTCACAAACAAGTCAAATATTACAAGTGATGGTTATTGGAACGAGAAGCAGCCATTAACGCAAAAATCTGGTTACGAAAACTTAACTTTAGTTGTTTGCTACGGGAAACCTGATTGGCTTGGTAATAAAAGTGAAGATAAGACCATTACATTTAATCCATCTAAAAAGACTGTATTTTTGTGTTGGTGTGTTGATGACATTGCAATCTTAGACAGCATTAAGTCAAATCTTAAATCTCATAAAAAGTTGAATTTGTACATAGTTCTCAATGAAAAAGATGATTTCTTTGAAAACATAGAAAACCTTGCAAAACCTAAGTTAAGAAGTTTTAGTTTGACTTTTGAGTGAAGATGAAAATGAATGAAGATTTTAACTTACTTGATGATGTTGAGGCTGTACTGCTACAGAAAGCTCCATTGGTTGAGTTTGACTCAGTTAGCAACGAACAAATCATCATGTCACCAGCGTTCCAACACAGAATTCTTGATGCTTTGCTTGACTTGTTGCCTAGTCATCGTGAATTTACAACAGGGATTCTTGAAAACAATAGTCTGTTAATTCCATTCACTACAAAGTTTGTTAATTTCTATCGTCTTAAACAATCGAACAACATATCTAATGGCTAAAACTGTCTACTACTTAACTGGAATGAATGGACGACTTGCAACAGGCTTAGGTGAAGCTTTGTTAAGCAGGGGAGTTGACTTAACAGGCAGAGAGCTTGTTGATGACTTTAGAAACTTTACATTTCAAGACCAAATTGATACTGTTGCAGATGATTTAGCTAATCATTTTTGGACAGAAAACTCATATGTTGTTGGAAGCTCCTTTGGTGCTTACTTGTTCTTACATGCACAAGCTAAGTTGATGAAGCCTTATGTTGGTAATGTGATTTTACTTTCACCAATTGTTGGTGAATTTGCTAATGAAAACACATTGATGAACTTTATTCCGCCACGTCCTAATGCCTTAATGGAGCTTGCAAAGTTGGGTAATTTCCCAGCACCATTGAAATGTGAAATTCATGTAGGTGCAGAGGATTGGCAAAGCATTCCAGCTAACGTGCAAGCTTTTGGTGACTTAGTGGGCATCAACGTGCATGTTGTACCTAACGCGGGGCACATGTTGCCAAAGCCTTATGTTGGTGATTTGCTTGATAAGTGGTTAGCTAATGGCGCAAATTAACTTACACATCGTGCAACCAAAAAATCGTCTCTCTATGTTTTTACACATCTTTTCGTGTTACATTAAAACAACGTAGATGACGTTTATTTACACAAAAGTTACACACGGGCAACTAGGGGTGCTGCAGGGCGCAGAAATGCTAGGGGTTGCTGGTTGGGTAACTATGGAGTGGGAATAACTCGCGAAGGACGCATTGAAATGACTCACCCAACTCCAAGCAATTCGACACTGACGGCAGAGCAGCTGGCAGCTTGCGCACCGATTGAGCAGTATTTTCTGGGTCATGCGCATGACGACGCGCGCTACATGCGACAAGCATTTTTGCCCACCGCCCATATTGAATCTATGCGCGAAGGTGTGTTCACCTCTTGGCCGCTCGACATTTACTGCGAACGCTTTAGCGGAAAGCCAGCGGCTGACGAAGCCACGCGCCGCCGCCGCATCGATTGGATCGAAGTGGCTGGATCAGCCGCCAGCGCTCGCGTCACGCTTGTGCACGGTGCCACGACCTTTACCGACTATTTCGTGCTGCTCCATACACAAGACGGCTGGAAGATTGCGAACAAGGCCTTTGTCGGCCAGCCCACCCAGGCATAAAACTGCGCAAGGCTCAAACGTCCTACAATCGTAGGCTGTTAGCAAATGCCCGATTTGGGCTTGAATTTTTTAATTAGAGAACACTGAGTACATGGCAAAAGAAGAAATGATCGAAATGAAGGGTGTCGTGACCGAGGTCTTGCCCGCCTCTCGCTACCGCGTCACCCTGGAAAACGGTCACTCACTGATCGCATACACCGCCGGCAAAATGCGCCTGCACCGCATCCGCATCATCGAAGGCGACAAGGTCACGGTGGAACTGTCGCCTTACGACATGAACAAAGCCCGTGTGACCTTCCGTCACATCGAAGGCAAGGGCCCAGGCCCAGCTGTTAAGCGTCGTTTCTAAACGGACCATCAGCGGTCGTTTGGCGTGTACCTGCCCCCGCAGTTCAAAGCCAAAGATGAGGCCCATGCGCTCGCTCTCATGCGGGCGCATCCGTTTGCAAACCTCATCAGTGTGGACGACGATGGTTTTCCAGCCGTCACACACATTCCCCTTCATTTGACACAAGCCAATGGCCAGCATGTGCTGCTAGGCCACTGTGCCAAGGCCAATCCGCATTGGCGGTATTTGCAGTCGCGCCCCCAAGCACTGGTGACCTTCATGGGGCCTCAGGCCTATATGTCGCCTAAGGTGTACCCAGACCTCACACATGTGCCTACTTGGAGTTATTTGGCCGTGCACGCCAAGGTTGAAGCCACATTGGTGGAAGAGCCCGCAGCCAAAGACCGCTTACTCAAGCAACTCATTGGCGATCACGAGCCGCCTTATGCCGCGCAATGGCATGGCTTGGCTAAGGACTACCAACACAAGATGCTCAATGCCATCGTGGCGTTTGAGCTGCGCATCACCGAGTTGCAATGCAAGCTCAAGCTCAACCAACATCGCCCCGAATCGCACGGTGCTATGCATGCTGCTTATGCGCAAGGCACATCTGATGAACAGGCTTTGGCCGAGTGGATGGTCAAGCTCGGCATGGTTCAGCCATGAGACCGGTTCATTCACCAGAAGACATTGGCTTTATGCAGTTGGCCTTGCGTCAAGCGCAAGCTGCTGCTGATGCGGGCGAAGTGCCTGTAGGAGCCGTGGTGGTGAGGGCAGGGCAGGTCATTGCCTCGGGCCACAACGCACCACTAGGCAGCCACGATCCAACCGCGCATGCCGAGGTCAATGCCATGCGCGCTGCGGCGCAGGCAATGGGTAACTATCGACTTGACGACTGCACTTTGTATGTGACGCTAGAGCCTTGCGCCATGTGCAGCGGCGCTGCGCTGCATGCGCGTTTCAAGCGCGTGGTGTTTGGCGCGACCGAGCCCAAAACGGGCACCGCAGGCTCGGTGCTGAATCTGTTTGCACATGAACAGATCAATCACCAAACCCAAGTGACGGCTGGTGTATTGGCCGATGAGTGTGCGCAAGTGCTGCAAAGTTTTTTTGAGCAACGACGTGCCCAGAAGCAGCTCGGCAAAGTACCTTTGCGTGAAGATGCGTTGCGTACAGCAGACAGCGCGTTAGCGGGCTTAGATTTACCTTTGGCGCTGTCGCACTTCACAGCCGATTTACCTGCATTAGACGGCTTGCGTTTGCATTGGTTTGACAACCGCCAAGACGGTCAAGTTGCACCTCATATTTACTTGCACGGGCTAGACGGCTGGAGCGCGCAATACGCTGCACAGCTGCAATCGGCAGAGCCAGTGATTGCGTTGGACTTGCCCGGTTTTGGTTTGTCAGATAAGCCCAAAAAAGTCGCAACACA
>JACCDN010021631.1_pt1 | contig 13782 bp, 11 predicted proteins | sample 7441691 | NCBI WGS metagenome assembly JACCDN01 (sample SAMN15323439, study PRJNA562643) | freshwater metagenome | isolation source: river surface water | place: USA:Blue River Watershed | collected 2017-08-16
ATGAAGATTGATCCAAAGTGGGTCACCGGCAAGCTCGCAGAAGAGATCTTTGAGCACGTTGCGCAAGATAAATTGATTGAACCGACTTTTGTGATGGGTTACCCAGTTGATACCTCACCGCTAGTTCGTGCACATCGCGAGATTCCAGGGGTAGTTGAGAAGTGGGATCTCTATGTTGATGGATTTGAGTTAGCAACTGGTTATTCCGAATTGGTAGATCCGGTCATTCAACGTGATCGCCTCATCGAACAGGCACAACTAGGTGCAAAAGGTGATCTGGAAGCGATGCAGGTGGATGAAGATTTCCTCCGTGCCATGGAATTTGGCATGCCACCTATGGGTGGAATGGGAATGGGTGTTGATCGTTTATTGATGGCACTTACTGGACTTGGGATTCGCGAAACAATTCTCTTTCCACTAGTAAAGCCTGAAGTTGATTAATTATGTTGGAAATTCGCCCAGCAAGAACTTCTGATGTAAAAGCAATCCGCGAACTCGTAGATTCTTATGCCGCACCGGGCCAGATGTTGGCTAAGGAAACTGTGACACTCTTTGAAAGCGTTCAAGAATTCACCGTTGCTGAGCTCGACGGAAAAGTTATCGGCTGCGGCGCGTTACATATTCTCTGGGAAGATCTTGCTGAAGTTCGTACCGTGGCCGTTGAAAAGAGTTTGCATAAGCAAGGTATTGGACATCAAATTTTGCAGCGCATCATCGAACGCGCCCGTGAAATAGGCGTCTCACGAATTTTCTGCCTTACCTTCCAAACAGAATTTTTTGGAAAACATGGCTTTGAAGAGATCGAAGGAACACCGGTCTCACCAGATGTGTATGCCCAGCTTTTGCGCTCTTACGATGCGGGAACTGCAGAATTCTTGGATCTTGAGTCGGTAAAGCCCAATACCTTGGGCAATACCCGCATGCTCCTCAACCTATAAAAAGCCCTATAAAAACGCCCACTATTTGGGCACCTTCGGGAATACCGGCCCCACATCTGGGGTTCTATGACCTACAAGCCCTTCACCTCGCACCTTCCCTATGCTGGGTTATAGGCTTACCGCAGAGATTGAAGCCAAAGGAGCCAGCTATGTTTGAGCGCTTTACCGATAGAGCAAGACGCGTTGTTGTCTTGGCTCAAGAAGAAGCCCGCATGCTCAACCACAACTACATCGGTACAGAGCACATCCTCCTCGGTCTCATCCACGAAGGCGAAGGCGTCGCCGCTAAAGGCCTCGAATCCCTCGGCATCTCACTCGAAGGTGTGCGAGCACAGGTAGAAGAAATTATTGGACAAGGTCAGCAGGCTCCGAGCGGACATATCCCATTTACTCCACGCGCAAAGAAAGTTCTTGAACTCTCACTTCGCGAAGCGCTGCAACTAGGCCACAACTACATTGGTACAGAACACATCTTGCTCGGACTTATCCGTGAAGGTGAAGGAGTTGCCGCACAAGTTCTCGTTAAGTTGGGCGCCGACCTCAATCGCGTCCGTCAACAAGTTATTCAATTGCTCTCTGGTTATCAGGGTAAAGAAGCTGTTACACAAGGTGGACCTGCAGAAGGCACCCCATCTACTTCACTCGTTCTCGATCAATTTGGTCGCAACCTCACCGCTGCAGCGCGTGAAGGAAAGCTTGATCCTGTAATCGGTCGCGATCTTGAAATTGAACGCGTTATGCAAATACTTTCTCGCCGCACAAAGAACAACCCAGTTCTCATCGGCGAACCAGGTGTTGGTAAGACTGCTGTCGTTGAAGGACTTGCGCAAGCAATTGCCAAGAATGATGTCCCTGAAACGCTCAAGGATAAGCAGCTCTACTCACTTGATCTAGGTGCACTTGTTGCTGGTTCTCGCTATCGCGGTGACTTTGAAGAACGCCTTAAGAAGGTTCTCAAAGAGATAAAGACACGTGGCGACATCATTATCTTTATCGATGAAATTCACACGCTCGTTGGTGCAGGCGCTGCCGAAGGCGCAATCGATGCGGCAAGCATCTTGAAGCCGATGTTGGCGCGCGGTGAACTCCAGACTATTGGTGCAACTACTCTTGATGAATATCGCAAGCACATTGAAAAAGATGCTGCGCTAGAACGTCGCTTCCAGCCAATTCAGGTGAAGGAGCCATCAGTTGCTCACACCATTGAAATTCTTAAAGGTCTACGCGATCGCTACGAGACCCACCACCGTGTATCAATCACAGATGGTGCGCTCGCTGCTGCTGCCAACATGGCAGATCGCTACATCTCAGATCGCTTCCTTCCAGATAAGGCAATCGACCTCATCGATGAAGCAGGCTCACGTTTACGTATTAAGCGCATGACAGCACCTGCTGAACTTCGCGAATACGATGAAAAGATTGCTGCAGCTCGCAAAGCGAAGGAATCAGCAATCGATGGACAAGATTTCGAAGGCGCAGCAGCGCTTCGCGATAAAGAGAAGACTCTTATCCAAGAGAAGGCGGAAGCTGAGAAGAATTGGAAAGCAACCGATCTCGATAAGGTCACTGAAGTTGATGAAGAACTCATCGCTCAGGTGCTCTCTGCCTCAACAGGTATTCCAGTATTTAAGTTGACCGAAGAAGAGACTGCACGTCTCTTGCGTATGGAAGAAGAACTCCACCGCCGGGTGATTGGTCAAGATCAGGCAATTAAGGCGCTTTCCCAAGCGATTCGCCGTACTCGTGCAGGTCTGAAAGATCCAAAGCGTCCTGGTGGTTCATTTATCTTCGCTGGTCCATCCGGTGTTGGTAAGACAGAACTTTCCCGCACCCTTGCTTCATTCCTCTTTGGTGATGAAACAGCGTTGATTCAACTCGATATGTCTGAATACTCAGAGCGCCACACAGCTTCACGTCTCTTTGGATCCCCTCCAGGATATGTCGGTTACGACGAAGGTGGACAGCTCACCGAGAAGGTGCGCCGTCGTCCATTCTCTGTTGTGCTCTTTGATGAAATTGAAAAGGCACATCCAGATATCTTCAACTCTCTGCTTCAGGTCCTTGAAGATGGACGTCTTACAGATGCGCAAGGTCGCACCGTGGACTTTAAAAACACAGTCATCATCATGACCACCAACCTTGGTACTCGTGACATCTCCAAGTCTCTTGGACTTGGTTTTGCCAACGCAGATGACGATCTCACCAATTACGATCGTATGAAGGGAAAGGTTCAGGAAGAACTTAAGAATCACTTCCGTCCTGAGTTCCTCAACCGTATCGACGATGTCATCGTCTTCCACCAGCTCACCAAGGATCAGATCATCCAGATCGTCGATCTCATGGTTGCCAACCTTGATGAGCGCTTGAAGGCAAAGGACATGGGAATCGAACTCACTCAAGCTGCAAAGGATCTCTTGGCAGCGCGTGGTTACGACCCACTTCTTGGCGCTCGTCCGCTACGTCGCGTCATTCAGCGTGAAATCGAAGATGCACTTTCAGAGCGCATCCTCTTCGGCGAACTCAAGGCTGGTGAAATCATTGTGGTTGATGCATCAGGCGAAGGTCCAGATGCAACATTTACCTTCAAAGGTTCGGCCAAAGTTTCAACGCCTGACACTCCAGAAGATTTAGCTGAGACAGCCAAGTAATCTAAAGCGGAAACTTCTTCCCTGGATTCAGGATTGAGTTCGGGTCAAAGACGCGTTTGATACTGCGCTGTAAATCCATCACAGTTGGAGAAATTTCATCTGCGACCAGCGAAGATTTAATCGAACCAATTCCATGTTCGCCACTTGCTGTTCCGCCTAGTGATTGCGCTATGGCAACTATTTCGCCAAAGACTTTCTGAGCAAGTTTCGCAGCTGCAGCATCTCCGTGCTCATGAACAATTGTGGGATGCATATTGCCATCTCCGGCATGGCCAAAGATGCCAATAGTGAGCCCGCTCGATTGGCTTAGCGCCTCAACCTTTTCAACAAATTCCGCAATCTTGGTAATAGGAAGAGCAACATCATCCAGCAGAGTTGCGCCCATACGTTCGAGCGCTGGATAAGCCATCTTGCGAACTCGAATTAAGTCAGCGGTATCGGCAGGATCTTCCGAAAAAACTCCATCAATTAAGTCAAATGATTTACACACATCAAGGGCTTCCTGGCAGCGATGCAAATTTTCATCTAACTGCATAATTAATACTGAACCTGCAATCTCAAAGCCAAGTGGGTGCCACGCCTCTACCGCTTTGAGCGTTGTTTGATCGACGATTTCCAACATGGAAGGTTTAAAGCGCAGTAGTTGTGCAGATGCTGCAGCAGCTCTTGTCACGTTGGGAAAAGTTGCAATTAAGGTTGCTGGTGATTGTGGGCGAATTTCAAGGTTGAGAGTTAGTTCGGTGATAATTCCCAGGGTGCCTTCTGAACCGATAAAGAGGTGGAGCAGGTCGTAGGTAGTTACAGATTTCTTAGTGGCTTTACCAACTTCGATGATTTCACCACTTGCCAGTACCACTTGCGCTGCTCGAACGTGAGAAGAAGTAACTCCATATTTAACGCAGCACATACCTCCGGCATTGGTTGCTGCATTTCCACCCAGGGTTGACCAATCGCGGCTTGCAGGATCAGGGAGGTAGGCAAGGCCATATTCTTTAGCCTTGCTATCTAAATCAAGATTAATCACACCTGCTTGTACGCGAGCAATCTGATTCTCAGTATCTATCGAGAGAATCTGATTCATCTTTTCAAGTGAAATCACAATCGAATCAGCGCTGGAATTTGCTCCACCTGCGAGTCCGCTGCCCGCGCCACGAGTGACTACTGGAATTTTATGTTCGTTAGCAAAGCGAAGAACTGTAGAAATCTGCTGTGCGCTTTTGGCCAGAAGTACTGCAAGCGGTGGTGCAGATTGCGCAAAGGGCGCTTGATCGCGCGAATATGAGGCCGTTATATCTGGATCAGTAATGAGAGTTGCATCTGCACCGAGGAGTGCTTGTAGTGCGGATATCTGGCTCATGAGCGCAACTTTAACTTCCAATTGATGTTTCCAAGTACTACCAATCCGATGATCAGGGCAATTTGGGTCGCAATGGCCCAAGGCGAGCGAATCTCATGTAAGAGAACTTCTCCAAAATTAGAGGCCGCTATCACCGAGGCACCAGTCACATATGTTGAATAAGAGATGGTGCGCCCCAGCGCAAAGGCGGCAAGGAGGGGCTTAAGAGCGACAGTTTTCATCAATCCGGCAGCTTCAAATAACTGTGCTGAAGAGATGGGCGAAACAAGAAAGAGCGCCAAGATTGCATAGCGCTTTGAATTCGATTTTTGAAAGTAACGTCCGGCATATTCCATATTGGTTGAGAAGCGAGTTGGCACCAAATGGGCAAATTTGCGAAAGTACCACGCTAAGAATGCGCGGCCTGTTGTTGCAGAAATGACTCCCAGAATTACAAGAAGAAATGGGTTCAATTCATAATTCAAAAGGAAGAAAATCAAAATTATCCATGTCGGTGGAGCAAACGCTGGCAGCGAGTTTGTTGCGAGAATGACTAGAACCAGCCCTAGGTAGATCTCCACTCTAAGAGTCTAGCGAGGCAGCGAGAACTTATTCTTTCCGCGCGATTCAATCAGCCCATCATCGAGCAGGCTCAAAATCGCTTTTTCCAGTTGTGATGGAACATCCCAGAGCTGAGATATCTGGCTTTTGGTCAATACTTCATTCTCTCGAAGCGCCTGCACAATCGTGCCGCGACATTGGCGATCGGTTCCATGCCAAGTTTGTGTGCGTTTAACAACATCAGATTTTGGATAATCCAAGCTTCGCCACACACAACCATGTGCAACAGGACAGATTCCACATTTAGGAGATTGCGCTGTACAGATAATGGCCCCTAACTCCATGGTGGCAGCCGCCCAAATATGTGGATCCTTTTTTGGAATGAGCTCTTCGTAACGCGACTTCTCACTCTTTGAAGCACTTTGGTTAGGAGCTGCAACGCCGTCGTAGAGACGAGCAAAGAGGCGGCGAATATTGATATCAAGTACAAGGGAACGTTTATTAAACGCGAAGGCAGCCATGGCAGCTGCTGTGTATTCACCAATGCCGGGTAGTTTGCGGAGTTCACTTTCATCTTCTGGAATTTTTCCAGATAGATCACGTGTGATTACTTTGGCGCATTCATGGAGCCTTAGCGCACGGCGCGGATAACCTAATCGTCCCCATGCCTTAATCACTTCTGCTGGTGACGCTGCTGCAAGATCTGCAGCGGTTGGCCATCGCTTCATCCACTCTTGATAGATAGGTATGACGCGATTTACTGGGGTCTGCTGCAACATAAATTCTGAGACCAGCACGCCCCACGCATCAGTCTTACGCCAAGGTAAATCGCGTTTATTCTTCTTAAACCAAGCGTTGATCTCTTTTTCAAACATTAGTCACCAGCGATTTTGACGCGCTGCAGCGCTTGATCAAGGCGCGAGACTTCAACGATATCCATTCCTGCAATCGTCACATCAGATCCGCTTGGCACAAGCGCTCTCTTAAATCCAAGGCGGTGCGCCTCTGCGAGCCGTCGTGAAACGCCACTTACTTTACGAATTTCACCAGCCAGCCCTACTTCACCGATGGCAACTAAATCTGCAGGAAGTGCCAATCCCTTGGCTGCTGATGCAACAGCAAGGGCAAGGGCAAGATCTGCGGCAGGTTCAGACATTTTCATTCCGCCAACTGTTGCTGCATAGACATCGCGACCACCAACTCGTACATGTGCGCGAAGTTCGAGGACAGCTAAAGTCATTGAAGTACGCGCCGAGTCAAGACCGCTGGTAACGCGACGGGCGTTTCCAAAATCGTTTTCTCGTCCAGCGCTGACCAGCGCTTGAATTTCAGCAAGTAATGGGCGGCGACCTTCGAGAGTGACAGTCACACATGTGCCAGGAACGGGTTCGGCATGGCGCGAGGTAAAGAGACCGGTTGGATCAAGGACGCTTTCAATGCCAGTATCGCTTAGATCAAAACATCCGACTTCATCGCTAGCTCCAAATCTATTTTTTATAGCGCGAATTAACCGCAACCGGGAATGGCGCTCACCTTCAAATTGCAGAACTACATCAACGATATGTTCGAGTAAACGTGGTCCTGCGATAGAACCATCTTTAGTGACGTGACCGACGAGAAGTAAAGTGATATCGCGGTCTTTACAGATACGGATAAGCGCACCAGCAACTTCACGGACTTGAGTGACACCACCAGGTGAACCATCAGCAGCAGATGAGCCAATAGTCTGAACAGAGTCGATAATAAGTAGTTCTGGTTTTACAGCATCAATATGTGCGATAACTGCGCCAAGATCTGTTTCAGATGCTAAAAATAGTTGTGGATCAACGGCCTTGATGCGTTCTGCGCGAAGTCGAACTTGTGATGCTGATTCTTCGCCAGAGATATAGAGCGCAGGGATTCCTTTCGCTGCAGTCTGTGCTGCAACAGATAAGAGCAGAGTTGATTTGCCAACGCCGGGTTCGCCAGCGAGCAAGATGGCAGCGCCAGGAACTAAACCGCCACCAAGTACGCGATCGAGTTCAGAGACTCCGGTGGCACGTGCTCGCGCTGCAGAAAGATCTACATCCCCAATAGGTGTTGCTTTGGAGGTCACGGAACCTGGCACAAGTGAGAGTTTCTTTGGTGCTGCTAACTCTTCAACAGATCCCCATGCCTGACATTCGCCACAGCGACCAACCCATTTTTGCGAAGTCCAACCGCATTCAGAGCAACGGAAGGGATCCTTTTCAACCTTGGCCATAGACGTAGGTTAGGGGAGAGAACTGACTATTTGCCGGCTGCGAGAGTCGCTGGGTGTTGAATAACAAAGAGTGGGAGTGAGCGGGCTTGTGCATCTCGAATACCTTGCATCCGGCGATCGCAGTGCTCGGCCAATACTGCATAGGCAGCCTCGCCCATTAACTTCTGCAACTCTGCCTTGTTGGAAATGTAGACAGGCTCGCTTCCTACATGTGCATCCGTATTGCTGGTGCAGTACCAATCAAAATCTTCTCCACCATCGCCCCAGCCAAGGCGTTCGTATTCTCCAATAACAGTCACAGAATATTCGCGCTCGCCGACTTCGCGAGTTTCAAAACTTCTGCGAAGTGGAAGTTGCCAACAAACATCTGGCTTTGTATCAACGAAGTGCATACCCCGTTGTTGCGCCAAGTGATGTAGAACGCAACCGAATGAGCCAGAGAACCCAGGGGCTTCATAACCCTTCCGATTTAAGAAGATGCATGCATCATTTACTGTGCGCGTTTTACGTTCTTTATCTTCATCTAAATCGGTAATGCGAAGTTGGCCACCCGGCTTCTTGGGGCGCGCTTCTTCATAGAATTGCCACATCTCTGGCGTAAGGAACTCAGCAGCCTTACGAACGCGCTCTTCATCTTCTTCATCGGAATACATTGCACCTTCGGTGCAGCATCCATCATTAGGGCGATCTTTAAAGACTCCCTGGCAACCATCGCCATAGATACAGGTCCAGAAGGATGTGAGCCAGGTCAAATCGCACTTGAAGATTTCTTCTTCATCATTGGGATCTGTAAATTCAACCCAGTCGCGCGCGAAACCTGGCTTTATCTCTGACATAGTCGCAGAGCCTACGCGTACTCTTTCGCTATGGCTAATCCGGTAAGCGATATCAAAGTTGGCATCATTGGTGCTGGCACTATGGGAGAAGCGTTTATTGCAGCTCTTATTCGCTCTGACATTGCTCCTTCATCAATTAGCGTTGTTGTACGCCGACCTGAGCGCGGCGAAGAGTTAAGGGCGCGCTACTCAGTTGTTGTGGAACCACTTGAGCAATCATTGGTAACAAGTGATGTTGTAATTCTGGGAATTAAGCCACAGGGCCTTACAGAGTTACTGCCGCAAATATCGCCACACATCAAAAAAGATGCACTTGTCATTTCACTGCTCGCAGGCAAAACCATTTCGACGATTGCCTCAGGTTTAGGTGGTCACTCAGCAATTGCTCGCGTTATGCCAAATACCCCAACGCTGGTTGGTAAAGGAATGGCAGGCTACTCACTCAGCGCCGGGGTAACAGAGCGCCAGAAGAAATTTATAGAAACTCTTTTGGCTGCCACAGGAAAAGCCATCGAAATCCCAGAAGAGTTACAGAATGCTCTCACTGGTACTAGCGGTTCAGGTCCTGCCTACTTCTTCCGTTTTGTCGAAGCGATGGTGGATGGCGCAGTCGCAATGGGGCTAAGTCGAGAAGATGCAACAACTCTGACCATTCAAACAATTGTTGGTGCAGCAGCTCTTCTCGAAAGTTCTGAAGATTCCCCAGCCCGTCTTCGAGAGAAAGTTACTAGTCTCAAGGGTGCAACAGCGGAAGCGCTGGCGGTCTTTGATGAGGCAGGAATTTCAGAGATAGTCGCTAAGGCGATGGCGGCATCAGCTCGTCGCGCGGGAGAACTTGCACAGTAATGAGAAGAGCTCTCATTCTCGCACTCGCTTTAACTTTGGTACCTACTGCTGCGATTGCTGTTCCAAAGCCTGTACAAGTAAAGCCACTTGATATCGTGGCAACTGCAGTCAACACAGAGGGTTTATTGGCAACTGGAAAAACTCTGGTTACTTATACAAATACCGGATCAATCAATTCCAATATCGTCTTGACTGCCTTTGATGTAACGGGCGTTCAGCAATGGGTTCGCACGATTGATTCGGGAGTAGATGAAGTCGTGACTGCAGCAACAGTTGACGCCACCGGAACTATCTGGCTCGCTGGGTCATCGGCTGTGCTGCCGGTTTCAGATACGCCTACTGTGGCGGTGCCTGCAGAAAATCCAGATGGTGTAGTTGTGGAAGAACTTCCACAAATTCGTGCTGACATGAATCAGATAACGATTTGGAAGATTACTCCACTCGGCGAACTTGCCGATACGTATTCATTGGCGCAAAGTGCTCCAGCGCTCATTACTGCAATCTCAGTTAGCGCCTCTGGAGTCTCAGTAGTGGGCTCAAGTGGCGGTCGTTCCTTTTTGCTGTCGACAACCCTTACTGGTGTATTTGCTAAACCAATCTTTATCGGCACAAGTAAGACAGCGCTCAACGCTGTTGTTAGGAGTCCAGATGGCTCTGTAAATGTTTTTGGTGAAAGTTCAGAGACGCTAGGTGGCAAGAAACTTGCCGGAACACGTGATGGCATTCTCATGAAGGTTAGCAAGGCAGGTGCAATCACAAATGTAGTTCGTAGTTCTGGCATTAAGGCACAACGCTCATGGCTGGCTGCGGATACAACGTTAGCTCTCACTGGGTATGTGAAAGCTGGAAAAGTTACCGAAACTGCTTTTACAAAATTCAATTCATCCTTTGCGCCAACGTGGACAATACGATTTCCATCGACTGGGAGTTCAACGGTGCTGAGCGCCGCCGGAACTACATACGGTGCGCTCTCCTCAAACTCGGCAATTAAAGGTGTTACCGGTTGGAAACCGACTTCACCGACTTTGCTTCTCATGACCTTCACTTCCAAAGGAGTTCTCAGCGGCGCATATTCGGCCAATGAACTCAGCTCGCCGATTTCACTGGTCTACTCACGAGAATTAGGCCTCTGTGGGCTGGCAAGAGGTAGCGGGGAATCCGTTTCGATTTTTAGGCTGGGTACGCGGTAGCCTTTCCCACCTCAAGTTTTAGGAAATCAAATAAGAAAGAGTGTGACCTATGGGTTCCGTAATTAAGAAGCGACGTAAGCGCATGGCGAAGAAGAAGCATAAGAAGCTTCTGAAGAAGACTCGCATTCAGCGCCGTAACGCCAAGTAATTTTCAACTGTAATTACTGAAAGCGGAACATTGATAGTTGGCCTTTAACGCCAGCAACTAAATATTTAACTCGATCGATAGTGACCCAGGCGGAAGAAATTCCGTCTGGGTTCTGTTCTGATGTCACCAATTTAATTGTAGGTATAGCACGTACGCTATCTAGCACGCAGAGCCTTTGCTGGCAGTTAAAGGCAATCAGCGAACCATCTGTGTTGAGAAATTTTCCGGGAGCGCCATAGAGCTCACTACTTGCAGAATTTTGTTGGGGCGAACTCTGCAGAGGGCTCCAACGAATCTTGCTCGGAGCTGTGGGCGAAGTAGGTGCAGCGTTTAACCATGTAGCCTGAATGCCCGTCAAAGTTTTTGCGATAGAGACATCAAAACCGGTCATTGGGACTGCGCCACCTGATGAATCGAGGTTGAAGTAACTCCAATTTGCTCCTGACAACGTTGGACGAGAAGCTACGCGGACTTCACCGGATGTTGGTTGCTTTTTCTGATTAATAGAGAGCACTGAGTCATAGACAACATATGTCATCTTGCCATCGAAGAGCGCTTTGAGATGGAAGGCGACATCACCCATGGTGCGCCCATCCGTTTTGCGATCACCATCTACAAGTTCATAGTTCCACTTATTGGCGCCCTTTATCTTGGTTGCACCTAATAAAATTCCTTGGCTTTCATCGCGATAAAAGACTTGTACACCACCAGCTGTTGCTACACATGCATTTGAGATACTGACATCGCTTCCAGTGCGAACTCGAACTGGGTCTTTGTAATCATTTACTTGCGGGCCGTTGCCATCGACAATTTCATGAGTGAATTTCTTGCCATCGTATGTGGAGTAGCGAAGGTCGCGATCATCACTTTCTGAGTAAAAAATGTGTAGTAACTGCTTAGTTCCCGAACCATTTACACATAGAGAAATCGGGCTCGTGATCTTTGATTTTGTACGCTCGCCAGAACCGCCTGCGCCATCAACAGTTGCTTTACGCCAAATCTTTCCATCCCATGTAGCGATGCGAAGTACACCACTTCTGGAATCGGTATATGCAACCAAGGGCTTTCCGTTGAAATTAACGCTAGATACACGCTTTCCATCAGCATTTTGGTCGATGATAAATCGTTTCCACCCAGGTTGGGGAATCATGGGTGCAGTGATAACTGCATCTGATGTGCCATTTGTATTGGAGGCAACAATGCTAAAGCTGTAACTGGTGCCATTTTTTAGCCCAGTAAAGGTCAGCGGTGATTCAGTAACGCTTTTGACTTGGTTGGTAGTCAGGTTACGGATTGAATAACTTGTTACTTGCGCTGTGCGCGCGTTTGCTGGAGGGTCGAAGGTAATAATTGCGGAACCATCTGCAATAAGGGCCGTGGCGTTACGCACGGGAAGCGGAATACCTACCGCAACACCAACCGGAGGCTTGCGGCGCAGGTCTTCTAGCATTCCCAGCAGCAATGAGCCTGGTTCGCGGAAAACTTCACCAGCATCGAGATTAGGGGTCATAATCGAATTAGCCCCAAGATCCTTATAGGTATTTTCATCGATATGACTTACCGATGAACCATCTTCATATTTAGCAGGTGTATAGAGAACTATTTTCTCTCCACCATTTGCAGCGTTGCCATTCTGTCCTGACCATAGGAGCGTTGAAGTCAGTGCTTTACCGAGTTCGATGGAGGGAGATGGCAAATCTGATAAGCGCCGCCCATCTGGTAATTGTGCATAGGCTGTATATGGAGTTGGTTGTTCGATATTTCCGTATCCAAAGAATGAGTCGTAGGAATCAGTTGAGAGAAAACCGAGGCCATGTGCCATCTCATGCAAAAAAACTGATGGTAGGTCATATTCATTAGCCCGAGGAGTTCCATCATTACGAGTGTTCCAACTCGCGAGTGAATTTATTTGAATCACCATATCGGGATTAGCCGGATCAAGGTCTTTACCTGCAAGCGCATTTGCTAAGGCCGATGGATACCAAAGGCTCTGGTCGGGAGCTCCATCAAAGCCTGAGTAGTAATTGCCAGGTCGCGCACTTCCGAGAACTCCCCACGATGGGGAACGTCCCCAGGTTGCATCAATAGTGATTGGTGCGTTTGAAGCGAAGTTTGCTGCCCAGATATCGACTGCCGATTGAAAGTCTTTCTTGGCCCATTCAGGGAAATTCTTATAGTTAACGACAAATTTTGATTTAGCTTCGAGGTTAAAAACTTTGGGAGGGGTAGTTGTTGCGGTACCGATAGCTTTACCTGCATAGGTATGTCCCCATACTGTTGATGGAGCAACTTTAAATTGTGAAAGTGCTTGTGCTGGTGCAGGAAGAAGAGCGGCGATAAGTACAGAGAGGGCAAGAAAGAGTCCACCTTTTCGCAGAATTAGGCTCCTCATAGCAGGTAACGCTATCAGGATGAGAGAATGCAGTCATGGTTACCGTTTACTCTCGTCATGGCTGCCATCTTTGCGAAAATGCTGTGAAAATTCTGGAAGGAATGCGCGAAGAACTCAACTACACAATTGATGTCATTTATATTGACGGTAACGCTGATTTAGAGAAGTCGTATGGACATCAAGTTCCGGTCATTCATATCAATGGCGAGCACCATGATTTTTTCAAGGTTGATCCAGAAAGATTTAAAACTTCCCTTGAAAAACATCGTCGGCATCAATAATTCGATACGAATAACCCTGCTCGGCCAAGAAACGTTGACGATTTTGCGCAAAATCTTGATCAATAGTGTCGCGCGAAACTACGGAGTAAAACTTCGCTCCACGCCCATCTGATTTAGGGCGCAAGATTCGACCTAAGCGTTGTGCTTCTTCTTGGCGTGAACCAAAGGCACCTGAAACTTGAATCGCGATAGTTGCTTCAGGAAGATCAACTGAAAAGTTTGCAACCTTTGAAACCACCAAGCAAGTTACTTCTCCACTTCGAAAGGCTGCAAAAAGTCTTTCCCGTTCCTTTTGTGGAGTATCTCCCTTAATAAGTGGAACTCCCAAAGTTTCAGAGAGATCATCTAGTTGATCTATATATTG
>JACCDN010307591.1_pt1 | contig 13778 bp, 1 predicted proteins | sample 7441691 | NCBI WGS metagenome assembly JACCDN01 (sample SAMN15323439, study PRJNA562643) | freshwater metagenome | isolation source: river surface water | place: USA:Blue River Watershed | collected 2017-08-16
GGCGTGGACTGGACACTCAGTCAAACTCAACAAATCCTCCAAGCCATTCAATACGCCAGCCTAGATGCCATGGTCCTCAACCCCAACGTTGAACGCCACATCAACGTCAGCGTCAGCGACACCACAAGCGCCAACTCAGTCTCTCTACTCAAGACCGTAGCACTCTTGCCAAGCGTCGACTTTCATAGTGCGCAGCTCGACATCGCCACCTCCAAAATCACACTCAACTTTGAAGCAGCCCTCACCGGTACACCGCAGATCGCAGACTTCTCCGACCTCAAGCTAGACGGCGTTGCAGCCAACCTCTCTGGCGTCAGCCTCTCGGGTTCAAGCCTTCTCCTGTCATTGGCCAGTGCGATCACCTCAGACGCTGTTGTCTCATTCAACTACACCCCCAACGCCTCGGCTGCCAATCACATTCAAAGTGCGGGTGCCAGCCTGAGCGAATTTGCTTTCTTGCAAGACAAATCTGCCAACAACACAGCCTTGGCAGGCACCGCTGGCAAACACAACATCATCCTCGGCAACGGTGGCGCAGACACCATGACCGGAGCCGAACTCTCCGACACATTTGTCTTTGGGCTCGGCACCACAGGCACATCACACGTCACCAACTTCTCCATCAGTCAGGGCGACAAACTCGACCTCTCCAAGCTCATCTCAAGCTACACATCCACCTATGGCACCAATGGCTTGTCCAAATACCTCAACCTCTCCACCGTCAATTCTGGGCACGACCTTCAACTCCAAATTGACAAAGACGGCTTGGGCAACTTCACCACTGGCCTAGACGCCACCGTCATCCTCACCGATGTCGGCACCACTGCCACCAACGCGGGCATTGCCAGCACCTCGGCCGATCTCACCGACTACCTGCTCAAGCACAGCGCCGTTGTACTCTGATCTTCTTTGTTACATCTAATTGCTACTAACTAGCAATTCAATGTAGCTAAAAACAAAACATGAATCCGCCAAAATGGATTCATATAACTTATTTTCAAAAAGGACCTTCCATCATGACAACCAACTCTAAGTACGTACTGACCGCTGACTCTGGTAACACCTTGCTCGACTTGCGTTTAAATGCAGGTTTGCTCTCTTTGGTGGGCCAAACAGCAACGATTGTCGGTACCGCGGCAGCCGACTACGTGTATGCCAGCTTAGGTACCAACGTTGACTGGTCTGCGCCATCAACCGGTGTTGATGTCATGTACTTGGACGGTCGTTTGCAAGACTACGACGTCACCATTTCAGGCGCCGTCGTCACGCTCACACGTACTGACCCCGTCAACGGTGTCACCAGTACCTACAAACTCAATGCTGGTGGTTCATCTAAATTTGCATTCACCGATGGTTCTATCGATGCAAGTGCCATCCTTGCACAAACCGCTGGTGCGCCTGATGCCGCTAATGCAGCGGCCGTGCTGGCTGGCGCTGCCATCAACTCGCTGGCCACGCCTGATGCTGCTGACGGCACAGCCGCCACACAGCGCGTCTCCTTGCAAAACGCGGGCATCGTCACCGCCACTGCGCTCATGGGCAAACTCATCATCAGCGGTTCTTCGGGCGTTGATCAGGTATACGTCAAAGCTGGTGCCAATGTAGACGCCACCCTCATAGGCGGCAGCACCGACATCATCTGGATGACCGGCAACTGGGCCGACTACACCAAAACCGTCAAGGGCAACACCCTTCAACTCAGCCGCACCATCAACGGTCATACCGAAACCGTTTTGGTTGCCGCTGGCTCAGGCGTCTTGAATGACAAACTGATGTTTGCCGATGGCTACATCATGTCCAAAGACGCACTCACCAACAACACTGCGCTTGACCTCAAAGCCGCGGGCGGTGTCATGTCTCAAGCCCCTGGGCAACACACAGACTGGATCAACTTAGGTGGTGTCATCTCAGACACCGTCACCATCAGCGATGACACAGGCACCTCTGCCACCGACGCCATCACCAAAACAGCCGCCCAAACCATCAAAGGCAGCTACACAGGCACTTTGGAAGACGGTGATGCCATTCAAATTTCTGTCGACGGCGGCGTAACATGGACCTCCGCCACACTCAAGCCTGCTGCCGCAGGCGGTGGCACATTTGAAGTAGCTGCCACCCTCATTGAAGGCGTGCAAGCCGTGCAAGTGCGCGTCTTGTCTGCCAATGGCCCAACCCTCGATGCGTCACGTCAACACACCGTCACCATCAACCATGGCGGCACAGTCACCTTGGACACCCACGTCCCCACCGGAACCGTGGCAGTCTCTCTGGCGGGCGACGCATACATCAACAACGCAGAAGCTGCTGACGCAGCCTTCACCAACGTAGCCATCAAAGTCACACTCGGTGCGGACGTTCAAGCTGGCGACATCATTCAATTGCAACTCAATGGCACCACCAGTCCTGCCAACGACGCCGGTTCGCCTTACACCGTCACTGCGGCCGACCTCAAAGCAGGCTTTGCCACCATCAACCTGCCCAAATCCAGCCTCACGTCAGGTGCCGATGCCCTGAACAACGCTGTGCACAAGGTCTACGCCACCTTCACAGACGTTGCTGGCAACACATCCACCACTGCCACCCCAGTTGACATCACCGTCGACACCTTTGGCCCACAAGCCACATTCGTTGTCTCTGCTGTTGCAGTAGACGGCACCACCGCATTGCACACCGGCCCAACCGTGGCCAACCCAGAATACGTCAACGAAACCGACGCCTACCTCAACAACGCTGAAGCCAGCATTGTTTTGGAAACCACGCTCGATGCAAACTGTGTTGCGGGCGACACAATCCAATTTGTCATTCCTGGTGCCACCAGTGACGCTGACAAACTCGTCGGCACAGCCTACACACTCACCGCAGCCGATGTGGCCGCAGGCAAAGCGCACATTCTTGTCAACAAAACAGACATTGCTGGCGCCACCGTCGTAGACGGTGTTTACAACGTCGTTGCACGCACCTACGACGCTGCGGGCAACACCCATGACAGCGCAACACTTGCCATCACCGTCGACAGCGTAGCTGTCAGCGCAAACCTCACCGTGTCTTCTTATGAGACCGATGCAACCACCGACCGTGCTACTGGCGAAGCAGATCGCTTTTTGGCCAACGCTGAAACCAACGTCGTTCTCAAAGTTGACAGCACAGCCTTTGGCGCAGCCAGTGCCCTCAAAGTAGGCGACGTCATCACACTGCAAGTCAAAGACATCGCAGCCTCTACCGCTGCGGGCCATGATGTCTTTGTTGACCTAGTTCATACCACCGCAGGCACGGGCTATGCAATTGGCGACACCTACAAATACACCGTCACAGCGGACGACGTCTCCTCTGACGACGGCGTAGGCAATGCAGCCTACATGCAAGTCCAAAAAGAAGACTTAACCGCCGGCTCATTCAACGTTCTGCGTGCGCACTTGGTCGATTTGGCAGGCAACGACAGCTACTCCACCGACAACTTGGGCATCACCGTTCAGGGCTCCATCACCCTCACGATGACCTCTGGCATCACCGACTTGCAAGTCACCAGCCAAATCGTACTCACATCCTCACAAATAGTCGCCACGGCAGGGCACAAGCTCATCACCTTCACCAACCTGGCCAACAGCGGCACCAAAACAGGCTTTGATGGTGAAGCCAACACCAACACATTCAGCGTCTACGCAGACGACACCCGTTACGTCACCATCGTTGGCAACAAAATCATCATCAAGCCACCCTATGACTTTGACTTTGCCAACAACTACGAAATCACAGTAGAGGCAGATGCCTTCTTAACAGCCCCAGACACTGTCGGTGGCATTCCAGCCATGGGCACATCCGCTGTCGGCGTTGGCAAAATGGACTTCAGCACCGTTGAACTCGGTACTGACGTTGCAACCGCCAAACAAGGCCAAGTCATGAAAGACGACGGCACCGTTTCCAGCTTGGCCGCCGATGGCGCCAAAAAGTGGTTTGCGGTTGACGGCACAACTACGCCCACAGATTACGACCTCTCTGGCGACGACTACGCCATGGTCTTCAAAGACCAAAACCCTGAAGGCCAAAACCCTGACAGCAACGACGGCGTTGCTGCCAAAGACTTCACAGCCAACGTCACCAACTTCGGTGCCAGCGACCTCATCTACGCTGACGACCAACAAAACAGCCCAGCCAAACTCAACAACAAAATATCCAGCCAAGTCATCGACTATGGCAACGCTGGCGAGCAAGTGCTGCACTTTGACCCCACTGCAACAGGCTGGGATGGTGGCACCTTCAATCTGTTGGGGGAGGGCGGCACACTCACGGCACAAAATGTCCTTGACCGTCTCAACGTAGCCAACTCCACTGCCGTCGCCACCGCCATCACAGCCATTGACCGTGTTGACACCACAGGCGCTGTGGTCACTGCCAACCTCGTAGGCGCCACCACCACCGACGCACAACCACTCTTGGTCAAAGTCTCTGCTGGCGTCCAGCAAGGCGACGTCGTGCAAATGGTCTACATCGACGCATCTGGCAATGTGCAAAACGTGGGTGGTGCATACACCGCCATTTCCACTGACCAAACCAACGGATACGTCACAGTCAGCCTCACCCGCACTCAACTCTTAGCCTTGCCAGAGCAAGAAGGTTACAACCATGTGTTCGCCAAAATCACCAACACATCGGGTGGCATCAGCTACAGCCCCTTTGTCGGCGGTGACGATGGCATGTACCTCGACACCGTGGCCCCCGTGCCCACCCTCAACTTTGCCACTGGCGAAGATGCACACATCTCCAGCGCTGAAAACAGCGTCAACCTCGTCGTGGACAAAGCCAACATCAAAATTGGCGACGTCTTGGTGCTCAAAAACGGTGCCACTCAGTTGGCCACACACACCGTCACAGCTGCCGACACCACAACGGGCTACACCTTCAACGTTCTCAAATCCAGCCTCAACACAGGCTCCAACACACTCACACTCAGCAGCACCGACGAAGCTGGCAACGTTGGCACCAGCAACATCATCGTCATTCGTGACCAATACGTCACCTACAACGGCGCAATCGGCTTAGGCCCTGTCATCGCTGGCAACGACCTGCAAGCTACCGCTTACGACAGCGCCGGCAACGTCCTTGCCACATCCGACATCGCTGCCAACGGCACCTACAGCTTCAGCATTGACAAGAGCTACACAGGCGCCATTACCATCCGCGTTGCCAACAAAACGGCTTCTACAGCCACCAACGACTACTACGACGAAGCCACCCATGCCACCGTTGACATCGGTGCAGGCGGCTCAATTGCAGCCGTTGTCTACGCAAACGGCAGCGACAAAACAGTCAACATCTCGGCGCTCACAGACTTAGTCGCTCGTCAACTCTCGACGACATCAAACGTCGTCACAGCCAATGCGGCCCAAATCGCTGCCTACAACCTTGAATTGGCCAAGCAACTGGTAGACGCCACTGCATCCCAAGGCATCACCGAATTTGTGCCTACCTTCACCGTTGACAGCGCGGGCAACAGCACCATCAGCGTGGCCGGCAAATACGGTCAACTCTTGGCCCAAATCTCTGCCCAAGCTACCGTCAACTCGGTGTCCATGGACACCCTCCAAACCCAGCTCTCCAACGCCATCACATGGACTTGGGATGCGGGCACTGGTACAGCTACAGCCGCCCTCACGGCAGACCTAGCCAAGCAAGTCGTGCTTCTCGCCACGGTTGCCAAAGTCGCATCCTTGCTCACAGGCTCCGATGCCAGCGCCTACCTCACCGCTGGTGATCTCGCTAGCTATGGCCTCACTGATGTGTCCACCCTCAGCGAAGCGCGTCAATCCGACCTCATTGCCCGCATCGTCGCCTCTGCTGACGACGGCACTGCTGTCGACACCATGGTTGAACTCAAAGCCTTGGTTGCCAAAGAAGTTGCCTTGGCCAAAATTCAAGACTACGCCACCGACAACACCAAACCAGCCCCCACAGTTGCCGACTACACAGCCGCAGGCATCACAGGCGTCACTGCCAGCGACCTCTTTGCGGTCAACAGCAAAATGGCTGGCAGTGCAGCCGCTGGCACAGTACCAGTTGATGGCGTCATCCAAGCCGTTGTCAATGTTGGTGTAGCCGCTCACGATGAGGCCATTGCCAGAATCGTTGCCTATGCTGACGACAGTACAGCCTCTGGCGTCATTGCGCCCTCTGTTTCCACCTATGCCTTAGCTGGCATCACAGGCGTCACCGCCGACAACCTAGCGGCCATCAACGTCAAAGTAGACGCAGTCAACGCTGGCGTTTACACCACAGCTGCAACCACCGTCGTCACAGACATTCAAACCACTGTCACAAGCGCCATTGCAAGCTATAACAGCGCATTCACTGCCTTGCGTGCTTACATCCTTGACGGGTTGGCCAACGCAGAACCTGATGCCACCGTCTACACCAACCTAGGCCTCAAAGCCGTCGGTACTGCTGATCAAATTGCCAGCGCCAACTACTACCTCAACAACGTCATGGCAGACGCTGACGCGTCCCTAGCCGACTCGTCCATTCTCTCCAAACTCACACTCCAGCAAACCGCGTTGGCCAAAATCAACGCCTATGCCGTCAGCAACACCAGTGCTGCGCCTTCTGTGAGCGACTACATCGCTGCAGGCATCCCCGCTGCGTCAGTCAACAACCTCTCGCAGCTCAACACCGCCGTCGACGCACAAGCAGCCATTGCCAACGCAGCAGCCTTGGCATCGGTTTTAGACTCGGTATTTGTTGGCGTCCCCTCATTGCTCAGCATCGCACGTGCTGGCACATCGGTACCCAACGGCGCCTTCACCTCTGATGCCTACCTCAACGCCTCCGAAATTGCAGCCGGTCAAACCACCAAATTCACCATCACCTTTGACCGCAGTGTCTCTGGCCTGACCGCCGCCAACTTTGGCCTCACCGACGCCAGTGGCAACGCCATTGCAGGTGCTACACCCGTACTCACACTCACCAACGCTGACTCTGGCATTGGCAAAGTGTGGCAAGTCTCTGTAGCTTCCCTCAACGGCATCAGCAGTGCCAGCGTGCGCCTCAACCTCATCAACAACACAGGCGTCACCGACACCATCAGTGGACACGCACTGGCCTCATCCACCTACACCGCAGGCCAAAGCTACACCGTTGACACCACCAACACCCTCACACTCGCAGCCGCTGCCGGTGAAGACCTCGACCTCAACAGTGCAGAAAACAGCGTCAACCTCTTTGTCAGCGCTGCCAACCTCACAGTAGGCGACTCGCTCAAACTCCTCAAAGCCGACGGCACCCAAGTTGGCACCACAGTTGTCGTCACTGCGGCCATGCTCAGCCAAGGCGGCGTCACCTTCAACGTACCCAAAGCCAACCTCTCCAATGGCGCCAACGTTCTCACCGTGCAAAGCACAGACGTGGCAGGCAACGCAGGATCAAGCTCCGTCACCATCAACGTCAGCGAATACATTCAAGTCTCCGGCATCATTGGCTTGCCAAGCAAAGTCTTGTCTGCCAACGACTTGGCCGTTGCCGCCTACGACGCGGCTGGCAACCTCTTGGGCACAGGCACCATCAACGCTGCATCCAGCACCTACACCCTCAACTTGCTCAAATCCCAAACGGGTTATGTGCAAATCAAGCTCACCAGCGCCGGCACAGCCACAGACTACTGGGACACTGCAAGTGCTGCCCAAGCAGACATGGGCTCCACCACCATCACCACCGTCATCAGTGCAGACGGTGCGGCCAAAACAGCCAACATCACACTCTTGACCGACTTGGCCTCGCGCCTCATCGGTGGCATTGCCAGCCCCACAGCCGCTCAAATCTCGGCCGTCAACCAAGCCATCACCAAACTCTTGGTCAGCACCACATCCACTGCAGAAATCACCAGCTACAACCCAGACTTTGTTGTTGACACTGCAGGCACCAGCACCACCAGCACCGCCAGCATCTACGGCCAAATCATGGCTCAGTTGGCCATGCAAGCCAAAAATGCAGGCAGCTCACTTGACGTGGCGCTCTCCACCATGGCCAATGGCATCACATGGGACGGCACCAACGCCACCCTCAACACCACATTTGCCAAAGACGTCTTCTTCTTGGCCAAAGTCCAACTCGCTGCGGCGCTTAACACAGGCGCAAGCGCATCGGCCTACCTCACCGCACAAAACTTCACCGACTACGGCATCACTGGCGTATCCGACCTGACTACTCCGCGTAAGGACGATTTGATCGCCCGCATCGTTGCAACCGCCAACAACGGCATCGAAGTAGACACCCGTGTCGAAGTTCAAGCCTTGGTAGACAAAGTCGTCGCCTTGGGCAAAATCCAAGACTACGCGGCTGCTGGCACCACTGCGCCAACCCTGGCCGACTACACCGCCGCTGGCGTCACAGGCGTCACATCAGACAACCTAGCCGCTGTCAACCTGCGCGTACTCAACTCTGACGCAGCCGGCACCAGCACAGACGCCTTGGTCCAAAGCGTCGTCACCACAGGCGTCACTGCCTACACCACGGCCGTTGCCAAAATTGCCGACTACGCCGACCTCAACACCAACCCAGCCCCCACACTGGCCGACTATGTTGACGCTGGCATCACAGGCGTCACCGCCACCAACCTTGCTGCCGTCAACACCAAAATTGACGCTGCCGTCAAAACAGGCGCAGACGCCACTGCCGAAATCCAAGCCTTGGCCAACAGTGGCATTGCCGCCTATGGTGACGCACTCGTCATCATCAAGGCATACATTGGTGACTCCTCACTCGACGCCCCCACTGCCAGCACCTATGCTGCTGCTGGCTTGCCCACCATTGATACGGCTGATGAAGTTGCCAACGCCAACTACTACCTCACCCACATCTTCACACCGGCCAATGCCAACAACGCAAACGCCACCATCCTCAACGCGCTCACTGCACAGCAAGCCGCACTGGCCAAAATCAACGACTATGCAGTCTCTAGTGCCAACCCAGCGCCATCTGTGGCCGACTATGTAGCCGCAGGCATCACCAACGCCACCACAGGTAGCCTGAGCGATATCAACGTTCGTGTCGATGCAGCAACTGGTGTCACCACAGTCGCTGCACTCAAAGCGCTCATTGACCCAGTCTTCTCATCCATCCCAACCCTGACCAGCATTGCCTTGGCAGGCACATCGGTCGCCAACGGTGCATTCCAAAACGACACCATCCTCAACACCGCAGAACTCGGTGCCACCGTTAAATTCACAGTCACATTCGACCGTGCAGTCAACGGCCTGACCAGCAGCAACTTTGCTTTGGTCGACTCATCCTCTGGCGTCAGCATCACAGGTGCTACACCTGGCTACACCATCACCACCACAGACAACAAAGTCTTCACCATCTCCGTCACTGGCCTCACCGGCATGACCAACTCCACCCTGCGTTTGGACCTGGTCAACAACACCGGCATCACTGATGCATCCAGTGGCAACGGCTGTGCCACCACCAGCTACACCTCTGGCCCCAGCTACAGCATTGACACCAACTACAACACCACCATCGTGGCCGCCACAGGTGAAGACCTCACCCTCACATCCTCCGAAACAGCTGCCCACATCTTTGTGGACGCCAGCAAACTCTCGGTGGGCGACACCTTGGCCCTCAAACTCACTGGCGGAGCCAGCCTCGTCACAGTCACCGTCACAGCGGCTGACATTGCTGCCGGCGGCGTCACACTCACCGTCAACAAATCTGCCCTTACTGCACCCGCAGAAGGTGCTGCAAGCGACCACAGCAACCCCATCACACTCACCCACACCGACACCTCGGGCAACGTCAGCGATACCACCGGCACCATTGTGGTTGCTCGCTCTGTCACTGTCAGCGGTACCGTGGGCTTAGGGCCAGTCGTCTCCACCGCCGACCTCACCGTCACTGCCTACGACGTCAACGGCAACCTCTTGTCCCAAGGCACCGTCGACGCCGCCACAGGCAAATACACCCTCACCATCAACCAGTCCTACACGGGCCCGATGGTCCTCAAGCTCACCAGCACTGGCACAGGTGTTGACTACCGTGACGAAGCCACCAACACCACCGTTGATTTGGGCTCAAGCTCCATCAGCGCAGTGGCCAACGCCAGCGGTGCCAACGTCACCGCCAACATCACCACACTCACCGACATTGCGGCCCGCCTGCTTACCGTCAGCGGTGGCTTGCTCGCCTCGGGCACAGTCGCGGCCAAAGTCGATGCGGCCAACTTGCTTGTCACCAAAACATTCATTGACCCCACCAGCACCGCCAGCATTGTCAGCCTCACACCCGACTTCACCGTTGACAAAACAGGCGTCGTCAACACCACAGCCTCCCGCTATGGTCAGCTCTTGGCTGGCATGTCCAAGCAAATTCAAACCACGGGCACCGACCTGTCCTTTGTCCAAGCCAGCTTGGCCAACAGCGTCACATTCAACTACAACACCAGCACACCTGCCAGCTCTACCATGACCTTGGGGCAGGCCGCCAAAGACACCGTCTTCTTGGCCAAAGTGGCACAAGCTGCCCAGCTCAGCGCCACATCAGGCGTTAGCTCTGTCCTCACAGCCCAAGACCTGATCGACTACGGCATCACAGGCTTTGGCACCCTCAGCGGCACACGCCAAACCGACGTCATCACCCGCATCGTCAACGGTGCCAACGATGGCAGTGGCACCGACAGCATCAACGAAGTCGTTGCCTTGGTCGCCAAAGTCACCGCCATTGGTGTCATTCAAGACTACAAAACCAGCGCTGGCAGCACCACCGCCCCCACACTCAGCACCTATGCAGATGCGGGCATCACCGGCGTCACATCCGCCAACCTAGCCGCTGTCAACAACCAAGTCTTGGCCACCGTGGCCGACATCACCGCCAACCCAGACAGCGTCATTGCCGCCGCCGCCACAGCAGGCGCTACGGCACAAACCGCAGCCTTGGCCGTCATTGCCGCCTACGCCACCAGCAACGCCAGCACCGCGCCCACCGTGGCCGACTACGCCAATGCAGGCATCACAGGCGTCACCACAGCCAACTTGGCATCCGTCAACGCCAAAGTCGACGCAGCCGCAGCCGCCGACGTCAACACCGTCGCCTTGGCCCAAACTGTGGTCAACACAGGCGTGGTAGCCAACTCTGACGCGCTCACCGTCATTCGCAACTACTTGGCAGACAGCGTCAACAACACAGCCCCCACACAGGCACAGTACCGCGATGCCAACCTCGCTGCCGTCACCACCGCAGACCAAGTCAGCAACGCCAACTACCTGCTGGGCAAAGTGTTGGCTGGCACCACCCTGACCGACGCCCAAATTGGCACCAAACTCAGCGACCAAATTGCAGCCATCAAAGTCCTCAACGACTACGCCGTTGCCAACACAGCTGTTGTTCCCACGGTGGCCGACTACACCAAAGCTGGCCTCACCCAAGTCACCGACAGCAACCTAGCCGAAATCAACGCCCGCGTTGACGCCCTGGCCACCGTCACACAAACCGCCGGCATCATCACCCTGCTCAAAGCCATCGACCTTGACGCAGGCACAAACGGTTTGCAAACCACCGCCACAGCCAACGTAGGCGGTGCCACCCTTGCCACGGCAAAAGCCATATTTGCCAACGTCAACGCCACCTACACCGACGACATCAAATCCATCAGCATTGCTGTCACCGGTGCCGACGCCACCTACGACACCGTCAGCTTTGGCACTGTCAGCAAACTGCTCAACACCGCAGCCCTCACAGGCAGTGGCATCACCGTCAACACCGTCACCGGTGTTGACTGGTCTTACGGTGCTGACCAAAAATTTGTCTTCACCAAAACCGATGGTTCAGCCTTCACCGCGGCCCAAGCCAAGCTCATTGAGCAAGCCCTGAGCTTCACCTCGGTCACCACCACCAGCAACACCCAAGGTGCGCGTGTCTTCACCGTCACCCACACAGACACCGCTGGTGTCGTCAGCAGCAGTGCAAGCAGCACACTCGCTCTTGACACCCAAGTTGTCGCCGTCGACCTCTCAGCCGCCACAGCCGGTGTTCAAAACACCTCGGCGGGCTTCGTCAACTCTACCCAAGCCACCGCTGGCAAATCATTGGTTGCCCAACCCATTGCAAAACCCACAGACACCGACATCAAACAAATCTCCATCGTTATCGGTGGCGCCGGTTTGGACGTGGCCAACGACAAACTCATGTTCGATGTCCTCCAATCCCTCAACGGTAACTTCAGCGCCACCTTGGCTAGTGGCGTCAACTACACCTACACAGCCAGCACCAAAACCTTGGTACTGAGCATGGCAAATGGGGCATCTTTTGCCACGAGCTCCATACCCGGCTTGATCAACGGCATCTCGTTCAAAACAGGCAGCCTCACCGATGGTGACCGCACCTTCACCATCAGCTATATCGACCAGCTGGGCAACACAGGCACCGCTGCCACATCCACACTCACCGTGGACCGCAACATCAATGCCCCCATCTTGGCCTTGGCTGTTGACGATGGCACCAGCACCACCGACAAAATCACCACCAACGGTCAAATCAACGTGTCCGGTGTAGACGCAACAGACACATGGTCTTACAGCCTAGACAGCGGCACCACATGGACAGTGGGCACAGGCTCCTCCATTGCCTCTTCGGCCATGGGTGCAGCAGGCGCCAAAACCGTGCAAGTCAAAGCCACAGACGCAGCGGGCAACACAGCCACCTCTAGCTTCGCGTTCACCTTGGCTGCACCCATCACCAAAACCGCATCCATCACGGGTGAGACGGACAACATCAGCATCAACGGCTCGGTTGGCAACACAACCACACCGATGGCAGTTGCCAACGGTGCCAGCACAGATGACACCACACCGACATTGAGCGGCACAGTGAGTGCATCGCTGACGGGTACCGAAGTTGTTGGCATCTACGACGGCACCACCAAGCTGGGCAACGCCGCAGTGACAGGCACCACATGGAGCTACACACCCACCGCCTTGGCTGCAGGCGCACACAGCTTCACCGCCAAGGTGGAGAACACCACCACAGGTGCAGCAGGCGCAGCCAGCACGGCCTACACCACGCAGGTGTTCAGCGGCTTGGGTATGGCAGTGACTGATGATGTAGGGGCCACACAGTTCACCTATGGCAAAGCCCGTTACATCATGCTGCGTAAAGACCTATCAACGAATGGTGGTTTGACTTGGGACATCCTAGAATTGCAGGTCATGTCCAACGGGGTCAACATTGCGTCAAATAAAAGTGCAGCGATAGGTTCGCAGGGTAGGTACTTTGATGGTACGAACACTTACTATGTAGCTAATATGCTGGATGGTAATACATCAAACAATGCCAGTGCCTACATTAGTTCTTCAACCACCGATACCAACGCATGGATTCAGGTTGATTTGGGTGCGGTGTACGACATCAGCTCGATTGTGGTCTGGCCAAGGTCTGGTTTAGGTAACCGTTTGAGCAATACCCAAGTTTATGTTTCTACAACAGACATGAGCGCAGGTGCAGCCAATACCACGGCCAACCAAGCCCCCACAGCCAGTGCCGTGTCTTATGGCACCACAGGCACAGTGACGACGACTGTCACGATGAGCGTGCCAACAGACGACAACCAGCTCACCTTCAATGGCACCTTAGACGCACCAGTAGGCGCAGGCGAAGAAGTGGCCATCTACCAAACCATTGGTGGTGTCACCACCAAAGTGGGCGTAGCCACCGTCACCGACTTGAACTGGACATTCACCCCCAGCAGTGCCATGGCCGATGGTGCCTACACCTTCAAAGCCATGGTGCAAACTGTGGGCGAC
>JACCDN010325570.1_pt1 | contig 13772 bp, 11 predicted proteins | sample 7441691 | NCBI WGS metagenome assembly JACCDN01 (sample SAMN15323439, study PRJNA562643) | freshwater metagenome | isolation source: river surface water | place: USA:Blue River Watershed | collected 2017-08-16
CGCTGGTTGAAAGTTTTGGTAAGTTTCAGGCAGTTGTCTTCGGTACATTGAGCCCCTCTAATATGTAAGGCTATTGCTGGCCAGTCAGACCCTGCTATGAACATCGTTGTCGTTGAAGACCATCAAGACCTGCGCGAGTTGTTCGTAGAACACTTGCTGGGTGATGGTTTCAATGTCGTTGGCGCTGGTTGTGCCGAAGAGCTTGATGACCACATGGCGGGTAATAGTGTGGATCTGCTCATTCTGGATCTCAATCTGCCAGGAGAAAATGGCCTGGAAATCGCGCGTCGGGTGCGACCCGTGCACCCCGGGCTCAATATCATCATGCTGACGGCGCGTACCTCGGAAGATGATCGTATCCTTGGCTACGAGAGCGGCGCCGACCTATACCTTTCGAAACCGGTGTCTTCGCAGGAGCTGTCGGCGGCGGTTCGCGCAGTGCATCGTCGTATGTCCTCTGCTACTCAAGCTGAAACACAAATAACCTTGCATGTTTCCCGCATGGTCATAACGACTGCTCAATCTGAAGTGGGTATTAGTAAAGTGGATACGGCATTGCTGAAAGCATTAGCAGCAGCACCTGATCGCCGTTTAGCCTATTGGCGGTTGTTTGAAGTCACTGATCGGGATCAGAGTGATCTGGCAAAAGGGCAGCTGGAGCTGCAGGTTTTTCGGTTGCGGAAAAAGCTTGCTGAAGTGGGTGTTTCTGAAGACTTTATCAAGTCGATACGCCGTGAGGGGTATCAGCTAACGGAAGCCATTTCGGTTGTTCATTGAAACACGCTGTAAACGTAACGGTCTAACATCTTGAACAACTTCTTTTCCAACATGCTTCTCGGCCAAATCTCGACCGAGGTCCCCAAGGGCAAGGGGCGTATGGTGTCGTTTGCAGGGACAGACCCGGATATTCGTTTGACCACGGGTAGTATGTCTGAGCGTGTGCTCGGCTATCTTTATTTGAATGGTGTGCCCTGCGTGGGGCGTGATATTGCCGCAGGTATTAAAAGCAATTCAAGCCGCGTCAGTAAAACCCTGAAAGACCTGATTACCATCGGTGAGGTTGAAGTGATCAAGCACGATGGGTGTGTTACCGAATACGGGTTGACACCTAAAGGCTTGCAGGCGCTTAAGGCAACCACGGTTTTTGCGGAACTAAAGCCTTAAAGATCCTGGCTCTGTTGAATGCTGCGAATGGCCTGTTGGCGACGATGGCGCACCAGCAGCGGTTCGGCAACCATGGCCAGGGCGCAAACACCGAAGCTGCCCCAGACGTACAAGCCATAGCCGCCCATGGCGAAAAATTCGCTGGCACTGTTCCACAACATTATGCGGTCTCCTTCACGTCGGCCAGGTGCTTGACCCATTCGGTATTGGCTTCGCGCTCCAACATAATGCTCCGGGCACGCATGAGCGCAACGGCAATGGTATAGGCCCAGAAGGCCAGGGCCATGATGAGCATGCCCCAGAGCATGGTGGTGGCCATGCTGGGTGACTTGGTGAGCGAGACGGAAGCGCCCTGGTGCAGGGTATTCCACCATTTGACCGAGAAGTAGATGATGGGTACGTTAACAACGCCTACCAGAGACAACAGTGCGCCGGCACGATCAGCACGGCGCGGGTCATCAATTGCCGCATGCAGTGCCATATAGCCTAAATACAGGAAGAACAGGATCAGTTCGGAGGTCAGCCGGGCATCCCATACCCACCAGGCACCCCACATGGGCTTACCCCAAAGGGCGCCGGTCCATAGCGACAGAAAGGCAAACAGCGCGCCGGTGGGTGCCAGGGCGCTGGTCATCATGCCCGACAGGCGGGTTCCGAAGGTCAGGCCGAGCAGTGACCAGAAGGCCATGATGCAGTAGATAAACATCGACATCCAGCTGGCGGGTACGTGAATGAAGATGATGCGATAACCCTCTCCTTGTTGTGCATCGGTAGGTGCAACAAAGAAGCTGATGTACAGACCCACGGCACCCAGGAGGGCGGCCAGTGTCCAGAAAACCGGAATGAGTTTGCCGGCCAGCGGATAGAAGGTGCTGGGGGCGCTGTATTTGAACCAGTTGATCATGGTGCTATTTTATTCCAACGAGATGCGGAGTGCAGCCGTGGTGGCCCACGGTGAGAATGCGGCGGCCAGAATGAGTAGGGCACCGAGTAACGAGATGTGTCCATCGGCACCGAGACCGGCGATGTAGGATTCAACCGCGCCCGCACCAAAAATCAGTGTCGGGATGTAGAGCGGTAATACGAGCAACGAGACCAGTAGTGCGCTACCGCGTGCCCCCAAGGTCAGGGCCGCACCAATGGCACCAATGAACGACAGCAACGGTGTTCCGATGAGTAGCGTTAGCATCAGAATGCCGATTGCATCGGCAGGCAGATCAAATTGCAAACCGATCACGGGTGCCAGCAGCACCAACGGTAAACCACAGACCAGCCAATGGGCGGTGATCTTGCCGGCGATGAGCACGCTCAACGGTTCGGGCGACAGCACCATTTGTTCTAGCGTGCCGTCAGCATGGTCGGCGGCAAATAGTCGTTGCAGACCAAGCAGGGTAGCGAGTAGGGCAGCAATCCACATGGCACCGGGGGCAATCTTGCGCAGTAGATCGGGTTCGGGGCCAATGCCCAGTGGCAGGAGCGTGGTGACGATGACGAAAAAAAACAGCGCCGTGAGGACTTCGGTCTTTCGTCGCATGACGAGCAGTAGATCGCGCTGCAGGGCGGCCAGGTAGGCAGACAGTATCGGCATCAGCGCGGCCCCGAAAGATTGAGGACAAAGCCCGGCGCCTCATTACCAAGATCCGGCGTCTGATGGCTGGTGAGCACCAGAAGCCCACCATGGGCTAAATGAGTTTTGAGCAGGCTCTGAACGTCGGCAATGGCCTGTACGTCCAGGGCATTAAACGGTTCGTCCAGAATCCAGAGCTTGGCGGGTCTGAGTAGCGCACGGGCAAGTAGCCCTCGGCGCTTTTGGCCGGCCGAGAGCACGCGTGCTGGCAGATGCTGGCGTTTGCCCAGCCCCATACGGGTGAGTGCCTCACGAACGGCGGCATCGGTGACTTTGACACCGTCGATGGCTAATTGGGCCCGCAGGTTTTCGGTGAGGGTGAGGTCTTCCTTGAGGCCGGCATGGTGGCCGATATACAGTAGATCCTGATGGTAGGCATGACGTTGCTTGCCAATCGGCGCATTTTGCCAGAGAACCTCGCCTTCGGCGGGTAGGGCGAGTCCGGCCAGAATACGCAGGAGACTGGTTTTGCCGGCACCGTTCTCCCCTTGCAGGTAGAGCCACTGCCCCGCTTCCAGTTGCAGATCTAGGTCCTGAAAAAGGGTTTGGTTACCACGAATGCAGCGGAGCTGACGGCCAATAAGCACGGGTGTTGTCATGTCAGGTGGCGTATTGGCGGTGAAAGTTACAAAAACTCATAAGTGACATCGTACCGGAGGGGGCGCATCCCGTCATCTCCTGTGAACGGATGTCGCCGCCCGCTGCGATTGTTGCACTGCGCTAGAATAAGGCTATGAAACATCTGACAGATGACATTCGTGATGGATTGAGTGAGCTGGGCGAAACCGTCCGCCGCTTGCGCGGCACGCCCGAGGATGCTGTTCTGGCCGCACTGACGGCTTTTGCAGATCCGGACACGGATGATCTGGTGTTGCTCAAACCGTTGTTTGACGCATTGCGGCCGAAGCGCGGTGAGTCAATGGATCCTGCGGTCCAGCGATTTAACAGGATGGTCGGGATCCTGCGCGAAGATCCGGTCTTGGCAGCGCAGTTCCGTCGGCATTTTGTCGGTTTTTTTACACATCGTCGGATGACGACCTTTTTTGCCGACAGCGGTATTCTGCCGGCCACCGGATTCTTTTCCGAATGGTCGCGCATGCTGGTGCATCGGGTGTTGCCCGCTGTGCCAGATGAGCGGGATGTTAAAGATTGTCTGCACGTATTCTTGAACCATCCGGATGACTGGCAATGGCTCGGCGCGATTCCGCTGGAGACCATTACACGTTTCTGGCAGCTGCAGGCACCGGCCGATAAAATGGAAACTCGTGACTGGCATGCGCTGATTCATGAGCTTCTGGATGCCATTCGTCTGCTAGCGCACCGGGTCAGCGGCCTGGGGATGGATTCGGCGCTACTCAATGCCTCGACCCACCTGGAGAACTTTGCCCCCAGCTTTCTGGAGTTGCCCTCCGAGGCACAGCACTACTATCAGTCCTTGCAGGCGCACTTTGTTGATGCCACGGTAGCACCGGATGACGGCAAGCATCTGTTGGTGCTGGTGGCTCAGTGCCTTGATGGCTTGCAACGTGCACGCCGGTATTTTCTGACCGCCGGAACCAGCTTGCATATGACGTATCTACTGACGCGTTGTCAGCAGAGTCTGGAGCGCATGGCTGAGCTGGTGACCATGATGAATACCTTTCTGCAGGCACCGGCCGTGGTTGAGGCGCTGCTGGACGATGGGCAGGATGAGACTGGCGGTGTCACCCCGGCTATGCGGCTGGCAAGTGAAGAAGCTCGGGCGCTGCGTGCCTGGTCTGCGTTTGTTCATAGAGCGATGATTGCCGAGAACCGCCGCAACAACTTTGCGGATTACTGGCAGCGGCTGTCCGAGTTGCTGGCACTGCGCGTCACCGAAAACGCAGCGCAGTCCGGCGAGCACTATCTCTGCATGAATCGTCGGGAATATGGGGCCATGTGGCTATCGGCGATGGGTGCCGGGATCTTCATTGGTGTTATGGCGCTGCTCAAAATTCTTGCGGGCGAGCTGCATGCCCCGTTGTTTGTCACGGCAGTGATGTACAGCCTGATTTACGGATTGGGCTTTACGGTCATCTATCTACTGGGCTTTACGGTCGCAACCAAGCAGCCCGCGATGACGGCTCAGACGCTGGTTGGCCAGTTATCGAATATCAACTCGGAGCGACCGGACGATCTGACCCCCGTGGTCGACCTGGTTGCAGCCGTATGCCGTAGCCAGCTGGCAGCCATCGCCGGCAATATCCTGATTGCCTTCCCTGTGGCGATTCTACTGGGGTTGGGATTGGGGCAGTGGCTGGGTGCCTCCCCGGTGAGTGCCGATAAAGCAGCCCATTTGCTGCACGATCTGGATATCTTCGGTTGGGCTATTCCGCACGCAGCGCTTGCCGGCGTATTTCTGTATCTGGCCGGTTTGATCAGTGGTTACTTTGATAATCGTTCCGCCCATAATCGGGTGGGTCCGCGCATTGCGCGTTTACCCTGGTTGCAGCGGCTGCTGGGCGTCGAGCGGGCCGAGCGTGTAGGTATCTATATCGGCAACCATCTGGGCGGGATGATGGGTAATTTTTTGTTTGGCTGTATGTTAGGTAGTGCCGGGATTGTCGGCGTGATTCTTGGTCTGCCCGTCGATATCCGGCATATCGCCTTTTCATCGGCCAATCTGGGTTATGTGATGATTGGTAGCGACGTGATGCCGGCGTGGCAAACCCTGGCCTGGGCGGCGCTGGGCGTGTTGTGCATCGGGCTGACCAATCTGTTGGTGAGTTTTACGCTGGCGCTGCGTACGGCATTCCGGGCGCGCCGTCTTCAGTTCAGTGGCGCGCCTGTTTTGATGCGGGCTGTGTGGCAACGCTTCCGGGTGTCTCCTGGTTCCTTCTTCATTCCCCCCAAACAATCATGACGCAACTCTCCCCACACTTCTGGCAGGAAAAATTCGAAACCCAACAAACCGGTTGGGATCGTGGTCAGGCTAGCCCGCAATTGCTGCAATGGTTGCAGGAGGGTGTGTTGAGCCCGTCTGATACCCAACGTATTGCGGTGCCGGGTTGTGGCAAGGGTTGGGAGGTTGCGGCGCTCAGCGCGGCCGGCTTTGACGTCACCGGGTTGGATTACACCCCGGCGGCTGTGGCCGAAGCGCAGCAGCGTCTGCAGGCGGCCGGCTTGTCAGCGCAAGTGGTGCAGGCCGATGTGTTGTCGTATACGCCGCCACAGCTTTTTGATGCCGTGTATGAGCAGACCTGCCTGTGCGCGTTAACGCCGGATGCCTGGGTGAGCTACAGTCAGCAACTGGCACGCTGGATTCGACCCGGCGGGCGTTTGTATGCCCTGTTTATGCAGGTCGATCGACCGGGGCGTCAACATGGCCTGGTGGAAGGGCCACCGTTTCACTGTGATATCAACGCCATGAACGCGCTGTTTGACCAGCGCCAGTGGCGCTGGCCGTCCGGTGAGCTGACCCAGGTGCCGCACAAGAACGGCCTGTTTGAATTGGCCGTGGTGCTTGAGCGGGTTTAGTCGTTAACCGCGCTTCCGGGTCAGGCGCTGGCTTCGGCCACGCGCTGCTGGATGTGGGCCAGCGCTTCTTCCACCTGATCCACCAGAATCAGACAGATGTCACCGGGTTGTAGTTTGGCGAGTGCGGTATCAATGGCCAGAAACTCGCCTTTGATCTCCTCGATCTCCTTGACCTGATGTGCCTCGTTAAGGCCTTCGCGGAGTAGCGCGACCACTTCGCCTTCGCTACGACCGCGTTGGCAGGCATCTTCATACAATACGACGTGGTCGAAGACGTTACCCAGAATGCGGGTTTGACGGCGGATGTCGTCATCGCGCCGGTCACCGGCGCCACTGATCACTACGGTACGGCTACGTGCCGGCATGTCGTGAATCGTGTCGGCCAGGGCGCGGATGGCGTCTGGGTTGTGGCCATAATCGGCGATCAGCGTCGCGCCTTTGTAGTCGAAGCGGTTGAAACGGCCGGGTACGGTATCGGCATCACTGTTAAAACTGGCCAGACCGGCAACAATGGCTTCCCAGGGAATGTCCAGCGCCCAGGCGGCACCGACGGCGGCCATGACGTTTTCCACCTGGAAGCTGATCTGGCCACCATCGGTAAGGGGAATATCCTTGAGCGGTAGTCGTACCATGGTCTTGCCCTGGGCCGCGATGATTTCGCCATTCTCGCGATAGATCACGCGATGCCCCTGGGCGCGATGCTTGGCCATCACCGGGTGTGCGGCGCTCTGGCCGGCAAAGAAGGTGACGTTGCCCGTGCAGAAGCGCGCCATACGGGCCACCAACGGGTCGGCAGCGTTGAGTACGGCGGTACCTTCGGCGGAAACGTTCTGAACGATGACACGCTTCACGGCAGCCAGTTCGGCAGCCGTATTAATGAAGTTCATACCCAGATGGTCGCCTTCGCCAATATTGGTGATGACGGCGACATCGCAACGATCAAACCCGAGGCCTTCACGCAGCACGCCACCGCGGGCGGTTTCTAATACAGCGGCATCAACATCCGGATGCCCTAATACGTTGCGGGCACTCCGTGGGCCACTGCAATCACCGGTATCAATCAGTCGGCCATTGGCATAGACACCATCGGTGGTGGTCATGCCGATGCGCTTACCGGTCTGGTTGATCAGGTGGGCGGTGAGGCGGATGGTGGTCGTTTTACCATTAGTGCCGGACACGGCGACGACCGGAATGCGGCCGTTATCACCCGGCGCAAACATCTGGCGGACAATGGCTTCACCCACCGGGCGGCCTTTGCCATAAGACGGGCTGAGGTGCATGCGCAGGCCGGGGGCCGCGTTCACTTCGACAATGCCACCACCTTGCTCCTGCAGGGAGCGATACACGCTGTCACAAACCACATCTACACCGCAGATATCCAGGCCCACCATGTGGGCCGCGGCAACAGCACTGGCGGCCATGTCGGGGTGTACATCGTCCGTGACGTCGGTGGCCGTACCACCGGTGCTGAGGTTGGCGTTCTTGCGCAGATTGATGCGGACGCCACGCGGCGGCACTGATTCCGGCGTCATCGCTTGTTCTTCAAGGGTGGCGATGCCGATGGCGTCGAGGCGGATTTTGCTCAGCGAAGTGGCGTGACCATCGCCGCGCAGCGGATCACTGTTGATGACATCGACCAACTGACGGATGGTGTGCTGACCATCGCCGATGACGAATGGCGGGTCGCGGCGGGCGGCGGCAACCAGCTCATTGCCCACCACCAGCAAGCGGTAGTCGTGGCCGGGCAGGAAGCGCTCGACGATGACGTCATCGCTGATCTTGAAGGCGACTTCAAAGGCGGCCGTAACTTGCTCGACAGTTTGCAGATTGACGGCAACGCCCTTACCCTGATTACCATCACGCGGTTTCACAACCACCGGGCCTTTAATCCATTCGGCGGCAGCCAGTGCGTCAGCCAGGTTGGAGACGACACGCCCCTGTGGTACAGGCACGCCGGCCGAGTAGAGCAGTGTTTTTGTGAGGTCTTTGTCCTGGGCGATAGATTCCGCGATGGCACTGGTGTGGCTGGTTTCAGCGGCCTGAATGCGTTTTTGTTTGCTGCCCCAACCCAGTTGCACCATGCTGCCTTCGGTCATGCGGCGGAAGGGGATGCCACGGGCCACGGCGGCATTGACGATGCTTCCGGTGCTCGGGCCTAGACGGAGGTCTTCGTCCAGCTCGTTGAGCTCGTGCAGCGAGGCATCCAGATCGAACATCCGATCTTCGAGCGCGGCCTGACAGAGCGTCATGGCATGGTCGAAGGCAAGTTTGCCAACCGCTTCTTCGCTGTATTCCACGACTGTGATGAAGGTGCCTTTTTCCGGCGTCTGGATGGTCCGGCTAAACGTGACCGGGCAACCTGCTGCAGCCTGTAAGCCTAATGCGGCAACTTCCAACGCGTGAGCCAGCGTCAGTGGCTCGTTGTGGCCGCTGGCGATGAGTGGTCCCATTTGCGGAAAGCGTGACCGCAGACGTGTTTCAAAGCCAGCCAGGTTGGTGATCTGGCATTCGTCTTGGGTGCAGGTGATCAGCGCTTCGATCATGGTGTGGCGACCCCAGAGGTTGGGGCCACGCAGCGCGCGCAGGCGAACAATTTCCATGGATTACTGGTGTGTAAAAGTTTGGATACCGGTGCTCATGATTTCTCGTGAGAGATTCATGGCAACGCCGACGCCAACGGCGGCCAGAATGCTTTCAAGGGCATCGCCGCGCAGTTGCAGTAGAGGAATGCTGTTAATTGCCATCAGTGGCGTGATGTTCTGACCCTGCGCCAGAACAATGTGGCCATCGCGGCTGAAGACGGCGCGACCGCCTTTGCCCAGGTGTTCCTGCAGCGGGGCTGCGTCACCATAGCGGCTGAAGAAAATGACTTCACCCTGGCACAGACGTGCCATGTCGGTCACTTCCGTATCGTCCGCATTGAGTACGGCAGCGCCACTCGGCAGCACCACATCGACCTGCGTGCGCATGACTTTCCAGATGGCGACGTCATCTTCAATCGAGCATTCGGGCACGGTATCAGTCGGGTCCAGATTGGTGACGACACCCACCGTGCAGCAGCGATAGGGCAGACCGTGGTTGAGGATAACGCGGTTGTCGTTTTCAATAATGGCAACTTTGACCTGACGATTCAGCATCAGGCGGTGGCCACTTTCATAGTTGGCACAATCACGTGCATCAATCTGACGCTGGTTAAAGTACATCCCCTTGCTGCAGGCCAGACCGACGCCCTCATGGCTCAAGTGCAGAATGCTGGCGACCAGCTCTGCCACGATCGATTTGCCCCGCGAACCGGCGATGCCGACGATCGGCAGATTAAAATCCTGCGCTGGCGGGAACAGATAATCAACAATGGCTTCACCCACCGGGCGCGGTGTGCCGGCCGAGGGGCGCAAGTGCATCAGCAGACCGGGGCCGGCGTTGACTTCCACAATGGCACCACGCTGACCCGCCAGCGGTTTGGCGATGTCTTCACACACCAGGTCGATACCGGCAACATCCAGGCCTACCACGCGGGCGGCCAGCGCCACTGTTTCGGCCACATCCGGATGTACCAGATCGGTAATGTCGATAGATACGTTGCCGTTGCGCTGAATCAGGACATCGCGTCCTTTTTCGGGGATGGATTGCGCGGTTAGACCCTGGCGTTCCAATTCCAAGCGCACAGCCGAATCCACCCGCACAAAGTTCAGGGTGTTTTCTTCGGCGGGCCCACGGCTGGGGCTGCTGTTGATCTGTGTTTCGATGAGGGCTTCGATGGTCGATTGGCCGTCGCCAGTGACGAAGGCGAAATCGCCACGGGCTGCGGCAACCATTTTGCCGCCTACCACCAGCAGGCGGTGCTCGTTACCCTGGATGAAGCGTTCGACGATGACGCTGCTGCCTTCTTCGTCCGCCACGGCGAAAGCCGTGCGAACTTCCTGCTCGGTCATCATGTTGGTAAAGACGCCACGGCCATGGTTGCCGTCGGATGGTTTGACCACGACGGGTAGGCCGATATCCTGTGCGGCCTCCCAGGCGTCGTCTGCGCTTTCTACCACGACACCTTCCGGGACGGGGACGCCGCAGGCCTTGAGCAGGCTCTTGGTCAGATCCTTGTCGCGGGAGATCGTCTCGGCAATGGCGCTGGTCTGGTCGGTTTCTGCCGTCCAGATGCGGCGCTGTTTGGCACCGTAACCTAGCTGCACCAGATTGTTATCGGCCAGACGAATCGTCGGAATATTGCGAGCCATGGCGGCAGCCACAATGCTGCCGGTGCTCGGGCCAAGAAGTCGATCTTCGGCCAGATCCTTGAGATCTTCGACAGTTTGCGCCACATCGAACGGCCGGTCTTCAATAGCGGCCATGATCAGGTCACGGGCGGCAAACAGCGCCTGTTTAGTGACTTCGTCATGCAGATTATGGACGATCAGTTTGTACAGACTACGGCGATTCGCTTCGCGGGCGCGGCCAAACCCACTTTGTACACCGGCCATGCTCAACAGCTCCAGCGTCACATGCTCCATGATGTGCACCGGCCAGGTGCCTTCATGCAGACGGCGTACAAAGCCGCCATATTCCTCGTAGCTGCAGCGGTGCTCCATCAGTCCTGGCAACCAGGCCACTAGTCGCTCGGGGAGACCGGGGATTTTGTCGGAGGGGAAATCCTCCAGATCGCCGATGTCGACCCATGCCTCGATAATCGGTATATAGAAGTCCGTCCACATGTTCGGACCGTATATATACTTTATGTCTATGATTTCAATCGATTTGTGGCTCATTTGGCTACGGTAGTCTCATTGTTCTGAACGGTCTTGCCTGTTCCGGACAGAAAGGGTGATGTTTGAATCGTTATCGTGTCATTGTAAACAGAAACCGTACGACATAACGCACCAGAATGGGAACGGATGACGGGATAATTTTCTTTCATCAGAAAAGCCGGCGTTTTGTCAGCCAAAGGCGGGCGCTGTGCGTTTAAACTGGCAGAATTAAAAAGCACCGGATTACCGGCACATTATTGACTGTCAGACCATCACAATTGAACGTACACGCTCACACTACGCAGCCCAAATCGGGCATTTTGTCTGCTTCCGCTGACCAGACCCGCCATCTGGCTCCCGAACTCTGGCAACCGGCAGTCCGCGCGCATTTGGCGGCTGGAGAGACGCTGTTGGCCACGATCGAAACCGATCTGGATGACCAGCTGCAGTTTGCCCATGGATTGATTTGCCTGACAGATCAGCGGCTTTGTGCGCTGTCGCCAGCGGGTGCCTGGTCAGAGTGGCCGCTTGCGGCGGATCAAACGCTCAAGCTGACAGACCATGCGGGTATTGCCACACTGGATCTGCTGACGTCGAGCGCGCGCCTGAATCGCTGGCGTTTTACCTTGGCGCAAAATCCGGCGGCCTTGCGACTGGTGCGCCAACTCGACAGTCTGCGACAGAGCGAAAAAGATCGGCAACGCATCCAGGCCGGGGAGGCGGTTCCGGCACAGGATGCGGCGGACGAACCGGCTCTGTGCCCCAACTGCTGGGTGCCTTTACCGCCGGATCAGGATGAATGTCCGGCCTGTTATAGCGAGAATCTGACGTCGCCATCCACCTGGACACTGCTGCGTTTGTCGCGTTTTGCCCGGCCGTATAAAAAAGAACTGCTCATTGGCTTTGTGCTGACCTTGCTCGGTACGGCTGCAACGCTGGTGCCGCCGTACCTGACGATGCCGCTGATGGATAAGGTGCTGATTCCCTTCCAGAACGGTAAGAACATTCCGGTGGATCTGACGCTCATGCTGCTGGGTGGTTTGCTGGCGAGCGCCCTGGTGGCCTGGGGGCTGGGTTGGGCGCGTACCTACATCCTGGCACTGGTGAGTGAGCGTATTGGTGCCGACCTGCGCACAGCCACGTACGACCACCTGCTTAAACTCTCGCTGGAATATTTTGGTGGCAAGCGCACGGGTGATCTGATGGCGCGTATTGGTACCGAGTCGGATCGCATTTGCGTCTTCCTCTCGCTCTATGCCCTGGATTTCGCCACGGATGTCATCATGATTCTGATGACAGCGGCCATTCTGGTATCGATTGACCCTTGGCTGGCATTGGTTACGCTGGCGCCGTTACCTATGATCATGTGGCTCATCCACATCGTGCGAGACAAGCTGCGTTTCGGTTTCGAGAAGATCGACCGTATGTGGGCCGAAGTGACCAGCGTGCTGGCCGATACGATCCCGGGTATCCGCGTGGTGAAGGCCTTTGCCCAGGAGCAGCGTGAATCGGTACGCTTCCGTACGGCCAACGCCCATAACCTGGCGATCAATGACCGGGTGAATAAAGTCTGGAGTATGTTCACGCCGACCGTGACCCTACTCACCGAAATCGGTCTGCTCATCCTGTGGGCTTTTGGTATCTGGCAGGTAGCCCGGCACCAGATTACCGTCGGGGTGCTGACGGCCTTTCTCGCCTACATTGGCCGTTTCTACACGCGGCTGGATTCGATGAGCCGCATTGTTTCACATACCCAGAAAGCGGCAACCGGCGCCAAGCGCATTTTCGATATTCTGGATCATGTCTCCAGCGTCCCTGAACCGATCAACCCGGTGCATCTGGATAAAGTGACCGGTCGGATCGAACTCAACCGGGTCGGCTTCCGCTACGGCAATCGTGCCGTGCTACGCGATGTCAGCCTGAATATCCAGCCCGGTGAGATGATCGGTCTGGTAGGTCACAGTGGCTCGGGTAAGAGCACGTTGGTGAACCTGATCTGCCGCTTTTACGATGCCAGCGAAGGCAGCATCAAGATCGATGGTACCGATATCCGTTCGATCCCGGTCTCGGAATACCGCCAGCATATCGGTCTGGTGCTGCAGGAGCCGTTCCTGTTCTTCGGCACTATTGCTGAGAACATTGCCTACGGCAAACCCAATGCCACCCGGGAAGAAATCGTGGCGGCTGCCCGTGCGGCCCATGCACACGACTTTATCCTGCGGTTACCGCATGGCTATGACTCCATCGTCGGCGAACGGGGCCAGGCACTCTCCGGTGGCGAGCGTCAGCGCATCTCCATTGCCCGTGCCCTGCTGATTAACCCGCAGATTCTGATTCTGGACGAAGCCACGTCGTCGGTGGATAGCACTACCGAAAAGGAAATTCAGAAGGCGCTGGATAATCTGGTGCAGGGTCGTACCACCATCGCCATCGCCCACCGCCTATCCACGCTGCGCAAAGCCAACCGCCTGATCGTGCTGGATCGCGGCCAGATCATCGAAGAAGGCTCGCACGACGAACTGATGGTGCGTGACGGTACCTATCGCCGCATGGTGGAAACGCAGGCCCGTCAGGAAGCCGAAGACAAAGCGTCGGCGATGGCCCCGCTGGGAGCAACGCTATGACACAGGTAACGAGTAATGATCTGTTAGATTTTCACCGCACTTACCAGCTGCGACAGGATGCTTTTGGTCACCTTGATCTAGTCTGGTCTGATGGCCAAGTGGTGACACGTGTGACACCCGTGC
>JACCDN010983599.1_pt1 | contig 13765 bp, 16 predicted proteins | sample 7441691 | NCBI WGS metagenome assembly JACCDN01 (sample SAMN15323439, study PRJNA562643) | freshwater metagenome | isolation source: river surface water | place: USA:Blue River Watershed | collected 2017-08-16
AATGAAAATAAATAAATTAAGTGATTTAGAAACCTTAACTAGTAAAAAATTAGTATTTGGTGTTGATTATAATTATCCTGTTGATAATCTTCCAAACACAATTACATATATTAAGTTTCCACATAATTCAAAATTTAATCAATCTGTTAATTGTCTACCAAATCAGCTAATTAATTTAACTTTTGGATATTATTTTAATCAACAAGTAGATTCGTTACCAAACTCAATTTTATATTTAACTTTTGGATATAAATTTAATAAATTAGTAGATAACTTACCAAATCAGCTAATCAATTTAACTTTCAAAAATGATTTTAATCAATTAGTAAATAACTTACCAAACACAATTATATATTTAAGCTTTGGCTATGATTTTAATCAACCTGTTGAATTCTTACCAAACTCAATAAAATATTTATATTTTGGACAACAATTTAATAAGTCAGTCGATATTTTACCTAATTCTTTAATAGAATTAAGATTTAGTTTTAGTTTTAATCAACAAGTTGATAATTTACCAACACAACTAAAAAATTTAAAATTTGGATATAAATTTAACCAACCTGTTAATTGTCTGCCAAAAAATTTAACCCATTTAATATTAGATAAATCATTTAATCAAATAATAGATAATTTACCAAATAGTTTAGTCCATTTAAAAATTGGTGTTGATTTTAATCAAAAAGTTAGTAAGTTACCAAAATCACTAGAACAAATTATAATAGGAGCAAGAAATCAAGTTAATTTATTTCCAAATGAATTTAAACATATTGCTCAAATAGAAAAATTATAAAAAAATGTTTAAAAATAATTTTTATTTAATAACAAATAAATAAAAATGAAATATTTAATTAAAAGTTTAGAAGATTTAAAAAATATACCAGAAACAGCAACTTATTTAATTTTTGATGATAATTTTAATATACCAATTAAAAGGATTCCAAATTCAGTAACTGAAATATATTTTGGTAAAAATTTTAATCAATCTCTTAAATTTTTACCAAATTCAATAAAAATTATAAATTTTGCTTATGAGTCAAATTTTATTACAAATTTAAGTTTAAGTTATAGTTTTAATCAATCAATAAATATTTTACCAAAAAATTTAACTCATTTAACTTTTGGATATGATTTTAATCAGTTAGTTGATAATTTACCTAATTCTTTAACTTATTTAAAATTTACTTATAAATTTAATCAACCAGTTGATAATCTTCCAAATTCTTTAACAAATTTAATTTTTAGTCAAGATTTTAATCTTTCAGTGAACAATTTACCTAATCAGCTAACTAATTTAACTTTTGGATGGAAATTTAATCAACCTGTTGATAATTTACCAAGTCAGCTAATCAATTTAACTTTTGGTGAAAATTTTGATCAACAAGTAGATAATTTACCTAAAACTTTAATAGAATTATATTTTGGAAAAAATTTTTCACATCCAATAGATAATTTACCAAATTCTATAAAAAAATTAGGTTTTAATGGTATTTTTAATCAACCTATTAACAATTTTCCTTCAAATCTAACTCATTTAACATTAAATGAAAACTTTAATTATTCTATAAATAACTTACCTGAAACATTAGAAGAAATTAATTTAACTGATGATTATCAATTAATATTGTTTCCAGAAAATTTTAGAGATAAAATTAAAATTGCTAATTACTATTACTTAAAATATTAAAAATTTTTATAAAAATTGATTTATTTATATAATAATACTAAATTTATATAAGAAAAATGAAAATAATAAAATTAAAAGATTTAGAAAATATATCTTTAACAGACAAAGAATTAGAGTTTGATGATGATTTTAATGAACCAATTGAAAAATATCCTGATTGGATTACCGTGATAAATTTTGGTAAAAATTTTAATCAGCAAGTTGATAATTTGCCAAAATCAATTCAAACTTTAAACTTTGGAAATAATTTTGATAAACCGGTAAAACATTTACCTGAATCTTTATTGGAATTAAGTTTTGGTAATAATTTTAGTAAAACTGTTAATAATTTACCTAATCAGCTAACCAATTTAACTTTTGGAACAAATTTTAATAGACGAATAGATAATTTACCAACACAATTAACTAATTTAATTTTAGGAGATCATTTTTCACAACCAATAAATAATTTACCAAATTCTTTAAAAGAATTGGACACAGGACATGGTTTTAATTACCCAGTTAATAATTTACCTAATTCTTTAACTGATTTAATTTTAGGAAATTGTTTTAATCAACCAATTAATAATTTACCTCAAAATTTGATGTTTTTGGTGTTAAAAGAACGTTTTAACCATCCAATTAATAATTTACCTCAAAATTTACAAATATTAAAAATTTATGGAGATTTTAATTATCCGCTTAATAATTTGCCTCCAAATCTTACACATTTATTTTTTAATGACTATACAAAGTTTTCACATCCTCTTGATAATTTACCAATTAGTTTAAAATTTTTAACTTTATTACATAATTATAAACATCAATTAGACTTATTACCAAATTCTCTTACTCATTTAACTTTTGGAGATGATTATAATGAACCAATAAACTTGTTACCAAATTCTTTAACACATTTAACTTTAGGATATAAATTTTCTCAATCTTTAGAAAATTTGCCTCCAAATCTAACACATTTAACAATTGGAAGTGATTTACAAATTAATGATGTTTTACAAAATTATAATTCAATTACTCATTTAACTTTTGGATATATTTTTTCACAACCTGTAAATAATTTACCTAAAAATCTAACACATCTAACTTTTGGTATAAGTTTTAACCAACCTGTTGATAACTTGTCTCCAAATCTAACACATTTAACTTTTGGTAATAATTTTGATAAACCAGTTGATAACTTGCCTCTAACACTAACACATTTAACTTTTGGAGATAATTTTGATAAACCTGTTAACAACTTGCCTCCAAATCTGACTCATTTAACATTTGGACGTAATTTTACGCAATCAGTTAATAATTTACCAACACAACTAATAAATTTAACATTTGGATTTCATTTTAATCAACCATTAGACTTATTACATGTAAATCTAACTAATTTAACTATTGGTGGTTATTTTTCTCAATCTGTTGAAAATTTACCAGAATCTATTAAAGAGATATTTGTAAAACATGTTATTCAAATTAAATTATTTGCTAAAAAATATCATGATATTATAAAAGTTAAAAATAATTATAACATTAATTGTATATAAAAAAAATGATAATAAAATTAATAAAATTACTGAAGAACCAAATGATTATTTTAGATTTGAAATAAATAGAATTTAATTTTTTTAATATATTATAAAATAAAAATGAATTATCTTATAAATCCAGATTTACAACCAAATTATTTAGAAATTAAAAATAACTTTAACAATATAAAAAATAGTGAATTAAAAGATATTATACCCGATTATAATATACTTATATTAAATAGTTTTTATTCACATTCAAAAGGTGATTTTTATATAGAACGAGAAAAATATATTGGTAAAACAATTAATATATTTATGATTCAAAAAACAGGAATTAAACAAATTATTGGTTCAATATTTATAAGTGATATTCAAATAATTGCAGATATAATAACTTATATAAATCAATTTGTACCAGGAGAAAATGTGTATATTAGAGAACAAGAAAATTTACATACACAAATTAATAATTATTATAAAAACTTAAATATCAACAATAATAACAACTATACAAATATTATATACGAATAAATATTATTTGCAATTATTTTTTTGAACTATTCATCCACATTAAATTTTCAACACGATTATTATTTACATCTCCATCAATGTGTTTGATTCTTCTTTTGCTATAATCAATATTTGGTTCTGCTAAAAAAGTTAAAGCAACCATTCTACCAACTGAAATTCTTTTTCTAGAACTAGAATCAATTTGAAGTAATCCTCTAAATGGTGTTCTAACATTTCCAGTTTTAGTATTTTTGATATTTCCAAAATTAGACACTTCATATGTTAAATCATCAAAATATGGATCATTAATTTTTCTATATTCTTCTTCTATATTCATATTTATAATAATATTAATATAAATAATTTTAAATTAAAAATTTAAAGTGAAATATTTACTTTTATAACTATCTAATTTATGAAAAACTGTGATTGTATTATCTGCATCTATTATTTCTGATAAAAAAACATGTTTAATATTTAATTTATTATTTTGTATTTCACCATATTTATGTTCACCAAATAAATCATCTACTACACAAATATCCATTGAAATTGGAAAAATATCTTTAGTTAATTCATTTAACTCTTTATATAATTCATTTTTACAATCATCATTATTTTCTTTTAATCCTAATACTATAGCTTTTTTATCATCAATAAATTGAATATTAAGAGGAATATTTAATCTTTTAACTCCAAAATTATTTTCTAAAATACAAATTTTACTAATTTTAAAATTATCATCATAAAAAAATATATTTGAATTAGTAAAATTTAATTGAACAAATTCATCTAGTTCAGGATACTCTATTTTAGCTTTTTCTAATTCTAATTCTTGTAATTTACTAATACATTCTTGTTTTACTTCTTTTATTTTGTTTTTAATATTTAATATTTTTTCTGATTTTGTTTCCATTACTATTTTTATATAAAATAATATTTTTAAATAAATTATTATTTTTTTAATGTTAATTTTGAAAAGTAATCAAAATATAAATTTTTTTTAGGTACCCTATAACCTAATTTAATTATTTCAAATACTATTTTTTCATCAACTAATGTATTATTATTATTATTATTATTATTAATACTAATACCTAATTGTTGTATACTATAATCGTTATACAATACGCTTTTATATTTTAATTGAAAAATATGTTTAATAAAAAACATAAATAATTCATAATTATTATATTGAGCAATAGTTAATAAAATATCATAAACATTTTTTTCAAAAATAATTTTTTTTGGCTCAAGTTTATCAAAAAAATAATATATCATTTCATTCCTTTTATTTCTAATTAAAGATACAAGTACAGAATTATAGTAGGTTTCACTATTATTTTGAACAAAAATATATTCAAAATTTAATTTGTTAAATTTTATTAAATCTAATAAATTATCAAAATTATCTTTATTTATATGATTTAATTTTAATTCATGTTTAACCCATCTTATTAAATCAATGTTAATATTAAATATATTTTTTTCAAGTAACCAATAAAAAATCCTTATATCATAAAATTCATTTGTATGATATTCTAATAAATTTATTTTTATATCTTTTAGTTTTTCACCTCGTAATTTATAATATACTTTAACATATTCTAATGAAGAATATAATAAAATTTCACGAAATTTATAATTTACTTCAAATAATAGTTTAGATATTTCATTATTAAATTTAAATATTAAATTTAAAATTTCTTCTGGGCGTTCCTTACCTTTATATGATGTAAGAATCCAACACATATCATATGAGTTTAACAAATATTTATTTAACATAAATTCTAAAAATTTAATTTGTTCTTCCCTTATAATTTGTGTATAAATATTTTTCCTATTATTATTAAAAAATGAATCTTCAACATTGTAAAAATATTCTAAATACTCATCATATAAATATTCTGAAACTTCAGAAAAATTTTTTATTTTAATTTTATTATTATTAGAGTTTGACATTTTTTATTAATGGATTTTATATTATAAACAAAAATCAATTTTTTATTTCCTTATATAATTTTTTTATTTGATAAAATTGTTTTATTTTATTTTCAATATATTCATCATATTTGTTGATACTTTTAAGATACATAATAACATATTCATCAAACATTTTTAATGAAAAAGTATTATTTTTATATTTAGGATAATCTTGATAAATTAAATTTTGTATTTGATTAATAATTTCATCTGTTAATATTGGATAGTATTCTTTTAATGGATACATTAAAGATGGTTTAAATTGTTTTTCAAATTGAATTTGACTGTTTTCTAAAATGTTCATTTTTATATATTAAATACTTTAATATATAAATAAGTTTTTTAATAATAAAAATTGATTTTATTTAATAATATTACAAATAATAATAATAATAAAAATGAATACAGAAACAGAATACTTATTAAGTACATTTGATACTAATTTAACAAAATTAGACTTAAATGAATTAAATATTAAAGGAATATTAGATTTGAGTAAATTTACACAATTAGAAGAATTAGAATGTCAACAAAATGAAATTACACAAATAATTAATTTACCCGAAACTTTAAAAGAATTAAACTGTGAATCAAATAATATTGATTCCTTTCAAAATTTACCTGAAAATTTACAAGTTTTATGTTGTCGAGGTAATAGATTAAAATCATTAGATAATTTACCTGCAAGTTTAATTTTATTGGATTGTTCATTTAATAAAAATATAAAATCACTTGATTATTTACCTGCTAACTTATTTAGACTTGAATGTCATTATTGTGATTTACAAAATATTAATTGTTTACCAGTAAATTTGAAACAATTAAATTGTCAATCAAATAAGAATTTGATACTTGAAGGTGTTCCTCCTAAATTAGAATCTTTATTATGTACTCAAATTCCTATTGATGCTCCTGAAAATTGTAATATTACATTATATTGGTCTAGAGATGAGCCAATAAATGAAAAAGAACTTAAAGACAAAGACAAATACAAAAACTTAACTATTAAAATATTATTTTAATAATTTATATAAAAAAATTAAGCTTTTAACATACTATTTCTAATTAAATATCCAGCAATAATAATAGATACAGGAATTAAAATTTCTTTTCCAAAATTAATAATTTTATTTGTAAAGCTATTTTTAGTAATGTTAGTTTCATAAAGCCAAATTGGAATTAAATCAAGATTAATCATAATTGATACTCCTTTTGAATTCTGAACTGCAATTGAACAATTATTTTTAAGACATAAAACAGGAAGTTGTCCTTGTCTAATATATATGTAATCACATTTTTCATAATTAAATTTAGTTGATAAAATTAATATTTTAATAATTTCAAGTCCAACATCTCTCCAAACAATTTGATTAAATTTTGGATTTGATAGAATATTCGATATCATACGACCATATTCATCTCTTAAATTTTTATATTCATATGTTAAACCTTCTTGTTCTGCTTTTTCAATTGAATCCATAATCATTGGTGTATTTGGATATGATAACGTATGATATAATAATGATTCTTTATCATTTGAATCAAGTTCATTAATAGTTTTTAATATTTTTTGAATATACGAATTCATTGAGTAATTGTTCTAATTGTATTGGTAATTATAACTAATAAATATTTTATATTATTTTCAATTTTTATATATCAAACACCTTTATTAAAATAATAAAAATTGATTTAACTATCAAATATAACTAATAACAAAATAATAAAATGGAGCCAGAAACTATTGAATTATTAGACACATACAATTCTGATATTTTATTAATAGATATTTCAGGAAAAAATATTTCTGGGATATTAGATTTAAGCAAATTCACTTGTTTGAAAAGTTTAAGGTGTAATCATAATACAATAACTAACATTATAAATATACCTAACACATTGGAAAAATTATTTTGTAATACAAATAAAATTACACAACTGGATAACTTACCTGGGTCTTTGATTATATTAAATTGTGATCTAAATCGAATAACATCACTTGATAATTTACCATCACAAATGGAATTTTTAACTTGTACTTTTAATCAGATAATATCGTTGGATAATTTACCTTGTAATTTAACCCAACTAGAATGTAAATGTAATGAATTAACTGCTCTTGATTATTTACCTGAAAAATTAAATATATTAGATTGTTGTTTTAATCAAATAAATAATCTGAATTTTTTACCAAGAAATATTTCAAGGTTAAGTTGTTATAATAATAATATTGAAAAATTAGAAAATTTACCAACTGGTTTAAACTTTCTCACATGTAATAAAGAAAAAATAAAAAATTTAGATGATATCAGAAATATGTATCCAAATCTTATAATTGAGTAATTTATATTAGATATTTTAGTACAACATAGTAAAATTTGATTTTTATATATAATATTGTATTATTAATTAATAATAATAAAAATAATAAAATGGAGCCAGAAACTATTCAATTATTAGAATCATATGATTCAAACACTTTAGTACTTGATATTTATTCTAAAAATATTTCAGGGATATTGGATTTAAGCAAATTCACTTGTTTAGAAAGTTTAAGTTGTTTTCATAACACAATAACTAATATTATAAATATTCCAAATACATTGAAAAAATTATTTTGCAGTACCAATAGAATTGTACAACTGAATAATTTACCAGAATCTTTAATTATACTAAAATGTGATTCAAATCAAATTACATCACTTGATAATTTGCCTTCACAATTAAAAATTTTATCTTGTACTTTTAATCAAATAATATCATTGGATAATTTACCATGTAATTTATCTCAATTAGAATGTAAATGTAATAAAATAACTTCTCTTGATTATTTACCAGAAAACTTGAATATATTAGATTGTTGTTTTAATCCAATAAATAATTTAAATCTTTTACCAAAAAATATTATAAGATTAAGTTGTTTTAATGATAATATTAAAATATTAGAAAATTTACCAACTAGTCTAAACTTTATCATATGTAATAAACAAAATATAAAAAATTTAATTGATATTCAAAATACATATCCCCGCCTTATAATTGATTAAATATATCAAATAATGTAAAATTTTTATATAAAATTAAAAAATTGATTTTTAAATTGTATAAATATTTATATAATTAACATTTAATAAAATAACTAAACAAACAAATATAAATTAAATGATAAAAGAACAAATATTTGATTTAACACATCCACTTGTATCCTATTGTATAGAATTATATAATAAGACACCTAACAATAAAGAAATAGTACGTGATACTACATCTAAAAAATTTATAATGAATTCAAAAGATTATTATAAGTTACATACAAAACAAGATGATATTAATTTTATTATTGATGAACAAATTGATAAGTATATTGGTTTAGTGAAAGAAATATTAATTACAAATGGTTTTGAATTAGATAATACAAATTCTAATTATAATGCAGAATTACATTATGGTTATACAGATGAAAATATTATTAAATCACCATTTTGTATTCATCAAGATGATTTTGGAGGTGTTGATTATAAAGTTAATACATTTATAGTTTACTTTGATGTTGAGTGTGAAGGAGGTGAAATAGCATTTTATAAACATGAGTATGCAGAACCTCATTTAAAAATTTTAACACAAAATCCTTCTAAAACTACTTGTAAAGTTGTTATGTTTGATGGTTCATTATATCATAATCCATTAGATTATAAATTAGGTCACAGAAATCTTGTTTCATTTCAAGTTCCTAAAATATAAATAAACTAAATTAGTTATCTAATTATTTTTAACTTTTTATATAAAAAATTGATTAGTTTATATAATTATACTATTTTATATAATAATAATATAAAATGTCAATATCTAATGAAATAACAACATTAATATTTACTTCTAATTATAATGAATCTGTAGATAATTTACCAAATACAATAACTAATTTAACTTTTACAAATAATTTTAATGAACCAGTAAATAATTTGCCTAATAGTTTAATTAAATTAACTTTTGGAAATAATTTTAATCAACCAATAGATAATTTACCTAGTTCTCTAAAATATCTAATTTTTAACAACTTTTCTTATTTTAATCAACTAGTAAATAAATTACCAAAACAATTAACAAATTTAACTTTTGGATATCACTTTAATCAACCAATAGATAATTTACCAAATTCAATTATTAATTTATTTTTAGGATTAAAATTTAATAAACCTATTAATAATTTACCAAATTCAATTATTAATTTAATATTTCATAATGAATCAAAATTTAATCATCCTGTTAATAATTTGCCTAATACAATTATTAATTTAAGTTTTGGATGGTCTTTTAATCAATCTGTAGATTTTTTACCATGTTCTATAACACATTTAAGTTTTGGATGCAATTTTTCACAATCTGTAAATTTATTACCAAATTCTATAACACATTTAGAATTTTATAATAATTGCTCATTTAATCAAATTGTTGATAGTTTACCAAACTTTTTAGAATTGTTAGTATTTGGATATAGTTTTAATCAACCTGTAGATAATTTACCAACACAACTATCAAATTTAACTTTTGGTCCAAAATTTAATCAATCTGTTGATAATTTACCAAACTCAATTATTAATTTAACCTTTGGTACAGAATTTAATCAAACTGTAGATAGTCTTCCTAATTCAATCATTAATTTAATCTTTGGTATAAACTTTAATCAACCAGTAAATTATCTTCCTAATTCAATTATTAATTTAATTTTTGGTAGAGACTTTAATTGCCCAGTAGATTGTCTTCCCAATTCAATTATTAATTTAACTTTTGATAGAAACTTTGACCAATGTATTGAAAAATTACCAAATTCAATTAAATATTTAACATTTGGTGCATATTTTTATTATAAAAGTTATAATTTACCTAACTCTATTAAAGAAATTACTGTACATAATAAAAAAAGTATTAAATTATTTCCAAAAAAATATCATAATATTATAAAAATAAAAAATTGATAAGTTTATATAAAATAAATAACAATAATAAAAAAATGTTAAAACCAATTTATAATACACTTATAGTTAGTAAAATTGAGGATTTAATAGATATACCAAATAGAATAACAATTTTAGACTTTAACCTTAATTTTAATGAACCAAATTTGAATGTCCCAAAACAAATTAGACAAATTGAATTTAGAAACAATTTTAATCAACCAATAGATAATTTACCTAATACAATTATTAATTTAACTTTAGGTTGGAATTTTAATTTACCAGTAAATAATTTACCTAATCAACTAATTAAATTAAAATTTGGTCATTGGTTTGATCAACCTGTTAATTGTCTACCTAATCAGCTAATACATTTATATTTTGGAACATCATTTAATCAATCTATTGAATGTTTACCTAATTCAATTAAATATTTAAAATTTGATTCAAATTCCCATTTTAATAAACCAGTTAATAAATGGCCAAATAGTTTGATTGAGTTAGATTTAGGTTTTCATTTTAATCAAACTATTGATAATTTGCCAAAATCTTTAAGAGAATTAAATTTAGGTTATCATTTTAATAGACCAATAGAATGGCTACCAAATTCAATAAAACAATTAAGTCTTAGTTGTTTTTTTAACCAACATATTGACAACTTACCAGATTCGATTACACATTTATACATTTCTTGCTTTTTTAATAAACCAATCGATAATTTACCAAAAAATTTAACATATTTAATTTTTTCAGATCATTCAAATTTTAATCAACCTCTTAATAATTTACCAATTGGTTTAACACATTTAATTTTTAAAGATTATTATACACAGTCACTTGATTTTTTACCAAACTCAATTGTTAATTTAACTTTGTATTTGAATAATAATTTTAATAAATTAAATTATTTATTACCAAATTCAATTAAAAATTTAAGTTTAAATAATTCTAATACAGATTTAGATATATATCTTAAAAATTTACCAAATTCAGTTAGATATTTATATCTAAATCAAAAAACTAATAAATGTTTTAAATCGATACCAAATTTTATTACAAATTTAGAATTAGGAGATTTATTTGATGATTATGTAGATAATTTGCTTCCAAATCTAACACATTTAACTTTTGGTAATTATTTTAACAAACCTGTAGATAATTTACCATCAACTATCACACATTTAACTTTTGGAGAAAAATTTTTTAATATAAATACTTTACAATTTGAACTTTATGCATCTAAATTTAATCTTCCAGTAAACAAATTACCAAGTGCTCTTACACATTTAACTTTTAGTAATAAATTTAACCAACCTGTAGATAATTTACCATCAACTATCACACATTTAACTTTTGGAGAATATTTTTCACAACCAGTAGATAATTTACCTAACACAATTATAAAGTTAACTTTTAATTTTATGTTTAATCTCCCAGTAGATAATTTACCTAAAAGTTTAATTGAATTAAAATTTGGAACACAATTTAATAAACTAGTAGATAAACTACCAAGTAAATTAATTAAATTAACTTTTGGAACACAATTTAATAAACCAGTTGAATGTTTACCAAATTCAATTAAATATTTAGAATTTGGAGAATGTTTTAATCTATCTATAGATAATTTACCAAACTCAATTACCTATTTAACAGTTGGATTTTGTTTTTATCAACAAGTTAATAAATTGCCAAATAATATTTATGAAATTACTATTCAAAATGATAATCAACTAATATTATTTCCTCAAAAATATCATAATATAATAAAAGTTGATAAATTTATATAAAAAATTGAATAATATAAAAAATATTATTAAATATATAATAAAAATGATTATTAATACTTTAGAAGATTTAGCATTAGTATCTCCAACAGATACAGAATTAATTTTTTCTGATGATTTTAATTTATCAGTAGAAAAATATCCTGATTGGATAACCCATATATTATTTGGTAATTCATTTAATCAACAAATTAATAATTTACCTAATACTTTAACACATTTAAGTTTTAGAAAATTTAGTAAATTTAATCAACCTGTTAATTGTCTACCTTCAACTATCACACATTTAAATTTTGGAAAAAACTTTAATCAATCTATTGATTTATTACCAAATTCAATTATACATTTAGAATTTGAAAAAAAATTTAATAAGCCAATAAATAATTTGCCTAAAAATTTAAAACATTTAAGTTTAAGTCGTAATTTTAATCAACAAGTTAATAATTTGCCAAATACAATTACATATTTAAGATTTGGATATAAATTTTCACAATCAGTAGATAATTTACCTGATCAACTAAAACATTTAGTTTTTGGAAATAATTTTAATCAAACAATAAATAAGCTTCCTAATAATTTAATTGAATTAACTTTTGGTTATATGTTTAATCAAATAGTAGATAATCTTCCTAACACATTAACTAATTTAACTTTTGGAAAAAAATTTAATAAACATGTAAATAAATTATCTAATTCTATACAAAAAATTAATATAAAAAAAATCAAACAACTTCAATTATTTCCTCAAGAATATCATAATATAATAAAAGTTGAATAATTTATATAATAATAAATAAAATAATTATAATATTTTAAATATATATTATTTATTATTTATTATTTATTATAATAAATGCACGAAGTTAAAAATACACAGGATAATTATATAAATTTTTTATCAAAATATAATAAAATAAAATTAGAAGATAACTTAAACTTAATTTCCCAATATAAAAAAATAAATTTTGATTTTGAATTTAATCAAAATATAATAAAAGTTGAATAATTTATATAATAACAAATAAAATAAAATAATATAATCATGAAATTTATAAAAATTGAAGATGCTGAAAATAAATTAATACTTGATAATAATTTTAGTATTTATAAGTTAATAACATTATCAAATCAAATTTTTCTTATAAATTGTAATTCATCATATATAAATGAACATTTTGGTATTATAGATACTTCTATAAATAAGTTGAAAGTTTTTAAAAATTATAATTCATTTATAAATTATTATCCAAACTGGATAACACATATTACTTTTGGAGATGATTTTTCACAACCAGTTGATAACTTACCAAATAATTTAATTGAATT
>JACCDN011099520.1_pt1 | contig 13764 bp, 11 predicted proteins | sample 7441691 | NCBI WGS metagenome assembly JACCDN01 (sample SAMN15323439, study PRJNA562643) | freshwater metagenome | isolation source: river surface water | place: USA:Blue River Watershed | collected 2017-08-16
CCTTAGGTCAAGATTGGTGGTTTCCGGCCTTTCATCCAGTGGGAATGATCAAAGATCAATACCAATATTTTATACAATCTCTTCGCCATCACTTAAAATTTTCAAAAATATTGAGATTAGACCATATCATGGGTCTATATCGTATTTATTGTGTTCCTAAAAAATTTAAAGGTGATGAAGGTGTGTATTTAAGGTACCCCAAAGAAGATTTGTTCGCGATAGTCGTAACCGAGGCATTTAACCATCAAGCAGATCTGATTGGGGAAAATTTAGGAACAGTACCAAATGAGGTACAAAAAATTTTAGATGATCGAAATATTAATGGAATGTGGGTTTTTCAATGTGAGACTTGGAAAAAGCCAGAGCTAGCCTTTGATTCCATTAAAAGCAATTCACTAGTATGTGTTAATACTCATGATATGCCAATGTTGCAATCATATAAAGAAGGAACAGATTTGGATAAGGTTCATTCATTAAATATTTTATCTTTGAAGTATAAAGAAATTTTTTCAAAAGAAAGAGTTGAGCAAATTACAATTTGGGAAAATTCATTAACTAAGTTAAATTTTTTAGAAAATTTATTAAAGAAAGTTGGAAGTTCAAATGGAAAGTATCTTGTTGTGAATTTAGAAGATTTAATGGGAGAAACGCGCCCACAAAATATACCAGGAACATGGAAAGAATACCCTAATTGGAGAAAAAAATTCTTACTTCCACTTGAAAAAATGGAGTCGTCTTTGGGGAAATATTTTCAAATATTAAAGGAATCTAGACATGAATAAATTATTTACCATCGCTTTATCTTTATTCATGATAAATTCAGTTCAAGCTAAAAGATTTTTAATTCAAAACCCCGCAAGGGCCATTTGGAATTCTAGTAATGAAATTTCTTTCACATTAACTAATCCACTTTCGGTAAATGATATTTTGAGTTATTCTCTAGAAAATTCAGAAAATAAAATACAGATATCGTTAAAACCACATCGAGCATTTAATCAAAAAGTATTTTTTAAATTACCAACTTTATCTCATGCAGAACTGTCAAAATTAATAACTGGTCCATTGAAGCTTGTTGTTAAAAAAAATGAAGAAGAGGTGGATTCGACTTCGATTCAACTATCTTCTTTACTAGATAAAGAATTTTATTACTCTGGAAAATTGGGGTTAGATTTTTCAGATTCAAAATTTATTATTGTTCGATTATGGGCACCAACAGCTTCGGCCATTAGTTTAAATCTTTATTCAAATGCTGCAGATGAAACACCAAATGCAAAAATGGCAATGCAAAAAAACCAATTAGGAGTTTGGGAGTTAACATTAAATCCAAGAGAGGAAGGAAAATTCTATTTGTTTCAAATAGACGTGTTTCAGCCTCAGACTGATCAAATGGAGAGGTATTTAGTTACAGATCCTTATTCAATATCTCTAAGCTTAAATTCAACAAAGTCACAAATTATAAATGTTGATTCAAATAATTTAAAACCAAATGGCTGGGATCAGATTATTAAAAAAGAAGATAATGTTAAAACAATCTATGAAACCCACCTAAGAGACTTGACGGCAAAAGATTTTTCTCTTCCCGAAAATTTACGTGGCACTTATTTAGGTGCTGTTGATAGTAGAGGCAGTGCTTATAAGCACCTAAAGAATTTGGCCGAAAAAGGACTGAGTCACATTCATTTAATGCCAGTAAATGATTTTGCTACAGTTAATGAAAATAAAGTTGAAAATGCGAAAGCCGATTTAAATTTAAGTATAGAACATGGCGCTAGTAGTTTACCTCAGGACGAATTAAACAGCATTAGAAGTTCTGACAATTACAACTGGGGATATGATCCATTACACTATTTAGTACCAGAAGGAAGTTATGCTTTAAATCCTAATGGCCCCTCAAGAATTTTAGAATTTAGAAAAATGGTAGCAGGTTTTAATGATATAGGGTTGAAGGTAATTGTTGATGTTGTTTTTAACCATACTTATTCATCTGGAAACGATCGCTTTTCAATTTTAAATAAAGTCGTACCACTGTATTACTATCGATTAAGTGAAAGTGGTCAAATATATAATTCTTCTTGTTGTGCTGATACCGCAAGTGAAAATAAAATGATGGAAAAGTTAATGATCGATAGTGTTTTACATTGGGCGAAAACATACAAAGTTGATGGCTTCCGTTTTGATTTAATGTCATTTCATTCGCGCTCTACAATGTTAAAAATTAAAGAAGCAATAAAAACGCTTACCCTGAACAAGGATGGAGTTGATGGATCAACGTTGTATTTATATGGGGAAGGCTGGAATTTTGGATCACTACTTAGTAAAGAAAATAATGATGCTTTTACGCAGTTGAACTCATATGGTGCAGGAATTGGATTTTTCAATGATCGCTTTAGGGATGCGATTCGTGGAGGAACGACAGATCACAACGAAATTTCTGATCAAGGATTTGTCACAGGTTTATATTCAGATTTTAACGCTGAAATAGCTAATCGTAATACTCCAATAAACTTAGAAGATCAAAAAATTAAATTACTCATCTTGGGTGATGTTGTTAAAATTGGCTTGGCTGGAAATTTAAGAGATTTTCGTTTTAAAAATTTTGTCGGCGATGAAATTACTGGGGGGCAGTTTTATTTTAGAGGATCACCGACAGCTTATTCGTATTCGACAAATGAAACGATTAACTATGTTTCAGCACATGATGGTTATACCTTGTTCGATGCCGTTACTGCTAAAGCCCCGTTTTACACCGAAGGCCGTACTCCTAAAGTTACTTCTTCCACTGATAAGCAGAGAATGGTCACTTTTGCATTAGGATTGACTTTATTTTCTCAAGGAGTTGCTTTTATCGAAGGTGGTTCAGAATTAATGAGATCGAAATCTGGAGATGTTGATAGTTATGATTCTGGAGATTGGTTTAATATCATTGATTGGAGTTTCGAAAATAATAATTGGGCGAAAGGCTTACCACCAAGTTTTAAAAATTATTCTGATTGGTCTTTTTGGTATCCAAGATTGATTGATCCGAAAACTCAAATTGGAAAACAAAACATTTTAAATAGTTTGAAGACATTTGAGGCATACTTGAGTATTAGAAAAAATTCTACATTATTCAATGAAAAAAATTCTGCAGAAATGTCTTCTGTATTAACTTTTTTTGACAATGGAAAGTCACAAATTCCAGGATTAATCGCCATGAGATTAAAAAACCAAAAGGAGGAAATGATTATTCTATTTAATGCCAATAGAACAAATGTAAATTTTAGCCATCCAATCTTTAGTAGTAATTATCAGATGCATCCTTTGTTAAATGGATCGATTGATGAAGAATTGAATAAATTTAGGTTGGCAGATGATTCTGTAAATATTCCAGGTAGAACTATTGTTGTTTTGATTCCGGCAAAAAAATAAATACATAAAGAACAAAAATGATTAAATTTATATTTCTTATCTCTATTTTCACATTAAATACCTATGCCAAAACTAACATTCAGCTTTGGCATCAGATGATTTACTCTCATCGAGAAGTTTTAAGTGGATTAGTTAAAGATTTCGAAAATCAAAATCCAGAAATTAAGGTGCAAGTTACATATCGTGAAACCGAGGAGCTAAGGTCTGCTTTTCAATCATCTTCGATGGCCGGAAGTGGACCAGAGTTGATATATGGGCCAAGCGATCAAGTAGGACCATTTGCGGAAATGGGTCTCATTCGGCCACTAGATAGTGTTTTAGGGGAAGATTATTTGGCGCAATTTGATCAATTGGCCAAAGTTAAATATAAAAAAAATGTCTATATGCTTGGTGGTAGTGTCGGAAATTTTTTAATGATTATCTATAACAAAAAGCTTTTGAAATCGGTACCTGATAATCTAAACGATTTTATAAAAACAGCAAAAAATCTGACACTTGATACAAACGAAGACGGAAAAATTGATCAGTATGGCTTGGTTTTTAATTTTACGGAGCCCTATTTTTTTATTCCGTGGGTGGATGGGTATGGAGAACATTTTATGAAAAATGGATCTGATCCTAATTTAAATTCACCGTCAATGGAGAAAGCTTTTAAACTGATGCAAAATTTTAGAGATAGAGAAAAAATAATACCAAAAGAATGTGATTATGAAATGGCCAACAGCCTTTTTAAAGAAGGCAAAGCTGCGATGATCATAAATGGTGATTGGTCGTGGGGGGATTATAAAAATGCCGGCATTGAATTTGGAATTGCAAAGTTTCCATTAATTGATGAAACTGGAAAACGCCCAGCGCCTTTAGTCGGCACTACTGGTTATTCCCTTAATTCAAAAATTAAAAGTGCACAAAAACTTGAAGCAAGTATTTTGTTAATAAAATATTTAAATAGCAAGATGGGGCAAACTAGGTTTACTGAAAAATTATTAATATATCCTTCAAGGTTAGATATTCGTAAAGAAAAAATCATAACAGAAAATATAATTTTAAAAGATGCAGCAGAAATTATGGCAACAGGAAATCCGATGCCTGTAGTTCCAGAAGTTAGAGCGGTGTGGGATTCATTAAGAAGTCAATATCAATCTGTTTTGGCGGGAACAACAAGTCCAGATGAAGCAGCAACGCAAGCTCAGCTAACGAGCTTAAAACAAATTAGCAACATGAATGAAATCTTAAAAAAAGATTGGACTCTCTATTTGGTCTATTTATTTTTTTTATTAGTAATTCTATTCGTCTTTTTTAAAGTATCAAAAAATGTTCCATCACTATTTAAGGAAATGAAAAATGGTGATTTTTTCCCATATCTTATGCTATTGCCAGCGGCGTTTATTATTTTTATTGTGATCATTTTTCCGTTTTTTTATAATGTGGCTTTATCTTTTTCAAATTTCAGTCTCAAAACATTTACGGATTGGCATCTTGTTGGGTTACACCATTATATTGATGTTTTAAAAGATAGTAATTTTTATAAAATTTTTTTAAAAACTTTGATATGGACATTCAGTAACGTTTTTTTTCATGTTTCAATTGGAATAGTGCTTGCGGTATTAATTGAGCAGGTTATGCCGAAAAAAAAATTATGGAGAACAATTTTAATTATTCCATGGGCAATACCTCAATATATTACGGCGCTCACCTGGCGTGGTTTGTTTAATCAAGAATATGGGCCAATTAATATATTTTTACAGGACTATTTAAAACTTTCTCCTGTGCAATGGCTAACTCAACCTTGGACTACCTTTAGCGCATGTATAATCACAAACGTTTGGTTAGGTTTTCCGTTTATGATGATAGTCGCACTCGGAGGCTTGCAATCGGTTCCACCAGATCTTTACGAATCTGCCAAAATTGATGGTGCAAATGCCTGGTTAAGATTCAAACATATTACTTTACCTATGCTAAAACCAGTTATGATGCCAGCTGCACTTTTAGGGTTAATTTGGACATTTAACACATTAAATGTCATTTGGCTGGTAAGTAATTCTGGTGAACCCGCAGACCAGACACATATTTTAGTCAGCTATGTCTATAAAGCTGCTTTTAATTTGTATCGTTATGGATATGCAGCGGCCTTATCAATAATTATTTTTATAATATTATTGGTCATGAATTTTATGGTTAATAAAATAAGTTCCAAACGAGAATCTTTATGAAAAAATTACTTTCTTGGATTGTTGTACTGCTATTTTGTTCATTTGCAATAGGGCCTGTTCTTTATGTTGTTTCAGTTTCTTTAAGAGGAGACAATGCTTTTGGTACTAGGTCACTGGCTTTGTTTACTCAAAATTCAACGCTTTTAAATTTTAAAATCTTATTGCTTGAGACTCCATTTTTAAACTGGACTCTGAATTCGTTGTACGTAAGTTTCATTGTGACTTTGATTGGCGTAACCTTAGCCGCAACAGGAGGGTACGCAATTTCACGATACAAATTTAAAGGGAGAAAATTAATTTTAAGCTCATTAATTATTACCCAAATGTTTCCAGCAACGATGTTAATGCTTCCGTTTTTTATTGTTCTATCAAAATTAGGATTAGTTAATAAATTTTTGGGGTTAATTATTATTTATTCATCAACAGCGTTACCATTTTGTATCTGGCAAATGAAAGGCTATTTTGACACTGTACCTATAGAAATTGAAGAAGCGGCTAAGGTAGATGGTTGCAATTCTTTTCAAGTTTTTTACAAAATTATTATTCCAATGAGTGCTCCAGCATTGGTTATAACTGCACTTTTTAGTTTTATGTCTAGTTGGAGTGAATATTTAGTGGCGGCAATTACATTACAAGACCCAGATTTATATACTCTGCCTCTGGGATTAAAATCATTTCAAGCAAGCTTGGCAACGCAGTGGGGGCTCTATGCAGCTGGCTCAATTGTCGTAAGCATTCCAGTAGTGGTTTTATTTATTATGATTTCAAAATATTTAGTTTCAGGATTAACAGTTGGATCTGTTAAAGGATAGTTATGGCCGATTTAGAACTTCGAAAAATTTCTAAAAGTTATGGGGAAAATAAAATTTTAGATGAAATAAATTTTAAAATAAATGCCCAAGAGTTTTTAGTACTTGTTGGCCCATCCGGTTGCGGTAAATCAACTTTGCTGCGAATGATTTCGGGGCTTGATCATCCAACTAATGGTCAAATTTTTATAAACAATAATGATCAGAGTAACGTCGAACCACAGAAAAGGGATATTGCCATGGTCTTTCAAAGCTATGCTCTTTATCCTCACATGTCTGTTTATGAAAATATGGCATTTTCATTAAAAATTCAAAAATGTGAGAAAGAAAAAATAAAAACTAGGGTGGAAGAAGTTGCCAGCTTATTAAAAATTGAAAAATTCTTAGCGAGAAAGCCGCGCGATCTATCTGGAGGGCAAAGGCAGCGAGTGTCTTTAGGGAGAGCATTGGTACGAAAATCTTCAATTATATTATTTGATGAGCCATTGTCGAATCTAGATGCACATTTGAGAAATCAAATGAGAATTGAAATAAAAAAAATCCATAAGCTTTTAGGAGCGACCATTGTTTATGTTACTCATGACCAAACTGAAGCCATGACTTTAGGCGATCGAATTGTTGTATTAAATAAAGGTAAGATTGAGCAAATCGACACTCCGACAAATATTTATGACTTCCCTAAAAATATTTTTGTCGCCAACTTTATTGGGACACCTGAAATAAACTTAATATCAGGTGAAATTTTTAAAACTTGGAATTTAGATTTAAAGATATCGGATATAGAAGATACTATTATTGGGGTTAGGCCAGAAAATTTAAAAATCGTGAATAGCGATGGTTCCAATTTCTTTAAGGCCAAAATCATTTTTTCAGAAAACCTAGGGGCTCACAGTTTAATTTATGCTGAAACATCTGGGATTACTTTAAGAATTATAAATGAAAAAAGAAATGCTTATAATTTGAATGATGAAATCAATATTTCTATATGCGATAACAAGTTTTTGGTCTTTGATAAAAAATCGGGAAAATTAATTAATTCTTCAAGAGATTAGAATGAAAAAAAATACTTTTACAATTGGATTAGATTTAGGTGGAACAAAATTAGCATGTGCCTTATTAAATGGTAATGGAGAAATTTTGGAATTTATTAAAATCCCAATAAATATTTCTTCTACTAAATCCCCAATTAAGGAACAACAAAGAATCAATGATTTAATGACAGATGTTGTTTTTGATATAAAAAAGCGATTTCCAAGTGAGACTAGTTCAAAAAATTTTAAAGGTATTGGGTTAGCAAGTGCGGGGCCACTAAACGTTGATGAAGGGGCATTGATTAATCCAGTGAATTTTCCAGGTTGGAAGAAAGTTTATTTGCAAAAAAAATTAGCAGAATCAATAAATAAAAAAAAATTCGCTACTAGGGTTTATTTTCAAAATGATGCAATTGCAGCAGCACTTGCAGAGGGTTGGGCAGGCGGGGCAAAAGGTTTTAAATCTTATGCGGTTGTGACGATCGGAACTGGGATTGGTACTGGTGTTATCTTTAATGGTTTGCCATGTCAAAGTAACGGGATGGGCTCTGAGTTTGGACATTTAATTATTGATTTTGAAAGGGTAAAAAAGAATTCAAAGGAATTAAAAAGGCACACAGTTGAAGGGATTGCTTCAGGCACAGGCTTGATAAGAAGGGCTCAGGAAATGGGGTTTCGTGGGCAGTCTGTTGAAGAGCTAGTCTTGGAATATAAAAATGGAAAAAAAGAATACGATCTGCTTTTTTCGAATATGGCATATTCTTTAGCATGTCTATGTTACAATTTATCAATTGGGTTTAATTTGGAGGGGATATTTTTATCAGGAGGATTGATTAAAATTAAACAATTTTATCTTCAAGATTTAAAAAATCATTACTCAGATATAATAAAAAATTTTAATTCTGATTTTAAAACAAAAATTGCAATTGCGAATACTGGTAATCATGCTGGAGTAATCGGTGCGGGGTACTTGCCGTATTTGAAGCTTGAAAAATAGATTTGTATTATTACTTATTTTTGTTTTTAAGTTCTTGTCGGATTTTTTCCAGTATGTGGCCTAATTTATTTTTGCCTGTTCGATCACCACAATCGGCCCAGTAACAATCGTTTTTTGTATGTTCATAGATCTTGGCAGAATTTGTTGAAAGAAGAAGTTCTCGAAGTACACTGTAGCTTGTAAATTTCTCACGGACAACGCGTTCCATAATCTCATCGCGAACTTCTTTCCAATCCTCGCGTACCGGCATTCCTTTTGCTCTTGCCAGAACAGCAGCATCATAGGGAGTTTTCGCATCTCTTATTTTTTCTTGGATTTCCGGATCTAAAAATTTTTGCGCTTGGAAATAATGTTCACTAGAGGTCCAATCTTTTCCGTCTAGAATAAGCGGGAATAGAGCAAAGTTTGAAAATTCGCCGTAAGCGTCTTTTACAGAATAAAAATCTAAGAGTTCCTTGTCATAATTTACAATTGGAGTTCGTGGGTAAATTTTATAATGAGGTATTGTATCTAGCTCGATATCAGCAAGAGTCAGTGTTGAAATTAAAGCTAAAAGTGAAATAAAAATGGTTTTTTTCATGGTGCTATTTTCGTAAAGGGTTGACGCTTAGGCAAGTTTTCTCTTTCAAAATCTCCTGACATTCAGTCATAATAAATTCATGAAAAAAACCTCAGAAGAAAAAGAGCTGCTAAAGATCTTAAAAAAGAAGCTGCGAAAAAGTGGCTGGCTTATTGAAGCCGACGCCATAACTCCAAGTATTGTCACTTTTATTGTGGGGCATCCTGTATCGGGATCTTGGTGGGGTCACCCTAAAGGCAATCTTATCTATAATACGACACGAGCACTAGAAGAAGAAAAATTAGTTCTTTGCTTGAAGCTCGTTAATGGGAAGAGGACTTTTTTGTATAAAAATTTGTGGAATTATTTTTATACAAGGAACTTAGCGCAGCGTTTAGTCGCTGAGAAAAAATTATCGCCGCTAGCAAAAAAACTGTGGAAGAATGTGCAAAAGATCGAAAAATATTCTTTTGTTGATATCGAAGATTACAAAAAATTAAAAAATGAAGTTAGGGAAATCGAAAAGAGCTTACTTTGTTTTGTAAGAGAAGTTCATTTGAAAAGTGGTACACACTGTATGGAGCTTATTACTTTTGAAAAAATGTTTTCAGAATGAAAATTTAATTTTACAGTTTTACCTGAAGCGGAATGTCTTAAAATTGAAAATAAATATCAAATACCGTGGAGCAAAAAGTGAAACATTTAATGAGCGCATTAATCTTAGGAACTTTAGTGGGATGTTCTACCTACTCAAAAAAACAATGTGAGCAAATGGATCTTAATCAAAAAGGTTACGAATTGGGACAGAATGGAGAGAGCGGAGTAGATGTAACATTGGCACACTTAAAAAGCGAGTGCGAAGCAGAGCATGGAGTAGTGATTGACCGTGATAAAATCAAAAATGGTTATGATAAAGGTCTAAGGTTTTATTGCACAAAAGAAGGTGCTATTCGAGCAGGGGGATTAGGTCTAAATTATAAAGGAGTATGTCCAGATGAGAAAATTTTCTTAGAAAATTTTTCAGCCTCACGTTTGGTTTTTTTGGAAACAAAAGTAAGGGAACTTACAAATCAAAATGAAGAACTCAAGAGTTCGCTAGAGTCAGAAAGACAAAAAAATGCATCACAGCTTTATGAAATTTCTAATTTGAAAACTCAGCTACAGGGTTGCAAAAAATAACTTAGATAGTTTGAGTAATTTTGCTTAAAAGTTTTGGGCTATCTGGATTTAGTCCTCTCTTAACAGAAAGATTAGAGCACTCCAGATAGAAACTTTGAATAGCGGTCAATATATCCAAGTCTGGTATTTTCGTCGCTACGATTTCGAGATCTTTTTCTTTTACAAAACTTGGTGCCGCTAAAATAACGTCAGCACCTTTTTCTTTTAATTCTTGTGAAAGCTTTAAAAGATCTGGAAGGATCGGACCAGTCGTAGCAAAAATTAAAATAGGATAATCTTTTTCAATGAGTGCCAATGGCCCATGTTTGACTTCAGCAGAACTAAAAGCTTCAGCCTGGATCTGACAAGTCTCTTTAAATTTTAAACTACTTTCAAATGCTAGCGATAATCCCGGCCCCCTTCCAATAACCATGAGCCGATTTTTGTTATGTAGCTTTTCAGTTAGAAAACTCCAGTCAGTTTTTTGTGCTTTTATTAAAAGCTCTGGAATTCGTTCAATTTCTTTGATCATTTGTGGATCATTCTTCCAATGAGAAATCAATGTATACATTTGAGAAAGGGCACAGATAAAACTTTTTGTTGCAGCAACAGCATTTTCTTTATTTGCCTTTAATCCAAGTTTTAAATCTGCAATTTGATAAAGTGGAGATGTCTCGTCATTAACAAGCGCTAACGTTTTTCCACCTTGGGCCTTAAAATATTCCAGAGGTGCTCTGACATCAGGACTTTGACCTGATTGCGAAATTCCTATCGTTAAGGATTTTTCTGCGCGAAGTGGAGCATTATAGAGAGTAATTAGCGACATCGGAAGACTTGTTGTTAAAATTCCCAAGTGTTGCATAATTAAAAAATTTACAAACTGGGCAGCATGATCAGAGCTTCCCCTTGCGCTCGTGATAACATGAGCGGGTTTATAGCATCTCAGTTCATTCGCAATATCGATGATAAGATTTTTTTGAGTAGTATATTGATTTTGGACACAGTTAGCTGCTTCGAGAGCTTCTTGATACATAATTGTTTTCAAAGCTCTTCTCCTTCGGAGTAAACCTTTTTCAATTGATAATCGTGATCAAAGACAAGAATGTCTGCGAATTTTCCTGCGGCGAGAGTTCCACGATCGTTTTCGCGAATTAGTTTTGCGGGAATAGCTGAAAGCCTCATAGAAGCTTCTTCAATCGATAGACCAAGCTTCAAAAGATTTCTAAAGGCTTCATCCATCGTAAGGCAGCTTCCAGCAAGAGTTCCATCTTTTAAGCGAACTCCCCCCATACATTTATCGACATCCTGACTTCCTAGTTTATATGAACCATCCGGCATTCCAGTCGCAGCAGTTGAATCGGTTACGAAATAAAGAGAAGGAATATTTTTTAGTGCCAGTTTAATTGCAGCAGGGTGAACGTGTAAAAGATCAGGAATCATTTCAGCGAATTCTGCTGACAATAATGCAGCTCCAGTAGCACCTGGTTCCCTGTGATGGAGTCCAGTCATCGCATTAAAAAGATGTGTAAAACTTTTTGCTCCGGCACTCATTGCAAGATTTGTTTCATCGAATGTGGCATTGGTGTGACCAATTTGAAAAAGAAAACGATCGTTAAGTTTTTTAATAATATCAAGGTGAGTGGGGAGTTCTGGTGCAATGGTGATGACTTTAATAGGGACGATGCTATGAATTTCTTCAATTTCATCGACTGTTGCGGTACGCATCTCTAATGGGTGCGCACCTTTTTTTTGCGAATTTATAAAAGGGCCTTCAAGGTGAATTCCCAATATACGTGGAAGTTTTGACTTTTTATTTTGATAAAAAGATTTTAAATTAGACACCGCTTTTACGATCACATCATGTGGGGCCGTCATGGTTGTTGCGAGCATACTAGTTGTTCCATATTTTAGTAGGGTCGATCCAATATTTGAAAAAGCATCTTGGTTGTTTTTTTTGCCATCCATAACGTCTGATCCTCCGGCCCCATGCACGTGAAGATCAATAAAACCTGGAATGACTATAGGCAGATTTGGCGAAAGTGCCTGGCACTTTTTTCCATCAATTGAAATAATCTTGTGGTTAAAAGCAATTTCACCTTCAACGAAACCTTGAGAAGTTAAAATATTGCCTTTTATTTTATGCATGCGCCTTTCCTTCAAGATGATTCTTTAAAAGAAAAAGTGCACCCATTGCAGAATCATGAATAGACTTTTGGTGACGTTCTCCAATTTGTTTTGGAATGAATGCTATAAGTTCGGCACCCAAGCTTCCACAAATCGAAAGTGGCAATCTTAACTCGGGATCAAGGGCCAAAACCATTTCGGCAACTTCCATGCCTGCGAGATGAAGAAGTTCCGCTGCTGCATGATCAGTATCTTTTACTTTAAAAATGAGTGGCGCAAGCTTTGCAAAGCTATTTTGATTAGCTTCTCCTAGCCAGTTAAGAAAATCTTTATTTTCGTTTTTACAAAAAGCTAAAATTTCATGCGCAAGTGGAGAATGAGGACGTCTGCCATCCAAACATTTTTCAGTGTGTGAACATGCGCGCATTCCAAGCCATGATCCGCTGGCCTCATCTCCGGAAGGAAAACCGAATCCAGAAACAGATTCACGTACACCTTCGTTTGAATAAGACACACCAACACTTCCCGTTCCAATTGCAATAACAACACCTGGATTATTTTCAAAAGCACCAAGCAGTGTTGTAAATCCATCTGTGTCCACGACAAGTTTATTAAAACTAGGAGAAAAATTAAGAAATTCTTTTTTCCAGATTTCATTATTAGCACCAGAAATACCAATGCCAATTGCAATTTCTTGATAAGGAATTTCTTTAACTCCAATATGTAAAAAAGCTTGCTTGATATTTTCAGTGATTGAATTCCACGCACGTTGAATTCCAAGACCTAAAGCGGAGGGCGCACCAACATTTCTAGTAAGAATGTTAAAATTATGATCAGCGATAATGACTCTCGTTCCAGAGCCACCGCCGTCGATGCCGATGTGGTATTTTGTGTGCATTAACCTATTATAGTTTTACTATTAAATAGTACTAGGAAAAAATAATTTCCGACTTCATTAATCAGTTTTTGGACAATTTATTTTATTGTTTTAAGGGTGAACTTCTAGACTTCTTTAGATTTAAAATCTGAGAAAGTGGTATCAATTAATTTTTTGTTAATTTTCCAATAAAAAAGTAATTTAGTCATGGCCCAAGCAACTTTAAAGTTTTTGGCGTTACTTATCTGATCAAACTCTTTCCAAGTTATTGCGATAAATTTTAATTTTGACCTTTTAGAATATAATTCTAAAAGAAATTGTGTGTTAAAAATAAACTCATTTGAAAAACTCAAATATCCTAATTGATTTGCCGTGCTTGTTTTATAGGCATTTAATCCTGATCCGAGATCTGTGGTAAATTTACAGGTCACCAAAGTATAAAAAAAATTAAGTATTAGATTTCCAATTATTCTTTTTTTTTGATATCCAATTAAATTTGAATTTAAAGAAAAGCGACTTCCAAGAACAGCATCAATATTTTTATCTTGATCTAAAATGTTAATTATTAGGGCAAGGTCTGGTGTGTGTGCC
>JACCDN010113697.1_pt1 | contig 13762 bp, 14 predicted proteins | sample 7441691 | NCBI WGS metagenome assembly JACCDN01 (sample SAMN15323439, study PRJNA562643) | freshwater metagenome | isolation source: river surface water | place: USA:Blue River Watershed | collected 2017-08-16
AAGGTGGAGGCGGTATGGTACAATTAGTAATGATGGGTGCCATTATTTTAGTTTTCTGGTTATTCATGATTCGTCCGCAAGCTAAAAAAGCAAAAGACCAAAAGAAATTTATTGATAACATGCAAAAGGGTGATCGTATTGTTACCATCGCTGGTATACACGGCACTATCAACAAAATCAATGAAGATGGAACGCTTCAATTAGAAGTTAGCCCTGGTAGCTACCTTAAAATTGAAAAGTCTTCGATTAGCATGGATTGGACTTTAGCGATTGCTAAAGCAAATGCTTAAGATTGGTATTACAGGAAGCATAGGTGCCGGCAAATCAACGGTAGCAGGTATTTTTAAAGTACTGGGTGTACCTGTTTTTGACGCCGATGCCACTGCAAAAAACATATTAAATTCGGATCCGGTATTGCGCGATCAAGTTGCCGCTACATTTGGATCAGAAACGTATAAGAACGGGTTGCTAGATAGAAAGTATTTAGCAACCCTTGTTTTTAATAATCCCAGCCAGCTTGCAAAACTAAATGCGCTGGTGCATCCCGCAACCATTGCTGCAGCAGACAAATGGGCTTCCGGATATACAAATAGACCCTATATCATTAAAGAAGCCGCATTACTTTTTGAAGCCGGAACAAATGTTGGGCTCGATTATATCATTGGAGTTACAGCACCAGAGGAACTGCGCATTGCTAGAGTGATGGCAAGAGACCAGGTATCTCGCGTAGAGGTGCTAAGTCGGATGCAACATCAATTAGATGATACTGAAAAAATGAAACGCTGCAATTTTGTTATTGATAACAACGAAAAAGCTCTACTGATTCCGCAGGTACTTGCCCTGCATCAACAATTTATTTCTTAATTACTTCTTCAATTACTTTTCCTACTGCACCATTTGGCATTTGTACTTTTAAAAGTGCAGCAAGCGTTACGGCAATATCTGTCATGTAGGTTTCTTTGTGCGTGCTTCCTTTATTGATACCAAATCCGTACCATAATAAAGGTATATGAGAATCGTAAGGATACCATAAACCATGCGTCGTTCCAGTGCTGCCACCGTCAATATAACCTGGTTTTAATATGATTTGAACATCGCCACTTCTGCGCGGATAAAAACCATTTGCAAGCATTTCACGAAGTGTTTTATTAATTGGTGTAGTCATGATTTCTGAAGTAGGAAAAGCATTGGCTACCGCTTCATTTTTTTTCATGTAATTAGCAATCCAATTTTTAATAGGAGCGTCATCAATTTTTGCAGAATCTAATTTATTGTGGTTTAAATGCACCTGATAATTGTACATACTCACCACTAAATTATCAATGCCATATTTTGCTTTTAACTGAGCGTTTATTTCTTTTTGAACACCTGCATCATTTACCGTTCCACCAGGTAATTTGTTTTCAGTCATAAATCCTGGAACATGCGCTACGGCGTGGTCTGCGGTTAAAAAAACAGTAAACTGTCCAGCCCCAACTTGTGCATCTAAAAAGGCAAAAAATCTACCTAGTTCTTCATCAAGTCTAACATAATCATCAACATTTTCCCAAGAATTTGGACCAAATGAATGGCCAATATAATCTGGAGACGAATAACTTACAGTAAGCATATCGGTGTTACCTGATTGGCCTAATTTTTCGGCTATAACTGCGGCCTTCGCCATTTCGGTAGTGAGTGTATTGCCATGTGGTGTAGAAGATATTTTACCGTAATCTTTTCCAATAAATTTTGACAGGTCGTAAGGGAATCCTATTGCATCTTTACCCAAAGGTTTGCCTTCATATTCTTTTTGATCTGCTGTTGCATAATCGGCATAAGCAGCAGTTGGTAAAACTGTGTTCCAACCTAATGCATATAATGAGTCAACAACTTTTCTATTGTTAAATGCCGTTACCCAAGTAGGTAATTGATTGGTGTAATAGGTGCTTGTAATAAAATTACCAGAAGCGCCTTCATACCAATAAGCACCTGTTGCACTATGTCCTGCAGGTAAAATTGCACCTCTATCTTTAATGGCAATACCTACCACTTTACTTTTAAAATTAGTGGCAAGTCTTAACTCGTCACCAATGGTGGTGGTAAGCATATTGCGTGGACTCATTTGACCATCCGCCTCTGTTTTACTGCCAACACCTTTAACGGTTTTGTCTTCACTGCAATACACGCTACGCATGAGTTGATTGTCCCACCAGGCGTTACCTGTAATGCCGTGAATGGCAGGAACGGAGCCCGTATACGCACAAGTATGACCGCAGGCTGTTACCGTAGGAGTGTAGGGAATAAAGTTGTTTTCGCAAGAATAACCCTGGCTTAATAACCTAGTTAAACCACCATTTGCTTTAAATAAAGGTCTAAAACGTACTAAATAATCCCAGCGCATTTGGTCAATGACAATACCCACCACCAATTTAGGTCTGGCCACAGCAGGGGCTAAGCTAGCTTTTTGTGCTGCTGGTGTTGTTGATTTTTGAGCGCTAACAGCTGTGCTAGCAGTTACCAAAAACAGGCCTAAAAGGCTTACAATCAAGTGCTTTTTCATAAAAAATGGGGTATTAACTAACGTTTTTAACATATTTGAACGACTAAGGTACAGAATGGTGCATAAATCCAACGCTAATTGAGTGCATAAAAAGATTAATTTTGCATCAATTTTTATTGATTACCAAAGAAATAATGATAATATATGGCAGACATCTTTGAGAAACTCCTTAAGAACGCTGGACCACTTGGTCAGCACAGAGAAAGAGCACATGGCTATTTTGCTTTCCCTAAGTTAGAAGGTGAAATAGGTAGTAGAATGAAATTTAGAGGAAAAGACATGATTGTTTGGAGCCTTAACAACTACTTAGGTTTAGCCAATCATCCAGCTGTAAGAAAAGCAGATGCTGACGCGGCTGCTGCATACGGTTTAGCAACACCGATGGGTGCACGTATGATGAGTGGTAACACCGATCAGCACGAGCAACTTGAAAGTGAACTAGCTGCGTTTGTTTCTAAAGAAGACGCCATATTAATGAACTTTGGTTATCAAGGTATCATGAGTGCTATCGATGCTATTTGTGGTAGACATGATATTATTGTGTACGACGCAGAAAGCCATGCATGTATTATTGATGGACTTCGTTTACACCCAGGACACCGTTATGTTTTCAAGCACAACGATCTTGAAGATTTTGAAAAACAAATGCAACGTGCAACAGCACTTGTAGAAAAACAAAATGCAGGTGGTATTTTAGTTATCACCGAAGGTGTGTTTGGTATGGCTGGTGACCAAGGAAAATTAAAAGAAATTGCTGCATTAAAAAACAAATATTCATTTAGATTACTTGTGGATGATGCACACGGTTTTGGTACCCTTGGAGAAACGGGTGCTGGTGCTGGTGAGGCACAAGGTTGTCAAGACGCTATTGATTTATACTTTTCTACATTTGCAAAATCAATGGCTTCCATTGGTGCATTTATGGCAGGTGATAAAGCCATCATCGATTTTATTCGTTACAATATTCGTTCTCAAATATTTGCTAAGAGTGTACCAATGCCACTTGTGATTGGTAATTTAAAACGCTTAGAAATGTTACGCACCATGCCAGAACTTAAAGAAAAGTTATGGAGTAATGCGTTAAAATTACAAGCTGGATTAAAAGAGCGTGGTTTTGATATTGGTAAAACCGATACACCTGTAACACCTGTATATATGAAAGGTGGGGTAGAAGAAGCTACTGCCATGGTGATGGACTTACGCGAAAACTATAAAATATTTTGCTCTATTGTAGTATATCCTGTTATTCCTAAAGGACATATTATTTACCGTTTAATTCCAACGGCAGCGCATACAGATGCTGATATCCAGGAAACATTAATTGCATTTACTGAAACAAAAGCCAAGCTAGATGCAGGTGCTTACAAGGTAGAAGCGATTCCTGATATGGCAGAGAAAAAATAATTTGAAGGCATATAAAAAGGCCCGCTATTGTTGTAGCGGGCCTTTTTTATTATTAGGTTGTTGCGATTTTATTCGAAACAGCTATTATAAACTTTTGATGAGTTCATTTGCAAACGTTACATAGTCTGCATTTTTACCTGTAGCAATATCAATACATTTTTGAGCACTTGCTTTAGCGCTTACTTTATCGCCTAATGCTTTTTCAATTCTAGCTTTTAATAGTAGCATCCAATAAGCCTCCTTGTTACCTTCAACAGCTTTTGTAATGTTCACTAAAGCTTTGTTGTAATCTTTATCAAATTCATAATAAAAATTAGCAGCTGTGTTATACGTATTGGCTTGAATCGTTTCTGCAGCCAATGCTTTTTCTACTTGTGCACGAACACGGTCTTTAATATTAGTGCTGATAGGGAGTGCAACTTGTACGCCAGCCCAAGCCATGTGTAATTCACATGTTTCTGGAGCGATGTTTGCAAACTGCATGGTAAAAGTTTCTGCAAAATTGATTGTCTTTTGCGCTTTTACTTTTACGCGAACTACATCTTCAGCTTCTTTATAGCCGTCAGATCCCCAATTGTTTACTCCCTTATTAATAATCACGTCCCAAATTTCTTTACCAGGGATTGCGTAAATAACATAAGTACCTGCTTCTAATTCGGTACCGCCAATAGTTACTTTATCGGTAAATTTAATTTTAGTAGCAGCGTTTGCACCTAGGCGCCATAAGCTACCAAGAGGAGCTAATTCACTTTTTTCTTTTAATACCGTACGGCCTTTAATGTTAGGACGAGAATAGGTTAATTCGATTGCACCCATACCAAAATCTTGGTTGATTTTTTGTGTGGTACTTGGCGCAGGCATTTTAATTTGAGCACTTGCAAAAGTTGTAACAAATGCAGCTACAATGAAGAGTATTTTTTTCATAGGTAAATTTTTATGTTTTTAGAATAGCAAACCTAACACTATTTTTTAAATGCAGGATGAAACTGTTGAAGGGTGTCCCTTAAAAAATCGCGGTTGAGGTGGGTGTATATTTCGGTGGTGGTAATACTTTCGTGCCCAAGCATTTCTTGTACGGCCCTTAAATCGGCGCCTCCTTCTACTAAATGGGTGGCAAAACTATGTCTAAAAGTATGCGGCGAAATCACTTTTGTAATACCCGCAGTTAGAGCTAAGCTTTTAATAATGTAAAATATCATGACCCGGCTAAGTGCATTGCCACGCCTGTTTAAGAACAGGATATCCTGGTTTTTTTCTGATACTGTTTGGTGCGACCTAACCGTGTCTTTATATATTTTAATACACTTGATGGCGTCGGTTCCAATAGGAACCAACCTTTCTTTATCGCCTTTTCCAATTACCCGAATAAATCCAATGTCTAAATACAAGCAGGATATTTTAAGCCCTACCAGTTCACTTACGCGGAGTCCGCAGCTATACATGGTTTCTAAAATGGCTTTATTTCTAGTGCCTTCGGGGCTCGATAAATCGATAGCGCCAATAAGCTGTTCTATTTCTTCGAAGCTTAGGGTGTCAGGTAATTTTCTTCTGGTTTTAGGGGCTTCTAATAAGGTAGAAGGGTCGATTGTGACAAGCTGTTCTGTAAGTAAATATTTATAAAAACTTCTGATACCAGATATAATTCGTGCCTGCGTTGTGGCGCCCATGCCAAGCTCTCCAATCCATTTTACAAAAGCCTGTAAGTCTTTGAGGGTAAGGGCTGCAGGATTTTTTTCTGCATTAACAACTTGTAAATACTGCGTTAGTTTAGTAACATCATGGAGGTAGGCTTCCACCGAGTGGTCACTTAAAGATTTTTCTAATCTTAAGTAAGCTTTATATCCCTTTTTATAGGCTTCCCACATGGTACACTTATTAATTACGCAGTCTTGACCGGTTAATTTGGAAATGAAGGTAAGCTAACCGATATTGCGACACCAAATTTATTCAAAGTAAAGTCAAGAAATGCAGGTGAATCTTAAGTCGTTTAAGCAGAAGGCAAAAAAACACGAAAAATCTTTTAAAAGTTTCTTATCAAAAATTGGCCGTAAGCCTCCTAAAGATTTAGATAAAAATGCACCTACTATTGATGCCGAAGTTTGGAAAGAAGTAGACTGTTTAAGTTGTGCCAATTGTTGTAAAAGCATGAGCCCAACATTTACGGCTACCGATATAAAAAGAATTGCCGGACATTTTAATATTACCCCCAAAGAGTTTAAAGCTACTTGGCTCGAGTATGATGCCAAAGACAATGACTGGGTGAACGTATCTCAACCTTGCCAGTTCTTAAATTTGAGCACCAATATGTGTGCTATTTATGAGGTTAGACCCGCAGACTGTGCAGGTTTCCCGCATTTAAAAAAGAAGAAGTTTGTAGAATACTTACACGTTCACAAACAAAATATTTCCTACTGTCCAGCCGCTTTTAAAATGGTTGAAAAAATGATGGAGCGTTATTAAGCGATTATCATGCTTGTCATAGAAATAGAGCCGTAAATGGTTTTATCATTGAACAAGCGGGCCGTTTCGTTTTCTTCTTGAAGTCCTAATGTGTACAATAGCGGTAAATAATGTTCCAGTGTTGGAACAGACATGTTCATATGCACATCCCATAAATTTTGCTGGTACAAATATTCGTGCGTATGATTGTTGATGGCGTTTTTTATTTGCTTATTGGCAGCATCCGCCCAATCAAACCCTGCTTCTGGTAAATGCCAGTTCATATTACCTAAATTGTGTACCATATTGCCACTACCAATAATGAGTACACCTCTTGTTCTCAAAGCTTTTAATTCTTTAGCAAGCGCATAATGCTGTTTGGGCGTAAGCCTCGTATCCAAACTCATTTCTAAAACCGGAATATTGGCAAGCGGATACATGTTTTTTAAGATGCTCCAACTTCCATGATCAAGTCCCCAATTGTTATCGAGTGTTACCTCTGTTTCAGTAATTAATGTTTTGGTAGCAGTTGCTAATGCCGGGCTACCAGGTGCTGGGTAAAAGGTATTAAATAGGGCTGGAGGGAAGCCATAAAAATCATGAATTGTTTTTGGTGCTGCCGCTGCTGTTATATGTGTACCAACGGTTTCATAGTGTGCAGATATGCATAAAATAGCAGTTGGTGTAGGTATTTCGTTTGTAATATTTGCCCATCCTTTGCTAAATTCGTTTTGTTCGATGGCATTGAGTGGGCTGCCATGCCCAATAAATAATACAGGCATTGGCGCTGTTACTGGAAATTGACTACTTAGCGTATCAAGTGCTTTTACATTCATCTTATGATTTGTTAGAAGTAAACATCCTCTATAAAAAATACGGTAGGACTTTTACCCGCTTCAAAGTTAATGGCTATCACATCAAATTGAATATTTTTATAGTTTGGGTGTAGGTAGTGATAATGGCAGGCTGCATTTTTTAAATGCCTCATTTTTTTGGACGAAATATGCTCTTCGGGGTGTCCAAATTGAAGGCTGGATCTTGTTTTTACTTCTATAAAATGAAGGGTATTGCCAATGGTTGCTATAATATCAAGCTCCCAGTGGTGATGCCTCCAGTTTAAGTCTAATATCGTATAGCCAAGACCCAATATGTATGACGCTGCAAATTTTTCGCCTTGTTTTCCTATTTGAAGGTTTTGACTAGGCATTGGATTTAAATTATAGGGTTGTATAACATACGAAGGGATTTTTCGTTTCTATAAAAAAAGGGATATGTCTTTTAATTATAGCGTTCATAAATTATTAGGTACCGTGCAGCACTATAGCTGGGGAGGTACCACTTTTTTGCCTAAGCTATTAAGTATAGAAAATCCAAATCACAAACCCTTTGCGGAGTATTGGTTGGGTATCCATGCTGGTGGGCCATCAAGCATTGAAGTAAATCAACAAGCCATTTTGCTTGCTGATGCCATTGCTACGAATCCAAAAGCGGCATTGTCTGAACAGGTATATAACCATTTTGGAGGCCTTCCATATTTGTTTAAAGTGCTCGATGTAAAAGACATGCTATCTATACAAGTGCATCCTACCAAGGAATATGCAAAGGTCGCATTTGAAAGGGAAGATGCGGCAGGCATTGCCTTAAATGCATCCAACCGTAATTATAAGGATATCAACCATAAACCAGAAATTATGCTGGCTATGAGTGAGTTCTGGCTGTTACATGGATTTAAATCTGAAGCAAAAATTCTGGAAACCCTCGAAAGTATAGCAGAATTTCAGGTATTAGTACCCTTATATAAAACAGAAGGGCTAAAGGGTTTGTACCAGTTTTTAATGGAAATGGAACAAGCTCAGGTGGATAGCCTTCTTAGCCCAGTGGTTAAAAGAGCCCTTCGGAACAAACAGGACGGTAAATTGGACCGAACCGCTCCAGAATGGTGGGTGGCTAAATTGTATGAAAACGGTGGGGGTATATTACCCATCGATAAAGGTGTTTTTTCTATTTACCTTTTTAATATTGTTTGTGTGATGCCTGGCCAAGGGATATTTCAGGATGCAGGTGTACCGCATGCTTACCTTGAGGGGCAAAATGTGGAATTGATGGCCAATAGCGATAATGTGTTAAGAGGTGGTCTTACACCCAAACATATCGACGTGGCCGAGCTTTTGCATAATATCAAATTTGAATCTATTGATCCAGTTCTTATAGAAGGTACAAAGCCTTGCATGGGGGAAAGCGTTTATCCGGCCCCGGTTCACGACTTTGGTATCGCATCCATTACCCTTGATGGCTCTAATGGCTATAGCCATGAAGCCGAAAGTTTGGATATGTTTTTAGTGGTGGAAGGAGGTTGTGTGGTTAATAACCAAATGAGCGTCAAAACAGGGGAGGCCTTTGTTGTATTCCCGGGAAATTATATTACCCTAAACGCATCGGGAAAAACCCTTATTTATAGAGCATTTGTGCCATCTTTAATAGCTTATTCACAACATGAGGAAAATTGATGGGACTCAGAGTGTAATGAAGTACCTATTTTTGTTTCGAAACAATATATACATGAAAATTTCTAGATCTATAATCGTTGCTTTAGTACTCACCATTGTAGCAAGTGCCCTGTACAGAATTATGCCTAATAGGCCCATGGGTTTTGCACCTCAAATAGCCATCGCTTTATTTAGTGGAGCTCTTTGTGTTAATAATAAAAAGTTGGCTTTTGCAATGCCTCTAATTTCTATGTTTATTTCAGATTTATTTTTTGAAGTATTGTATGTTAATCACCTAACAGATTATCAAGGATTTTATAGCGGACAATGGCTTAATTATATTTTAATTGCTGGTCTAGCAGCTTTTGGTTTTTTTATACAAACAAAAAAAATTGCATCTATTAGTCTAGCTTTTTTAGCAGGTCCTACTGCTTACTTTTTACTTTCTAATTTTACCGTTTGGATCGGTGGCGGTGGATGGAATAGACCTAAAACTTTTTCAGGTTTGATGCAGTGTTATGTTGATGGAATTCCTTTTTATGCAAACAGCATTATTGCAACATTTATTTTTGGCGCAGTATTATTTGGTGCCTATAGTTTGTTTGCTAAAAACAATAAAGTTATCGCATAGTTCGTTTTTAAAAGATATTGCCAAGCACTTATTGTAGTGCAGTTGTAGCTTTTTATAACCCCCCTAAAAAAGGCGCAAATGATAGAGAGCCATACATTATACTCTTTTTTTAATTTTGCTGTATTTATTTTTTCCATCATTGTTTTTTTTGATGTACTAATTCAATTAAAAAGGCCGCTGCTCTTAAAAACCTATTTTTTAATTCTTATATTTTCTATTGGCATATTTAGTTTTCTGATGTATCTCGATTACATTAGCTTGTATGTATTATTGTGTTTTCCAATACTTAAATTTTTGGTATGGTCAAGTATGTCTCTGATTTTGTCTCATTTGTATGTGTCCAAAAATAAAAAATGGATTTATATCTTATTAGGAGTAACATCATTCGTGCTTTTATATTCGTTGTATAACGTTTATATATTTTCTTTGGACCAAGATTTTTCGAAAGAGGCTTATAAACAAAATGCAGTTGCAATTTTTACTCAAAAATTTAGTTTTAAAGTTAATTTAATTCCACGTTTAGTTATATTATCTATTTTTACATATATTAATATGAGGCTCATATATTTGATTTTTAATAAATCTGACGCTTCAAATATTTATTATGTAAAAATAAGAAACTGGACCCGGGCTTTTATGATATTAGAAATAGTTAGTGTTACTGTTTTTAGTATTATGAACTCTTTATTAGTTTCCTATTCATTTGGAAGTGTCATGTTAATAGTAATGTCATTTCTGATGTTGCTCATTGTACTTTACAGACCTCGTTTCATTAATACCCAAAGTTTAAAACTTAGTTTGTCTCATAATTTTAGAAGAGATGATTCATTTGTTTTAACAGACGCAAATTTTTATACTCCATTTTTTATACATCAATACTATTTGCAAGAAGATGCTACACTGGAGCATTTTTGTAGTAAAAACGATATTGTTTCGAATGAGCTTTTGCAAGATCAGATACTAAAGAACTATAATATGTCATTTAGTAATCTTGTAAATAAAAACAGGGTTGATTACTTTATTGAACTTGTAAAATCTCCAAAATTCAAACATTATTCTATTGATGCGCTGGCAAAAGAAGCAGGTTTTAATTCGCGACATCACCTTTATAAGCCATTTAGGAAGTTCCATGGAGGAACACCTTCAGATTTTATTAGTTCTATAAGTAATTGATATTCAGGGTAACATAAATATTTACCTTATTATCTGTAGAGTTACCTCTATTATTTGCAATACAAGACAATACGCTACAAATTGTGTTTCTAATTTATTGAAATACAATTATGAAGCAGCTAAAATTTATCTTTAGACAGGTATCTTTCATTTCGTTATTTATGCTCTTGTTTGCTAGTTGCACCAAAGAGGAATCTCTTACTCCACTAGCTCAAACCAAGGTTTATTTAACAGGGTCTAATGCTACGCCTACCAAGTGGTATTTAACAAGCTATGTATCTACGGCTACAGTGCTTCCTTTAAACTATGCACAAAAGCGTTACTACAAAACCTTTGGTAAAAATGGTTTTTACGCAGACAGTGATGGTTTTGTAGGCTCATGGGATTTGCCTGGCACGGAGCAGCTTATTGAGCGCTACGTAAACTACCCATCCGGCACACCTGCCACACAGTCTTATCAGATTGTTTCAATATCAGCTACTAATCTCATCATTTTACACAACTACAATGGTACACCAATCACAGCGGTCTATACTGCAGGTAATTAGTTTTGTATTTGTGTTACTATGCTGTAATAGCTTGCGAGCACAAAACATAAATCCAATCAGCACCGTATTTAGTATTGGTGCTGTTGGCAATTCTGGATCTACCACGCCTACATTTTCTGGCCCCGTGGTACTAGACGCTTCGTCTTGTATCAAGCTTTACAGTGGTTTAAATACCTACAATGCTACTACGCCTGGTTTGTTTATAACCAGTTGCATTGTTCCGGCATTTAGTAATACGCCCCTAAAGCTTATATGTTATCCTAACCCTGTAACCACAACGTTATGGGTTAAAACAGCCGAGCCTGTATTGGAAACTTCAGCTACTGTAAGTCTAGCACTCATAGGAGCCGATGGTAAAACAGTAGGATCGTACAATACAAGTGTTGCACAACTAAGTGCTGGCTACGCCATCAATGTTGCGAGTAAAGCAGCAGGTGTTTACTATATCCGCTACAAATCAATCACCCAAACAGGTGAACTAAAAATCATTAAAGTTAATTAAGCAATATCCACTAATGACAAAGTTTATGTTAAAGAAATTCATCCAAACAGCGTTACTACTTGTTGTATTATTTACAACCGCAACTACGTATGCCCAAATTGGTCAATCTCCAGAAGGGATACAGTTCCAAGCGTTAGCTACAGATGCTAATGGACACCCTGCCGCAGGTAGAGTGATCTACGTTAAAGACGCCATTGTTGCAAAAACAGCAACCGGTACGATTGTGTACTCAGAAACCTTTAAAGTAACAGCGTCATCTGCTGGTATCTTTACCATCGTACTTGGTAAAGGAACCTATGCAAGTGGTGTAACTAGTATTGCAAATATTGACTGGGCTAACGGACCTTTCTTTTTAAATTTAAAGATTGCCGTTGAGCCAACTGTTCCAACAGCAAGTTGGAATGTAAATAACGAGTACGTAGACCTTGGTACTTCTCAGTTTTGGAGTGTACCATACGCACTTTATGCTGGTAACGTAAAAGGAGCAGACGCTAAGCTTAATATCTCTGATACTGCGGCAATGCTTAAGCCATACTATACAGCGATTAACTTAAAAGCAAATATCGAATCACCAACCTTTACCGGAACAGTATCTGGTATTACCAAAGCCATGGTAGGCCTTGGTAATGTTGATAACACAAGTGATTTAAATAAACCAATATCTACAGCTACACAAGCTGCGCTTGACTTAAAAGCAAATGCTACTGATGTAACAACTGCACTTGCATTAAAAGCAAACGCTACTGATGTAACAACTTCACTTGCATTAAAAGCAAACGCTGCGGATGTAACTACTGCACTTGCGTTAAAAGCAAATGCTACTGACGTAACCACAAGTTTAGCAACTAAAGTAGATAAGGTTACCGGTAAAGAATTATCTACAAACGATTATACCACTGCAGAAAAAACAAAACTTGCTGCCATTACTGGAACCAATACCGGAGATCAGGATTTATCTGCACTTGCAGTAGCAGCAGATGTTAACGCTGCACTTGCATTGAAAGCAAATACAGCAGATGTAAATACTGCGCTTGCATTAAAAGAATTACTTGCTAATAAAAGTATTAGTGTAACAACTGATGCTGCTTCAGATACAAAATATCCTTCTGTTAAATCTATCAAAACATATGTTGATGCACAAGTTGCAGCTGCAACCATTGCAGATGCTAGTGCTAGTGTAAAAGGTAAAATTCAATTGGCTGGAGATTTAGCTGGATCAGCTGCTGTTCCAACGGTACCAGGTTTGTTAACCAAAGAGAACCTCTCAAATAAAAGTGAAAGTGTTTCTACAGATGGAACTTCAAATACAAAATATCCAACTGTAAAATCTGTAAAAGATTATGTTGATGCGCAAATAGCTGCCATTCCTGCTCCAAGACCAACGGCTTTAGCAACGGATGAGTTTGTTGCTGGCGCTGGACAAACTTCTTTCACTTTAACGCGTATACCGTCAAGTAAAGTGAGCATGTTTGTTAATGGAATTCGTATTCCAAATGCTGCGTATAGTTTTGTTGGTTCAGCATTAACTTTTGATGCGAATAATAACGGTTCACACAGTTTAGTGGCTGGTGATCGTGTGCAGTTCGATTATAGTTATTTAGATAACTAATAAATAGTTACGCACCACCAAGCATAGACAACTTATCATTTCAATGAATTTATATTAGATGAGACACATCATTAGAATTTTTGTATTACTTATATTAAGTGTAACTACATATGCCCAAAATAATTATTATTGGGTAGGTGGTTCTGGTAACTGGAGTGATGTTTCAACGCATTGGGCTACAACATCGGGTGGAAGTGTATTTCATTCAGTATTACCTAGAACAACAGACAATGTAATATTTGACGCTAATTCATTTAATGCATCCAATCAAATTCTTACAATTAATGTTAAGGCTGAGTGTAATAATATGAATTGGACGGGTGTAACTAATACACCTAAATTACGAGTTAATAATGGTTGGGGTGATGGTTTAAATATTTATGGCTCACTAACTTTCGTTGCTGGTATGACAACTGAATTTAGTGTACCAA